>Ga0134100_1002474_pt1 | contig 14446 bp, 10 predicted proteins | sample 11_taG_2_FD_94444 | JGI IMG/M metagenome (GOLD analysis project Ga0134100, IMG submission 94444) | Switchgrass degrading microbial communities from high solid loading bioreactors in New Hampshire, USA - 11_42_5_180_A3 metaG | ecosystem: Engineered > Bioreactor > Semi-continuous > Anaerobic >...
CAAGGCCAAAGTTACAGGTTGACACACTCGACCATGAAATCCCAATAATGGGACAGGGGTGCTCGGAAAATTAAGTTCCGCACCGCTCGGAATTATACTTGCCAAAAACACAATTCCTTATAGGTAGGCTAAAAACATAATACCCTTGTAGCCTGCCGCCATACATTCAGATATGTTTCAATTCCTTATAGGTAGGCTAAAAACAATAATCCATGGCAATCCTCTTTTGTTAGTCCTCTTTCAATGTTTCAATTCCTTATAGGTAGGCTAAAAACTTGTTGTTCGTTTTTCGCCTGTTTCGATGACCTCAAGTTTCAATTCCTTATAGGTAGGCTAAAAACGTATTCCGGATTTTTACGCTTGCCCCCCAGCCGTAGGTTTCAATTCCTTATAGGTAGGCTAAAAACAATAATCCATGGCAATCCTCTTTTGTTAGTCCTCTTTCAATGTTTCAATTCCTTATAGGTAGGCTAAAAACTCAATATTAATTTTTAATTTTATATTACTATTTTATGTTTCAATTCCTTATAGGTAGGCTAAAAACGCGGATGCAGGATGAAGGAGCATAATGCTCTTTTTTGTTTCAATTCCTTATAGGTAGGCTAAAAACCCAGCATGGTTTCTACCCGTTCCACTCCGTCCCAGGTGTTTCAATTCCTTATAGGTAGGCTAAAAACTTTACAACAAGGTCTTCGTAGTCTGCTTGCTCTATGGGTTTCAATTCCTTATAGGTAGGCTAAAAACGTTCAGCAACCTCGCACATGTTTCTGCAGCTAGCCGTTTCAATTCCTTATAGGTAGGCTAAAAACGTCCATCAGTGTGTCAAATGTCAGTGTGATTGCTAAGTTTCAATTCCTTATAGGTAGGCTAAAAACATAATCCCAGTAAATTTTACCGTCATTTTGTTGTTTGTTTCAATTCCTTATAGGTAGGCTAAAAACCCCAGAATTTTTTATATCAAAATTATATAGAACAAGATGTTTCAATTCCTTATAGGTAGGCTAAAAACAATTGACGGACACACAATAGTCGACCTTTTTAACCCGTTTCAATTCCTTATAGGTAGGCTAAAAACGAATTTGCCCTGTTCAAACCTCGGCACATTTGCGGGTTTCAATTCCTTATAGGTAGGCTAAAAACTAGAACGGCAAATCTTCATCATTTTCACTTATACTAGTTTCAATTCCTTATAGGTAGGCTAAAAACGAGGAAGGCTATTCGGTTGAGTTCCAAGAAGAAAAATGTTTCAATTCCTTATAGGTAGGCTAAAAACCTGCGCATCCAATCCTTCTGCGCCTTGCCGCTCAATGGTTTCAATTCCTTATAGGTAGGCTAAAAACCAGGTCTTGACGGTACTATAGCCCCGGGTAAAAAATGTTTCAATTCCTTATAGGTAGGCTAAAAACGAACTTGGAACGCTATTTACCGTTGTAAATTATGAGTTTCAATTCCTTATAGGTAGGCTAAAAACGTTCGCCAATGAAAACATTTGCGGCTGATTTAGAAGCGTTTCAATTCCTTATAGGTAGGCTAAAAACGCGCGGACTGCTCACATTATGCGAAGGGAACAAGGTGTTTCAATTCCTTATAGGTAGGCTAAAAACCATTCCTTTCATTTATTAGCTTAGAAAGTTCTTTATTTGAGTTTCAATTCCTTATAGGTAGGCTAAAAACATTAAATACTATAACAGAAGCCGACATAATAAATTTTATGTTTCAATTCCTTATAGGTAGGCTAAAAACTGGGGATTGGATGCTAGCCAGTATGAACTTATTATTAGTTTCAATTCCTTATAGGTAGGCTAAAAACGTTTTAGCAGAACAATTTAAAGCCGAACACGAAAATAGTTTCAATTCCTTATAGGTAGGCTAAAAACTATCAACCTCCAATATGTTATATTTACATTATGTAGTTTCAATTCCTTATAGGTAGGCTAAAAACCTTTAGGGTCAAATCCTTCTGCCACTTGTTCACCTGGTTTCAATTCCTTATAGGTAGGCTAAAAACCCATTTTGAGCGCATTATTTGCCCTTTTTAGAAATCACTTTATTAATAAAAATCCTCCTTTTATATTGTTGCTTTTTCTGGAAATATTGAAATAATAAGGTTTTAATCAATTTTTACATTTCTGTCGATCTCCCGGTATTTTTACGCTATTGGTGGTCGACAGCAAATTAATTACACTACAGTATCAAGTCCTGACCTCCTTTTTTTACACCGATAATTTCACGTTCATAGTAGCGTAATGATTTAAAATGATAGAATATGATAGAATCTTCATGCTTATTAATCTTTTTCGATAGCTCTGTTTTAAGCTTGACTAAATTTGCTTCGCTGATTTCACCTTCCAAAACAGAGTTCTGTACCCAGTATAAGTACTTCCTGGCTATTTTTAAAACCTTTGCAACACGTCTCTCTCCTACATCATACACTAAAATAACAAACAATTCTACACCTCCTCAATCTGTGTTACCATTGACTTATAAACGGCTCATACAATTCTTCCCCTATTAAATGTTTTTCAAGTTTGTAGAGTTCCAATCGAATCAACCTTCGATAAGAAACTTGTTTTCCAAGTCTTTTATAATTTATTGTGGTCTTCAGTTTATTTTCCAGTTCCTGGATAAATATTTTCTTACCTTCGTCTTTTATTAGTATCCCACCCATCTTTTTATCAAAGTGCTTTGAGGAGAGCATATTTTTTGAAACTAATGTAAAAATTGTTCTATCCACAATAATGGGTTTAAATATTTCAGCAATATCAAGATTTAGTGTAAAACGTCTATTATTAGTAGTGTGCAGGAAACCTATGCGAGGATCTAAATGTGTATTGTATATTTCGCTTAACACTATTGTGTATAAGATCGAGTTACCAAAACTTATCAATGTATTGAGTTGATTTTGCGGTGGTCTTCGTGATCTTTTTTCAAAAACAAAATCAGGATTATTAAGTATGACATCAAAAGCGCTATAATAAATCTCTCTGATGTTTCCTTCAATAGCCATCATCTCAACAATGGACATATTGTAATCCAAACGCTGGTAGAGTTGCTCTATGTGCTGAATCTTTTCATTAACATATTTACCCCGCGTTGAATAATACTTTAGAACTTGCAATATGTTCCGGTAACTTCCTTCTATAATTTTCAATGCAATATGTTTTCTCTTATCTTCATCAAGATAATACTCTGCTTGCTTTAAAACCATATATCCCGAATTATAATGTTCACGGGGATAATATGTTCCCGTGTAATACTCATTATAATTGAAAAAATGCAATAGGATTTTCTTCTGTGTTGCCAATTTGAGAAATTTTTTGCTCACAGTAACCTCGCCAAATATATAGATTTCACTTAAATCTTCAATTGGCAGATATCTTTTACTTCCGTCTTCAGTTGTAAAACATACGGTTGATTCTTTGCGTTTCAGTTCACCATCATTGAATATGTAAGCGCTCTTTTTCATGGTTCAACTCCTTTTACGCCCAACACATTTCAGTGTATGCGCATCTGGGACAATATCGGTTTTTTACTACTTCAGGCGGTTTATCCTGGCATACGATATTCCAAATATCTTCTACTACTTGATTCAAACGATTCTTTGCTTCCTGATCCAGAAATATTTCTTCCCGTCTTTTTTCTTCCGGTACCAGCAATACACCATTTGCTTTGATTCCATTTCTGTCAAGCTCATCAAGGTAATAAAGAAGTTGCATTTTTGCACTTTCAATGAACCTTGAGGACTTTTTTATTTCACCTATAACAATCTGTCCGTCTTTACGTTTAACAATATCAAATTTCATGCCGGCAAATTCTATTTCTTTTTTCTCCCTAGCATACGATTCTTCGTGCAGGAATCGTCCGATTTCAATATTGGTGTCCTCCTGATCCGCAGTAATACCTCTGGAAAGCAGCCACACTTCACGCTTGCATATACAGTAATACCATATGTATGTTCCTGTGATTTTAAATTCCTCGGGGTTAAAGAACAAGGAAAACATCTCCTTTTTGATCAATCCAAGAGTACATTTCATAGAAAATATTCATCTTCCATGCTAAGACCAATATCTTTAGAATAATCAACAGCATAAATCGGTAATTTATATGGATTTTCGCAATATTTATTCTTATACAGTTTCTTAAAATCACTGATTTTCACTGGAATTTCATATAAATGGATAAGACTAAACTTTTTTTCCTTAAAAAGGTTTATCACAATATCCATGTATTTATCTGCAGGTATTACAGGGACTTTCATTATAGTATCGCTTCTTGTTAACAATTCTTCATTTATTTCATCAATAATTAAGTCTTTTATCCCATATTTATTTTCAATCTCAGAGTATAGGGCTTCGCCCTCCTTAAAAGCGTCATCATATAAATATGTGCCATAATAAACATCCTCTATCATTTGTGATATTTCGAATTCTGAAAGAGGATCCATTCTGTTTTTTATTACTTGCGCCGTTCGAGCCATTATTTTATCCTGATTTTTATACACATATTTCAAAGAAATTTCAGAAGCATTAAAAATATAAAAATTACCATATTCTGTTTCACCATACCTGTTACATCTCCCTGCACGTTGAACCAAACTATCAATTGGAGCACACTCAGAAAACATGGTATCGAAGCTAACATCCAAGGACACTTCTATTACCTGTGTTGCTATTACCAAATCATAGGAATTATTATTGTTCGTCAGTTTCTGTTCTTTTTCCTGTCTGTCTATGGCCGCAAACTCTGAATGCAAGCAGAGAACATTTAAATTCAGGCCTTTTTCCTTTAGCATATTGGTATAAACTTTATACTCCTTTTTAGCCGTTTTTATATCGTTGACTATTAATGCAACTTTTTTCTTTTTTATCAGCTCATCCAAAACTCTTTCGCGTATATCCTCTACTGTATTATCAAGATAAATCCATCTGTTTCGTCTGATGTCCATTCTCTCTTTTGCTATTAACGCTTCAGGTAACCCTAACAGATTAAGGAAGTGTTCACGTAAAAATTGGGGCATGGTCGCACTCATGACCATGACTTTACCGCCCAGAGATTTGATTTTTCTTATAACCGATGTTATAAGTCCGATAGTATAATGCTCATACGCTTGTATTTCATCAAAAATGACTGCGCTTCCAAGTAAGGCATATTCTTTCAGACTCCACAATCCTGTATTGAAACCGCATGTAAGGATTTGGTCAACTGTTGAAACCATAACAGCCGGCATAAATGCTTTTTGATTTAAAAGCTTGAATTTATTTACCTCATACGATTCTTCTTCATTTTTAATAGCAAAATATGTTTCAGCACTTGAATGAGATAAGCCACATGAGAGTTTCCCGAAATAATAGCAAAGGCGCTCATATAAATTGTTTGATGTAACCATTGTAGGCATAAGTAAAATAATTTTTCTCGGATTAGTATTCAAAGCCCAAACAATACTGGCTTCTGTTTTACCTGATCCTGTAGGAGCAATAACTACTGCATCTCCCTGATACTTTAAGCACTCCAGGTGAAAATTTCGCGGTATATAGATCTTACCAGAACTTTCAACTTTTAATTTTAATTTTTGAAATATTGTCTGGGGATCTGTATTATTTATGTTACAGATTTTATTGTAGTTCAATTCAGAGGAGCCCAACCAGTCACAAAAGTGCAGGAATCCCTTCATCAATCCGTATAGAGCACGGATGACATGAATATCTTTATCTCTGAAATAGCGTGCTCCAATATACTTATCTGTAATCACTACAAAAAAACTTGAACACGCATCTGGTGGCGGAAGCCTAATACCAGATTTGTATGAAAATTCACCATCACTTATTTCTTCAATTGTTTTTGTCACATATTCAATTTCCTCATCTCTTGGTACCGGCCATTCTTTATCACACATTTCATTCTCAAAACTTCTCAAGTCACCTGTTAACGCTTTATGATGGCTAAGTATAGAATAAAAGTGATAAGGCACTCCAACACTCTCAAGACTACCTTTTTCCAGGCATATCAACAGAAGACATGATATGAGTTCGTGCCTAAAATAATCACTTTTTCGGATAGGTTTCTTTTCAATTAACTTGACCATCATCTGTTGAAACAAGTGATTCAGCTTACCTGTATCATGAAATAGTACCGCTATTTTCATCAGCCTGATATAAGCATGAGGATCAACGCCCCAATTGGAAAGAATACACTTCAATGTCTCATCATTCCTTTTAATCTCATTGCAGGCTATTTCATAACATTTTCGCACATGGTATTCGTAAGTGCCATCGCTTCCTTCAACAGGCTTGGCATAGTAAACTTTATTACTCAGTGCAATCACCCGCTAAATTTAACCATTGGAACCGATACATTTGCAAATTTATATACAGGCACATCTTTTAATAATTGCTGTTTATCACTTAAGAATGTCAGTGTTAAGAATTTAGAAGCTTTTCGTACCCCACCGGTATCAATACTGAAATCTATAGGAAGCTTTTTAACAATAGGTGGTCTTAATGTTTCGGCTATTGGAATAGTCTCTACCTTTTCCCAATCAAATTTAAATTTCCGCGAATAATCTCCACTAACTATTGTATTGCTTAAATCAGAACTTTGAGTAACTATTACATTATCAAAGTATACGGTAGTTAAAATTTTAGCCAGCTCGTCACTTGTTCCAAGAGTAATGGCATAATAAGGACTTTGAAAAGCTTCATAAATGGCGTTCATTACATCAACTTGTTCGCATGCAAAATAAGCACTTAACCTAAAATCTGCAAGAAAAGTGCGCAAGATCACTGCATGCGTTGGTTCATCAGTTTTTTTATCAGTTTTTATTTTTATGTAATTCCATAGATCCTTACCTCTTCCACCAGAAATCCCGATGCAACCAACATGCAATTCTATGGATCTAGCCCATAAAAGCATCTCTTCAAAGCTCTTACCCATAGCAGCACCAACCATTCCCAGTAGTGTTGTTGGAGGGGGAAGTGGTAATGTTTCGTGGTAGAGCTGCGCACCGGGATCTCTGAAAGATACAAAAGGTGCATAAATGTCAACTCTTAATCCTTTCATTATTACACCTCATTTTTATCAGCAATAGACATTTCTAAGCCACTCTTTGATTTTTTCAAAGCATTCTGCCAATGAACTGAATTGGGGATTATCTTCAGGGAAAAATCCTTTGCGTTCGCCAATTGCATAGTCTATTACCTGTGAAGCATAGTCATCCAATGTGTGTTTAATCAAATCATAGTCCAATTTCCCATCTGCATTTATTTTTATGCATTCAAGGAAAATTGGGTTCTTTACTTTTAATAATCCAGCACAAACGAATTTCGGTGACGTATCGGTTAAGAAGCGACTTTGTCTGCCAACCGTCCAAAGATTCTGAATAGCATCGCATAATGCGACAACGCGTTTATATTTTTCTTCATTGGTCAAATGCAATTCATATTTATCACCTGATGATTTTTCACCAACTCTATCCAACTCCAGCATAATAGTCCCAACATAATTGCCCGAGTGAATTTCAGTTTCGAAAATATTTGGATTTCCGCCGGTTTTTACTGACATGTAATTAGTACCAAAATCCATTTCGCCTCTGTAAGGATCAAGTGATATAATCGGAGATACCCGAAGCGGAGCTGTTCTTTTTATTGTCTCGGCATCTGCTTGCATAAATCCAAATAAATCATCATCAATATATCTTTGCGGATCGCATTGAGTGGATGCGGCACCTTTTTTTTGCTTTGCTTCGGATGTTTCGGATAGTTCCCATCCCAAAACAGCCAATTGTTCTCTCAAAGCCCTCCTAACCGCTTGAGAAGAGCAATAAGGATACTCCTTACCATCGTTCTTTTGTATTTTTTTAATACTTACGATATTATCCGCTTCCTTATCTGATCCATTTAAGGATGCGTATGATGCTCTGGTAAGGTAAGTAATAGTTAAAGCCTTTGCGTTCATCATTTATTTTCCCTCCTTAAGACTATTATTAGCAGCATTTACAACTTGAAGTGCCCCCATTATGCAATAAGCTCTGAAGTCCTCAAATCTGACTTCTTCCAATATACCATCAAGCAATTTACCTGATACTGATATACCGTATCGCAGCATCATGTTGGTAAGTTGGTTCAGAAAATCGGTCGATGTTCTGGATTTTCTAAGAACGAACAAATCCCCTTTGATTTTTCGTATAGCCGCCTCTGTTTTGCTTCTATCTTTTCTCTCTTCTGAGTCTGCTTTTGGAATAACAGAACCTGCAATCTGTTTTCCCAGATTTACAGCTATTTCTACTTGTTCCTTGGTCATGCCCTCACCTTCCTTTTTTATAATCAGCTCATAATTTCTTATAAAGTTAAAAGTATTTGAAAAACTTATAATCTTACCATTCATAATTTTTTTGAAGCAAAACTGTTCCAATACAGAAAGAATGCTTTGTTTCATAAGAATTCTTCTGCAAACTTTTTCTCTGATAAAATTAGGATTTTTATCATTATCACTGTCCCAAATCGAACTAAAAAAAGATTTTAAATCTACGTTATTTTCACGCATATATTGAAGTAGTCTGAAGAAATAACATATATCTTGATATACGGTTAAGTCTTTTGTAATAAATGTCTTGGTTCCGGTTTCTGCATATATCAGGAAAAACATTACGGGATTAATATACACCTTCATAAAGAAATCGCTGAAATCGTTTTCTTCAAGCCAACTTTCTAGATTTTCCGTTGTCTGCTTTTTGTGCTCTTTCATTAGAAGTGAAAATTTGTCATATAGGAAAGCCCACAACAGCTCAAACGGTTTTGAGGCATGCCGTATCAGGCTGTCACCTTCCAGGCCGATATTGCAATAATATATGTCATCATCACCATGTTTTCTCAAAGGTGAATTAGCACCCATCTCTGACTGAAGATCTATAAGCATTTGAATTGATGATGAGTATGATTGGACAATAAGCATATCATTGCCAATTTTCTTATACCCTGCCGTGTGGAGAGCAAATTTGGATAAGAATTCGCATTCCCAACAGATAACATCCGGCATTTTTGCCTGGGAATTGAATGATTTTGTTGCTGTATTGCTAGCAAACAACAAGTATGCAGGTTGTCCTACTTCTCTGCAGCTATTGCTTTTGCTTCCGCAAACACAACAAACCTGTGGTTTTCGCTTTGAATTAATTTCTGGCAGTATATCAATAACTGGATGGCAGGTTGGCAAGTCATAAAGCAAATATTTCTTTTTGCCCCACAAGTCTTTTTTAGTTTCTTGCATGAAAGCCATAACTCTGTTTTTGTCATTTTCCATTAATTCATCAAATTTAACGCCATTTGGTTTCCAGCTGCTTCCTTTTACAAACAATGCAGCGATTGGTGTAGGAACTCTTTTGGGACCTAATTTCAACTCTCCTGTCGTTTTGTCCATGATAACCAATTCTGGATTTTCCTTTTGCTTTGAAGTAGAAACATTCCAATAACGCATTGCCAGATCATCATTATAACATTCAGACAAAAATTGCCTTAGGCTTGATAAGTCATTATAAATGAAATCTAGTGAGTTTTCCTCTTCATTTATTCTGATTTCTATTTTATAATGCTCAAGCCTTTCTTGATTTGATATTGCAATCAGGTATAATCCGGCTATGCCATTGTCTATCCAAAAATGATTGCGAAGTTTGATGGAATATATATTCATCTATATATCACGCCTTTCTTCACATGAATACACATTAAAAAATAAGCAGTTAATTTATACATAGTCTACCTTATTTGATTCAAATGCAGAGAAGCCGTACTTACTATTTTCCTGCAATAACCTGACACAGCCGAAACCCATGCTGTTCTTACTGCCGAGGCCTGTATCCACAGCTGTTTGTATCAATCGCTGTGAACCACTGAGTTTTAATCTTGCCATATAGCCTTTTATTATTGTCCCTTTATACTCAACAATGGACAGACGAGGCTTGGAAATACATCGAATTTCCAGTTCATCTTCAGGGCGTTCCCATGAAATAGCTTCATATTTTTTACGCAGGTTTTCTATTGCAATTCGTTCAAATTCCTTTTCTCCTGGCTGAAAATAGCAAGTATATTTACTTCCGTCACCTTTTGTCAGTGTACTGTATGCGACTACAGGGGAAAGAGTCTCAAGTATGGCTTCGTTACCAGTGACTCTTTGCCGTTCAATAGTAATACCGGCTATTTCCAGTTCGTTCCCGCCGATGTTTACACACTTTTTAAAAAGTCCGTTGGCAAATGATTCACAGAAGTCGTCAATAGGAGATGCAAGTTCAAGAAATATGTTTCCTGAAAAAACGATACGGTCCTGCCTTGATACATTATCATACTTTCCCATCAGGCGTGAATAAGTGAAAAGCTTGAACTTCCTGGCACTGCCATACCCCATGTTATGAAGGAATAGCGCCATTTTTTCGTCAATGGTTCTGTAAATGAACCCCTGCAGAATGTGATTATAGTGAATTGGAAATTCAACTGTATCGTTGTTTATAAATTCTATGCGCAAATGCATATTCTCACGACCTGTATCAACTTTATACTTTATAATATTAAAATTCTACAAATTCAAAAAATATCCTTTAATTTTCTGTTTTTTATACAAAATTTTTTATTTAATATTATTCCATATAGGCAGTCTAAAAATATTCAAATGAATCTAGGGATTTTCCACCTGAAATGAGTTTCAACTCCTTATAGGTAGGCTAAAAACTATTATGGCGATGAAGGTTACATTGAAGATGGTTCGTTTCAATTCCTTATAGGTAGGCTAAAAACGTATGGTTGCAGAAACTTATCCCGCCAGAGTCTAGTTTCAATTCCTTATAGGTAGGCTAAAAACAAAAGAGCCTCCCTGGAAGCTCCCAGTATAATGAGTTTCAATTCCTTATAGGTAGGCTAAAAACGGAGGTGAAACCATGGGTGATAATATGACTACTAGTTTCAATTCCTTATAGGTAGGCTAAAAACCGGTCCTGAAAAACCTCTGCTAACTTTTTGCCAAGTTTCAATTCCTTATAGGTAGGCTAAAAACAATGTTCGCCCGGCGACCTTATTGAGTACATACCTGAGTTTCAATTCCTTATAGGTAGGCTAAAAACTTGAGAGTCTCAAAGAGAGCAGTCAATATAGGCAACAGTTTCAATTCGTTCGTTATAGGTGCAATTTGAAAATGTTTCAATTCCTTATAGGTAGGCTAAAAACGAGGTTAGCAAGGGCACCAAAGGAGAAATGTACCGTAGTTTCAATTCCTTATAGGTAGGCTAAAAACTTGATTTGCTCAAAATCCTCTTGAGGTATGTCTACAGTTTCAATTCCTTATAGGTAGGCTAAAAACCAAGTCGGCGTTTGATGTATATGCAGATAAATTAGGACTGTTTCAATTCCTTATAGGTAGGCTAAAAACGCTCTATGGTGAATACGTGGAACGATTTGTTGAGGACGTTTCAATTCCTTATAGGTAGGCTAAAAACGTGTTGGCCTTTATGAAGTCCACCCTGACAGGGTTTCGGTTTCAATTCCTTATAGGTAGGCTAAAAACTTTTATGTCTGTAACTCCTAATCAGAATTGAGGATTGTTTCAATTCCTTATAGGTAGGCTAAAAACTCTACGCCTTGTACTTTACACTCCTCGACAATGTAATGTTTCAATTCCTTATAGGTAGGCTAAAAACTGATAAGTTTAAGTGCCAAATTAGAACCTCATTAGAGTTTCAATTCCTTATAGGTAGGCTAAAAACAGCAAGAGCAAGTATAGCACAGCTTGAATCGCAATAGTTTCAATTCCTTATAGGTAGGCTAAAAACGGTTAAGCGAGGTAATAGCATGAGCGATTTATATGTGTTTCAATTCCTTATAGGTAGGCTAAAAACCCGCACCTGCAAACCCGGGTACTCACCGGGCCAGTGGTTTCAATTCCTTATAGGTAGGCTAAAAACGATATTTCCGTTTTCATCAACTTTGACGCTTACATTCGTGTTTCAATTCCTTATAGGTAGGCTAAAAACCGAAGCCCTTTGATTACATACGTCTTAATGGCAAATGTTTCAATTCCTTATAGGTAGGCTAAAAACTTCATTGATGGGTGGAACATTCCGGCGGCTATGGCCTGTTTCAATTCCTTATAGGTAGGCTAAAAACTCAACGGGTATAGGTTATTCATTGCTTCAGCGCATTATGTTTCAATTCCTTATAGGTAGGCTAAAAACACATCAACCGTCATATCCTCAACCTTGCTAACTTTGGTTTCAATTCCTTATAGGTAGGCTAAAAACGGTAATTTCTTTTAATACGTGTTTTTTGTAATGTTTGTTTCAATTCCTTATAGGTAGGCTAAAAACTCTGCATTATATAAGTCGAATTGTCCTGAAAGAATAGTTTCAATTCCTTATAGGTAGGCTAAAAACACATTCAGAAAGCTTTGGTTTTGAGCCAGATGAATATGTTTCAATTCCTTATAGGTAGGCTAAAAACGCCATTCTTTATACTCTATATCGCAACCTAAAAGTTGTTTCAATTCCTTATAGGTAGGCTAAAAACGATTAATTCGTTCATATGTACTACGATCCTTTCTTTTGGTTTCAATTCCTTATAGGTAGGCTAAAAACTGGTATGATTCCATCAAGTTTGTTATTCTTGCCCTGGTTTCAATTCCTTATAGGTAGGCTAAAAACCTCCTACTGTTGAACAATAATTCTGTATTGAATCAGTTTCAATTCCTTATAGGTAGGCTAAAAACTATGCCTCGTTCGCTAGTAGTAGAATTATTAGATGCATGTTTCAATTCCTTATAGGTAGGCTAAAAACTCGAACAAGCTAGAGAAATTTTAAGGAGGAAATACGCGTTTCAATTCCTTATAGGTAGGCTAAAAACTGGTGGGAAATATGAATACGGTGGATATGAGTGCAGTTTCAATTCCTTATAGGTAGGCTAAAAACTATTATTTACAATGGCGACAACATGAATAATGCAATGTTTCAATTCCTTATAGGTAGGCTAAAAACTTGCAAGTTCCTTGCTCTTCATACATTGCTATATATCGGTTTCAATTCCTTATAGGTAGGCTAAAAACCCATTTTGCGCGCATTATTTGGCCTTTTTAGAAATAACTTTATTAATAAAAATCCCCCTTTTTTACTGTTGTTATTACTGAGAATATTGAAATAATAAGGGTTTAATCAGTTCTTACATTTCTGTCGATCTCCCGGCATTTTTACGCTATTGGTGGTCGACGGTTAATTAATTACGTTACAGCATGGAGCTTTGTTAAACGAATAATTCTACAACTCATTTTTAATTTACCTTATTATCATTGGTTTGTAAATGATTCATATAAATATTAGAGATCATAACTTTTGGTGAGTTGATTATTAATACTTGCGATTTTTGCTGTTGCACAATAAAGACCCAAGCCACAATTTTAAAAAGCTTGGTTTTTCTACTGAGATTCATAATTTAAAATTCAATTATGTAAGTCGGAACCAAATAATTTCATATATTCCTGTTCGAGAGCTGCTAACTCTTTTTTACAAAAACTTAGGGCTGACTCCTGACCTGGCCTCAAATAGTCTTGTATTTCCTGAAGTTTATTTTCACAGTCCTTTATTAATTCATTCAATCTTTCTATTTCTTTTTTCAACTTCTCTTTTAAATCCATTAATTCACACCTGCCTTTGATTAATTAGAGCTAGTTTATATTCTCAGGAAGATTACAAGTCAGTCTATTATCCATTACCAGATCTCTGACTGATGATCCAAGAAGAATTCCGTCATTTCCGCTATAAGATATTTCGTTGCTTAAGAATGTTCCAAACTGGCCCAGATGGAATATTCCTGCCTGGCGGGTACATTCTATATAGTTTTCTGCTGTGAAATTATTTCTTTGATCTGTAATTGTAATAGCATCTGTCCTGGAGCCTTTAATTGTATTTCCGATAATCAGGCCCTTTGCTTTGATTCGTATATTATTTTTAGGTATGATTACAGTTTGATAATATATACCCTCATCCAACAAAAGCACATCTCCCTGATTTACGCTATCAGAGGCAATCAGCGCTGTGATATCGGTAAGCGGCGTTACATTTATTACCGCCATGCAAGTCACTTCCTTTCAAAAAAAATTGAACAAGCCTTACAGTATTAATATATTCCTTGTCCAACAATCTGCCACATGCGTTTAACATGCTGTATGACTTGTATACTTACAATGCTTCAGTACAGTCAAATTGCATTAGCGGCAATATATGAGTCCCGCTTTACTGAAAGTAAAGGAAGTGAAATTTTTGTTCAATAATATAAAAACGCGCCGATATAATTACATATCGGCGCTCAGACTGAAGACAAAGCTCACTGAAAAGTGGGCTTTTTTTATCTAAAAGAGTAGTTAAGGACATAACAATCATGGTATAATATAAATACATGAAACGCTCATGTAATAAGGATTTCAAGG
>Ga0134100_1002480_pt1 | contig 14410 bp, 11 predicted proteins | sample 11_taG_2_FD_94444 | JGI IMG/M metagenome (GOLD analysis project Ga0134100, IMG submission 94444) | Switchgrass degrading microbial communities from high solid loading bioreactors in New Hampshire, USA - 11_42_5_180_A3 metaG | ecosystem: Engineered > Bioreactor > Semi-continuous > Anaerobic >...
AAGTACATAGGTGTATGCCAGAATGAAATAGGGTTCAATCAGCCTAAGGGTATGTTATATAAGAGCGAGAACCCGTTTGCATAATTAGTACATAGAGAACAGATAATTGATAAGTTGGCGATGCAGGAAACTGCATCGCCGATTTTAATTGTAAAGACCATGTCATATGGGTATTGATTTGGATACAAGTGCTGTAAAGATGCTTCTTGTTTTTATTTCTATTCAAATAATTTTCAACTTTTATTAATCCAACATAATGATCTTTTTATCCTAATCAGTTCTCTAATTGAATCTAATTGAGTTTACAGGTTATAAGAGCATAAAAACTGTTCCTCTGCATGCTGTCTGCCTGGGCGATTTGGCAATATTGACCGTGATGGACTGCAATTAGTGCACAGTATAAGCTAAAACGACAAATACAAAATATGTTATTTATAAAAAAATATAATAATAAATAAAATTATAGACATAAAGATAAAAGTATAGTAAAATATGCAATAACAAACATAATTTTTTGGCATAAGGCGGTTTATTATGTCACAAATTAGGTTGGTTGTTGCAGATAAAGATATTTTATATCTGGAAAAACTAAGTACATATTTACAAAAAAATAAAGCCTGCGGCTTTTGGCTGGAATTATTCACAGACGCAGGTAAATTTATCGAATGGTTGGGTAGTGGAAAAAACGCTGATTTGTTGGTTATATCGTCTTCCTTATACAATGAACTTAAAGAGAAGCCTGCAAATAAAAATATATTACTCTTGAGAGACTGTGCCGAAAGTCTGGTTCCCAAAGGAATTGCCAGTATAAACAAATATAGCCCGGCAGACCGGGTTATGAAGGAAATCTTATCATTATGCGCCGAATACATCCCGAGAGACATCAATGACGAGAATATAAACGGACGTATCAATCTGATTTTGTATGCAGACGGCAGCGATGTACTCAATCCCCTGGCGCAAGCGCTTGCATATATCAATGCCGTAAGAGGTAAAAAAGTCTTTTACTTTAATCTCGATGAATTTTCGAATACCAATTCTTATTTTTACAGTAATAATGCCAGAGGACTAAGCGAGATGCTCTATTATGTCAAATCCCAAAAAGAAAACTTGTCTCTGAAAGCCGAAGTATGCACTTCCTGTGATATACAAACAGGAATTTATTTTATGAGAGGCCATAATAATCCCGAAGATGTTAAAAATATAAGCGAGGCAGAATTAAAAGTTCTTGTCAGAGCAGTGCAAAGAAGTTTGCCTTATGATGAGATAATTATTTCAAAAGCTTTTATAGTTGACCAAACCACGATCTCGCTTCTGAATATGGCAGAAAAGGCATATATTTGTGCTCTAAACTACCAGTCTTCAATAGACAGATTAAAAAAAATCGGGAATCTGATTAACAGATTGGAGAGCGATAAAAACTATCATCTTAAAGACAAGCTTGTTTTTTGTATAAGCTTTATCGGTGATGATAAGCTGTCGGCAGGTTTTGATATTTCAGGTTTCAAAACGATAACCCTGCCGTATCGGAATTTTGGAAATCCGCAATTTTTCCCTCCTTCAAACGAGTATCTTGAAGCTTTAGAAGCAAATTTAAATGTTTTCGAGGTATAGATTTATGGCCGGCATACACGAAATAATCAGAGAAATAAGAAAAGAGGTCGCGTTAAGCGTAGATTCCACAATGGATTATGACGCTGAGGAATTTGATAGTAAGCTTCTGGAACAAATAGAGGCTGTATGTTTTTCAAGGGATTTAACCAAATCCTTTAATGTTGAAGAGATTAAATATATAGTAGATACCATTTTCAATCAAATGCGACGCCATGATGTTATTGAGCCTCTTATAAAAGACCGGAGCATAACCGAAATCATGATAAACGGGCCAAAACAGGTGTTCATCGAAAAGAACGGGGTGATTTTTGAGACTGATATCACCTTTGATAGTAAAGAACGACTGGAGGATCTTATACAAAACATGGTGGCTCGGGTGAACCGCAGCGTAAATGAAGCGGAGCCCATTGTAGATGCAAGACTGGAAGACGGGTCAAGAGTAAATATTGTATTGCCCCCCGTGGCGTTGAACGGCCCTTTGGTGACAATAAGAAAATTCCCTGACAAGCCTATGAGTATTGATGACTTAATCCGGTACAAATCCATAAGCAAAGAGGTAGCGCAGTTTTTGGATAATTTGGTCAAAGCTAAATATAATATTTTCATTTGTGGAGGGACCGGTTCAGGGAAAACCTCATTTTTAAACGCCCTGTCTTCGCTTATACCAAAGGATGAGAGAATTGTAACCATTGAGGATTCAGCTGAACTTCAGCTTTTCTCCATAAAAAACATTGCCAGATTGGAAACCCGTAACGCAAATACCGAAGGCAAGGGAGAAATAACTATGAAAACTTTGATTAAAACTTCTTTGAGAATGAGACCTGAGCGGATAATCGTAGGTGAAGTGCGCGGGGAAGAAGCATTGGACATGCTGCAGGCGATGAATACAGGCCATGACGGATCGATGTCCACAGGTCATGCCAATTCGACCCGGGATATGCTTTCGCGTCTGGAAACCATGGTTTTGATGGCGGCGCCTTTACCCCTTGAGGCAATTAAAAAACAGATCGCTTCGGCGCTTGATATCATTATCTTTCTTTCAAGACTTAGAGATCACACCAGAAGAGTTTTGGAAATTACGGAAGTTGCAGGGTATAAAGACGGAGAAATATTGCTTAATCCCATTTATGTATTTGAAGAGACGGGCCAGAACAAAGACGGGATAATCGAAGGGTATTTAAAAAGAACAGAGAATCCTTTGATAAATAAGACAAAGGCTAAGCAAAGGGGGATTGAGCTTGAATAACAAGTTTGTACTTCCCCAATATGATGTTTATGAAATGAAATTTGATGAATTTATAATTACATTACTTTTGGCCATGGGCACATGCTTTGCGGTAGGTCTTATTTTTTACGAGAATTTTGTATTGGCCGCAATTTTATCTCTGGCAGGTATTCTGTACATACCCTACCGCAAGAAAGAACAGCTGCGCAGGAAAAAAGAAGTGTTGACAATTCAGTTTAAAGATGCCCTTTATTTTCTGTCTGTGGCATTATCGGCAGGTAAATCAATGGAAACCGCCATGTTGGATACGTATAAGGCAATGCTCGGCATATATCCCGACAAGAACAGCGATATTATCAAGGAACTTGAAATAATTAATCACAGAATCCAGATGAATGAACCAATAGAAAAGATCTTTTACGATTTTGCGGAAAGAAGCAAAATTGAGGATATAAAAAGCTTTGCCGATGTTATCATGATCTCCAAGCGTGCCGGGGGGAATCTTATTGAAGTAATAAAAAATACCTCAGACACCATAAGAGAAAAAGTAGAAATCCAGAATGAAATAGAGAATCTTATCAGCGGAAAGAAATTTGAGCATAAGATTATGAGCATTGTCCCATTTGCTTTGGTGATTTTTATTAAAAGCTCTGGTTCAGGTTATTTGGATCCACTTATGACAGATACCTTGGGGCGCATTATTATGACAATTGCGCTAATAATGATTTTTACAGGGCAATTGATAGGACATAAAATCACTAAGATTGAGGTGTAATGGATGATAATTATCTGCAGCTGCATATTGATTGTTACCATACTTGTTTATTGCATTTTTCAGAGTATTTCATATAAGAAATACGGTGATTTTTTTGCGCCTCTGGATGATAAAAAATATTCCTATAAAAAACTCCTTCCCGGCTGTCTTTATATTGTCGAAATGCTGAAGCTTTCAGGTGCAGGCAGATACGGAACAAAACTGAATCAGAAGCTTGTGATGCTCCATGGAAGCCGGAACTTATCATATTATTTGAAGGTCCATTGGTCTGTCAAAATATTTTATTTATTTTTGGGCGTGATTTTAGGATCATTATTAGGTATCCTGGAAGGATCGAATTATTTAATGCTGCTTCTTATTCCCTTATTAGGCATAAGTTTGTTTTTCCTCGTAGATAATGACCTGGACAATCAATATAAGAAACGTAAATTTCAGCTTGAAAGAGATTTTCCTAACTTTGTCAGTAAGCTTATATTGCTGGTCAACGCAGGCCTGAATGTCAGACAGGCCATAGAACGGATCGTGGCCGACAGTGACAAATCAGCCCCTCTCTATAAGGAACTGCACTGTGTAATCTCAGATATCAATGCGGGGGCGCTTGAATATGAAGCGTATATGGATTTTTCTGAAAGATGCAAAATCAAGCAGATAACTAACTTTGTAAGCATTATACAGCAAAACATGAAGCTGGGCGGTAATCAAATGCTATTCGAGCTTAAGAGAATGGGAACGGAATGCTGGGAAATGCGGAAAAATGTTGCAAAACAGCTGGGAGAAAAAGCGTCTTCAAAGCTTATGCTGCCTCTTTCCATTATGTTTCTGGCTATCGTTCTTATTTGTGTGGCGCCGGTAATTCTGGAATTCAGGAGCAATTTCTGATGAAAGTTTTTGCAAAGCCGTCGACAAGCGGGCATTCGACATTGGAATACGCTTTATTGATGCCGATTATTTTTATCTGTGTATTTGTTTGCATAATTGTTTTTATGATTCTGTATCAGAAAGCAATTATTCAAAATATTGCGGAAGAAACAGCCCAAAGCCTGTCAAGACAATGGGGCTATAGTCCTTTGCCTGTTGAAGAGATAAGTTCAGGCGTGTATAAAAGAGAAACATATGAAAGCAGGGAGGTTTACTGGAATTTAAAGTTACTGTTCAGCGAAAAAAAGAAGAAAGATGCCAAAGAGTATATTGAAAAAAGCATTAAGAATGTTGGATTTTTGAAACCGTATAATTCGCAGGCTTTCGGTGATAATTCCATACCTGACACTACTGTAAATGTGGATATCAAACCTGGGCTGCCTGCTGTGCTGAACGTTGAAATTAAAGCGGCTTATAAGATGCCCGCAAAGAACCTTATGAATCTGATTGGCATCGGGGATTGCCTGATTATAAAAGGATATGCAAGAACACTGATATACGATCCTAAAGACATGATCAATACGACGGATTATGTATATCAGTTGATAAGGTCAACAGACTTTTATCAGGATTTTATTAAAAGAATCGAGCCTATAAAAAAGAATCTTGACAGGATTTTAAAGGAACAGGAAGGATAAAATGTTCTTTAAACCAAGAGGAAGCATAACAGTTTTTTTATGTATTGTCCTTGCGGTACTGATTCCGCTTACTTGTTCAATGATTGATATAACCCGCTATTCATTGGCCAAAAAGCAGGCAAAAACCGCTCTTAAAATATGCGCCGAATCGGTATTGGCAGCATATGACAGGCAGTTGAAGGAACAATACGGGCTTTTTGCAATATATCCAAGAGATATTGAAATCATGGAAAAAGAAATATATGATCTTCTATCCAGAAATCTTAATACGGAATCAGCGGTTGACGGATTTTCCGATCTTTATGGATTCAAAGTTCTGAATGTGGATGCAATTCCATTTTACAATTACAGTGAACCTTTTGTTCTTCAGCAGCAGGTTGCGGAGTTTATGAAGTATCGCGCCCCTGTACAGGTCGTTCAGGAATTCTATGAAAAAATCAGGGTTATGATGGGACTTATTAAAGAAGGAGAAATGATAGAGCGGAAAATGACCCTTGATAAACTCATGAATGATATAAGAAGCGACCTTGTAAACATATATTGCATGATTAATATTGAACTGGTTAAGTTCAACCATATTACAGACGACTCGGGCAAACCCCTGAAAGACAGAACTGTTTCCAATATGACAGAGTATTTTAAATTCGCCAAAGAATATATAGAAATCGCAAATGAACCTGTTGAATCCATAAAAAAAGCCAGAGAAGGTTATACAGCAATATATGATGATTACATAACAGCAAAAGAGAATTGTGATGATTTACAACGCAAGCTTGATAATGTGTATGACAAATTGAAGAAGAAAAGAAATGATTTGGACAAATTAACAGCAAAGGATTCTGAAAAAGAAGGCGAAACGTCTGATTCAAAAGACAATAAGAAAATAGAAACACTTAATTCCGAAATTACTAAGCTGGAAGAAGAGTACGATTCAATTGCAGAATCCTACGATGCTGCCTATAAGATATTTCAGCCTTTGGAAGAAAAAATAACAGGCTATAAAAAGACCATTGATGAGGGCTTGGATAATTCTGCCGCAAATCTTACTCAGGCCAGGATCTGCATTGACGCGGCAGCTAGTGAATTGAGCATTTTATTGGGTCATGTATCGGATCATTTAACGTATACCTCCGATGTTATTGAAATAATGAATGCCTTGCTTCCTAAACTATACGAGTTGGAAGAAGAGTCCGAGTCATTAAAAAAAGATGCGGATGAAAATGAAGGAAGTGTTTCAGACACAGTAAAGGGAAGTCTTGAAGTACAATTAAAATCAATAAATGTGGACTTCTTTACGGAGGTAAGGGACAGACTTGCTTTAAACCTAAAGCAGCTGGAAACCTGGCAAAAATATATAAATGATTATTATTTAGTCTTATGCAATGCATCCGATGAGATGGAAAAACTCGCAGATATAGCCGGTGAGATAAAGAAAAATCCTCAGGACACGAATAAGGATTATGACGGATATAACGATTACGACAATATTACATCGGGTTTTAGAGACCTGAAATGGAATATTTCAGATATTAAAGCTATTGATCAAATGGGCGATTTGTATAAAATACCTGTATATAATCTTGAGCCGGCGGCAAACTCTATTGAAATAAAGGCCTTTAATAAATGGTTCAATGAAAGGTATCTGGGTAAAGAGCCCGAAGAAGAACAAGCGAATGACGAAAAGGCTATGAAGGAAGTCAGGCAAGGGATAAGTGAATTTGCAAATGAGGCGGCAACAAAGGATGATGATTCCGGGCTTCTTGACGGTGTTGACGGAAATCTTGATAATATCAGCGAGAGATATGCTAAGCTTCCTTCAGTAAAGGGGGCAACCAGTTCCAATGAAGCCCTGATTCAAATCGGCAGGGCAATTAATGAATCCGGCAAAAATAATATAATAAATGAAAATCCCTTTGGACAGCCTGCTCAGGGCTTGGATTCAGTCAACGAAAAAGAGAAGAATTTTTTTGACTTTGAGATAGAAAATGTTAAAAAACTTCTTGAAATAATCAAAAATGCAGTTGCCGGCGGAGCCGAGAACCTAATTGAAAGTCTTTATATGAATGAATATATTGTTTCTGCTTTCAAGTGCGTTACCACAGTTGACGGACCTGAGCATGATATCGGCTGGGGAAGGCCTCTTGACAAAACCTATTTGAAGAAAGCCGAAGTAGAATACATACTTTTCGGTAAAAAAACTGAAAAAGAAAATATTGAATGCATAAAACGAAGTATCTTTGCAATACGCCTTTTATTCAATCTGCTTCATGTCTATACAGACCCCGACAAGGTTGCCACGGCATTGGCGCTGGCTACCGCAATTGCAGGGTGGACAATCTTTGGAATTCCCGTGGTTCAGAATTTTATACTTATTGCCTGGGCGGGGATGGAATCCTATGTCGATACAGATTTCCTTCTTAAAGGCAAATCGGTGCCGCTTATAAAAACATCATCTTCATGGTATCTCGGAGCTGACAATGCCATAAGCAAATTACAAGAAATACTGACTAAAGACATCAGAAATTTTGTTACCGAAAAAATCAGGGATACGGTGGGGCAGGCTTCTGAGGCAGTACAAGAAACTGTAACCGGTATTATAAACGGTAAAATCGATCAGGCGTTCGCACCATTCGAAAAGGGTCTGAATGATTTAGTGGGAGAGCCTGAAAACAGTCTTGATACAAATATGAAAGACCTTATTCAACGGGCAGTAAATGAATATGTGAAAAATATCAGTTTCAGCGATCTGGAAAGCTTTAAAACCAGCCTTGAAACAGCAGTCAGGAATTTTGTATCAAGCGTTTTAGATATGCTGAAAGCTTATGCTCCGGAAAAACTGGTTCAATTTAAAAATGAGCTGAAAGAAGAGATCAGGAAGTTCATATTTGAGTCAGAGCAATATAAAAATTTGGAGGATAAACTTGTCAAAATGGGAACTGATTTGCTGGATAAGGGTATAGATGCTGCCGGAGAGGAGCTTGACAAGATTATGGGCGTTCCCGGGAAAAGCTGCAGAAACAATATCACCGGAAGATTAATTATGATGGATTACACGGATTATCTGAGACTCATGTTACTGGCCGTTCCGGCAGAAACAAAAGCATTGAGAACCGCCGACCTCATACAGCTGAACATGCAGGAGGCGGCTGAAAACTATGATATTTGTATAGATAAGTATAATACATATATTTTTATAAAAGCTGAACTGGACTTTACCCCCTGGTTTATTCCGGAAAAGCTTTTTAAAAACGGTGATTCGGGGATGATTTCAGTTGAGTGGAGCCAGGGCTATTAAAACTGATAATAAGGGATCAAAAGGCAGCTCTACAGTTGAAGCGGCAATTGTTTTGCCTTTCTTTCTTATTGTCTTTTTATCCTTTGCCTATATTATACGGGTATTTTTTGTATATAACACTATGCAGGAAGCGCTTTCCGAAGTGGGGCGAAGATATGGTTATATTAGCTATTTTTATCATATTACCGGGCTTAAGGATTATTCGGACGCATTGAATAAAGCGGCGGATGATGCGCAAAACACGCTTTCAGGACAACGCGATGTTTTGGTCAATGCTTTTAATGCCTTTAATGAAGCTGTCTCCGGCGGCAGTATACAAGCAGGTTCCATGGATGACATCACGGCAGTTTTAGAAAAAGCGAATTATTTAAGCAACACGTCATCAGAAGTATTTAATATGATTCAAAATATAGTTTCCGATCCAAAAGCTGAGATTAGGCTAATAATCACAGTTTTCGCAAGGAACTTGAACTATAAGATTACCAATCAGCTGGTAGGTATTATGGCAAAGGGCAGCCTTGCAAAAGAGCTGGAAAAAAGAGTCGGGACAAACAAGGATGATCCGGCTGAAGCTCTAGGAATAACAGGTGGTATAAGGGGTCTTGATTTTTCACAGACTGATATTTTCGGAGATTCGGAGTCCATGGAATTTGTAGTGAGTTACAGCGTAAAAGCTCCTGTGGTGTTTGCATTTGTACCCGAAATCAGGCTTTCCAACAGGGTCAGGATAATAGCCTGGACAGGCGGAAGGGGAGAATCGGTCAAAAATGAAGAAAAAGTTGAGGAGAAAGAAGACGCAAGTCTATGGACCAAGATGGACAATGATAAAAGATACTGGGACCGTGGCCTTGAAATAGAAAAACTTGAGGTAGAAAAGCTCAATGCAACAGCCGCACCAATAAAGTATCCGGTTATTGATGCTTATAAATATAATGAGTCTACGGCCACGATAGAATACTATGATGTATTTACCCTCAATCCGTTTATGAAGACATACAGCGAAAAACCTTCGGCCATAAAAAGCGAGATAAAGAAACATGGTAAAAGGTTGTTGGAATTCGGTACCCCTGAATTCCTGAAAGATGCGGATATAAAAGAGGTAAAACGTATCGTTATTATGGTCATTCCCGAAAATTCAGGCCAATATGCCGTTGAACAATATGAAAAAGCAAGGGAAGAATTAAAAAAATATAACGTAGAGGTGAGGCTTGTGAAAGGCTATGGCAATTATGAAACCGCCGAACAGGATGAACAATTGAAAAAAGCTTCATAAAAAAGGAGAGCTCGAAAATGGAAAACAAGGAACAAAGATATAGTATAAGTTATAAAAATATTTCAGGGAAGAATTTGATTGTATACACTTTTAAAGGTGAAGATGAACTAGTGAATTATCAACTGGAGATGCTGGCCAATAATCACATAAAAGGGCTGTTAAAAAGTGAAGTGATCCGGATAAACGGTGAAACCCATCTGCAATTTGATATTACTTCCCTTGTCCCTGTAAAAAAGCTGTTTGAAAGACGAAAATTCAGCAGGAAAGATTTTCTCAGTTTAATCAAACAGATAACTGAACTATTAGCTGAAATGGAGCGGTATCTTCTCGACAGCAGCGGAATTGTCTTTGACAGTACATATGTTTTTGCAGATCCTCAGACTCTTGAACTAAGGCATGTTTATCTTCCCACCAGGGACAGGCCTCAAAGTATAGATGCTCTTAGAGAATTTCTTTTGAATATTATAATAAATGAAATCAGGTTCATTGACGAACATTCGGACAACTTTTTGCAGAGGCTTATTGAAATACTTAAAGACCCGGATTTTCAGGAGACCTCATTAAAGGAATATTTAAATGAAATGGACAGAACGAACAAAGTTCACATTAATAATTTGGGACTCAGGCATGATTTGCCTGAAAACCCAGCTATCTATCAATTATACTGTAGCCCGAAAGAAATACAAAAGGTCAATGAGCCTGTTGAGATTAAAAAATTATGTTATCCTGCAAAATCATACATTGCTTTATTCTCGGTTATTGGTACACTGGTTCTTTTTTGTGTCGTTTTAGTTTTATCAGGTATTTTATCGCCAAATAATCCAGACTCTGTCCTCTCGTTATTCGGGTTTGTTTTGATAGCAGGGGCGGTGATTTATCTTGTCTACTCAAAATTATTTACTCCTGATAAGAAAATTGAAAGGGTTATTGAGGAAAAACCTGAGAAGAAGGAACCGTTTACAGGCAGTCGGTATGTTAATAAGGCGTTCTCCGAACCAAGTCATGCACAATTTGGAATATTAAAAGAATCAGTCGAGAAAAAAGAATGGGCACCGGCATACGAAAGAATTTCAGTATCTTCCCAAAGCGGATCGTTCCCATCAGTAAAAAGAATATCTGAAACAAGACCGTTTTCTAGCAACTTAGACAGACTGAGTGAACAGGACAGGACTGTAATTTTAAATTTGGGCAGTTTAGATATTCCGTATCTGAAAAGAATAAACGGCAATAGTACTGAAAGTATTCTTATGAAAAAGTTTCCTTTCATGTTGGGAAGGCTTGAAGGACAGGTCGACTATTGTGTAAAAAATCCCGCTGTGGGCAAACTGCACGCTGAAATTACAAAAACCGATGAAGGCTATTTCATCAGCGACATGAATTCCAGAAACGGTACCTTGATTAACGGTGTACGGGTGGAACCGATAAAGGAAAATATAATAAAAAACGGGGATCGAATAACTCTTGGAAATGAAGAGTTTATATTTTGCTGCGGTAATACGGGCCAATAATATTTGAAATTATACGTATTAACTTTATTAAGACTCGAAAGATGCTATAATAGTACGAGTAGTTCAGAGAATCGTTGGTGTTATAATAGGAGTCTAAAAAACTAAAAGTTATTAAGGAAATTTGACAGTATGAGAATCTTTTTAGGAATCAACTTATAGGAGAATGATATGAGTAAAGTAATTATACAGGAATGTAAGAATTATGAGCTGAAAACTTTAATTGAAAAAATAAATTCTGCAGTAGAAATCCTCGGTGGGTGGGATAAATATGTCAAACCAAAGGATAAGGTACTCCTGAAGGTCAATCTGATCGGACCCAAGACTTCTGATTCGGCTGCGGTAACACACTCTGAATTTGTCAGGGCTCTGGTAAGAATATTGAAAGGCAGGAACTGCAATGTATGGATCGGTGACAGCTCAGGGGGAGCAATTGCAGGAGTAGCGCCTACTGCACAAGCATTCAAAGTTTCAGGTTATGTGAAGGTAGCTGAGGAAGAAGGTGCGGAGATAAAGAATTTTGATCGTGAAGGCGTGGTGGCTGTCCAACCTGAAAGCCGGTGCGAAGAAACCATGTATATCGCAAAGCCAATGTTCGATGCTGATGTGGTTATTAATCTGCCAAAACTGAAAACACACTCGGCACAGGTTTTTTCCGGAGCTGTGAAAAATGTATTCGGATGTATACCGGGGTTAAGAAAAGCAAAGTACCACAAAATGGCTCCCGATTCAAGCAGCTTTGGGGAAATCATCTGCGATATCCACAGAGCAACTAAAATACAGCTTCATATCATGGACGGAATTCTGGCTATGCAGGGAGAGGGGCCGACAGCAGGCAGCGTTTATCAGGCCAATAAAATCCTTGTAAGTGAAGATCCGCTTGCATTGGATGTTGTGGCGGCGAAAATGGTGGGGATGGATGTTGAAGATATACCGATATTGGAAACGGCACGAAAACGGAATCTGGGAGAAAGTTTTTTAAAAAATATTATACTTGCCGGTGATTATGAACAAGTCCCCATGTTAGGTAATTTTAAGCTTCCTAAGCGTTTCAGGGCAGCGAAGAAGCGCAATAGCAAAGTCCTGGTAAAAGTGATCGAGTTTTTCAATACACACCCAGAAATCAATCCTAATAAGTGCAAAAAATGCAATATGTGCGTGGAAAGCTGTCCGGTACATGCTATCGATAAAGAGACGAAGAAAATTGATTATAATGTCTGCATAGAATGTATGTGCTGTCACGAATTATGCATGTTTAAGGCTGTAGAGCTTAAAAACAGCAATAAGGTGGCAGGCTTGATATCGGGATTTTTTAGAAAATAGGTCTTATGCTGAATGTTTGAAACTTACCTTTTTACGATGTTTACTTCTCATAAAAGCAGGCTCCCATCATTTGATGAAAATCAAATGGTGAGGAGCTTTATTGTAAATTTTTATCTTTACTATTTTCTAACTCACAATGATACCATATCTTTTGTTTACAATTCTGCCGATCCGCTTACAAGAACCCAACAAAGCAAGGATAGCAATAAGGCTTGTAAAGCAAAAACGATTAATAAATGAATATTTTATATAAATATGCTTAATCTAACAAAAGACAGAATCCACTAGGGAGATGTAAATATGTTCAAACATGAAAAGAACCTTCTTCATGAAGTTAGAGTAGATGCACCAAACGCAAATTATGCAGCTATGTTGCAAGAACAACTTGGCGGGCCTCAGGGCGAATTGAAAGCAGCACTACAGTATCTTTCCCAGAGCCTTCGTATAAAAGACACTAAAATTAAGGATTTATTCCTTGACATTGCTTCAGAGGAATTAAGCCACATGGAAATGGTTGCTACTACCATAAATATGCTTAACGGTCATGTACCTGATGCAAATAATGCAGCAATTGGTAATATAGAAGCACACGTATTAACAGGACTTACCCCTATGTTAAGCAATGCATCAGGCTATTTATGGACTGCTGCCTATATAAATGAGACTGGTGATCTTGCAGCCGACATATTGTCTAATATCGCAGCAGAGCAGAGAGCAAAAGTTGTTTACCAATATCTCTATAGACAAATCAACGATAAAGGCGTAAGGGATACAATCGACTTTTTACTGAACCGTGAAGAAGCTCATAATACTATGTTTAGAGAAGCGTTTAACAGGCTTCAGGATACCGGATCATTAAAAGATTGGGGAATTACGAAGGGCTCTAAGCTGTATTTCAATCTTTCTACACCGGGTGGCCAGTTCTTTAATGCTAATAACCCACAGCCACCAAGTTTTAATAATCCAAATCAAATTAATCAATAAATGTATGGCTTTACAGATAAATTAGAAAGGCTCGTGAACCCAAACGAGCCTTTTCCTCTGATTTCTTTTGTTCCATACCATCGTCAATTCTATGGGTTTCAAATCAGCCACAATAAATCAGCCTTAAAACAAAAACCCCTGGAACGCGGTTTTCTCAAGAATGATGTATCAATACTGGAAACCGTTTGAAAACGGAATCTGGAAAGACCAATCGATTTAAATTGTATTCACTGGTCCTTGATTAATTTTAATCTATACTGAATAGTTCTTGTCGTCCGGGTCCGCAGGCTCTTTAAAATCAAAATCTTTAAAGTAGCAGATATTTTATGTTGTTTATTGATTATTGTAAAAAAAGTACTAATAATGTAAGGGTAAGTTCATTGACGCAGGAGCTGCCTTATATATAAAATATATGTATAAGTGGCTCCATTTTGTTTTTTGCCGATAGGTGGTACAGGGTTTGATTGTACAAAGGATTAACTGTATATGATGATTCAAAATGTGTCTGATTAAACATTCAGACCTTATGGAAATAAGGGTGAAAACCCGAGTGCATAGATAAGAATAACTATTATGGAGGTAAAAAAATGTTTAATAACATTCCAAAAGCAAAAGTCGGAATCGTAGCGGTTAGCCGTGACTGTTTCCCCGAATCATTATCTGTTAACAGAAGAAAGGCACTTGTAGAAGCCTATGCAACAAAGTATGATGCAGCTGATATCTATGAATGTCCGGTATGTATCGTAGAGAGTGAAATCCAGATGGTAGAAGCTCTTGAAGATATTAAAAAAGCAGGCTGCAACGCATTATGCGTATATCTTGGAAACTTTGGCCCTGAAATTTCCGAGACTTTGCTTGCA
>Ga0134100_1002493_pt1 | contig 14324 bp, 12 predicted proteins | sample 11_taG_2_FD_94444 | JGI IMG/M metagenome (GOLD analysis project Ga0134100, IMG submission 94444) | Switchgrass degrading microbial communities from high solid loading bioreactors in New Hampshire, USA - 11_42_5_180_A3 metaG | ecosystem: Engineered > Bioreactor > Semi-continuous > Anaerobic >...
ATAATATTCATCGGGACATCTTCAATCCTTTATCTTTTGTGTTAAGCAACAAAAATATCGGATTTTCAAGGTGTCTCCTTTAATTTTACATTATATGTTAGCGCTTTTGCTCATTTATAGTTTAATATAAAAATTATCGAAAAAATGCAAAAAAAGTAGAATTTTCAGTTGACAAGGTGGTCAAAAGTGATATACTGAGTATAGTAAACGTTTTCATTTTATTTATCATCCATATGTAAACGTTTACACAAGATTACATATTTATATGGAGCGAGGTATGAATAGAATATTTTATCGTTCAAAGAATGGATGTACGGGTGATGTTATTCCGTTTTACGACAAGGGTACTTTTTACTTATTCTATCTGCATGATTTCCGTAACCATGATGTCTATGGTGAGGGGACGCCTTGGTATTATCTTACAACCAAAGATTTTGTAACTTACGAAGAGCATGGAGAGGTAATTCCCAGAGGGAACAAGGAATCTCAAGACCTTTACGTGTTCACCGGCTCTGTTTTTAAAGAAGCGGAGGGCAAGTATCACATTTTTTACACCGGGCATAATCCACACCTTAGGAAACAGGGTAAGCCAGAACAGGCAGTGATGCACGCCGTAAGCAGCGATTTAAAACATTGGGAAAAGGTACCCGAAGATACTTTTTATGCGCCTACAGATATCTATGAACCTCATGATTGGAGGGACCCATACGTCTTTTTTAATGAGGAGAAGAAGGAATACTGGATGCTTCTTGCAGCCCGCACCCGTGAAGGAGCGGCCATACGAAAGGGTTGTACGGCCCTTTGTGTTTCAAAAGATTTGAAAAATTGGAAAGCTGCCCAACCCCTTTGGGCTCCAAGTTATTTCTATACCCATGAATGCCCAGACCTATTCAAGATGGGAGAATGGTGGTACTTAATATACTCAGAGTTCTCAGACAAATGTATAACAAGATATAGGATGGCCAAATCCTTGAACGGTCCATGGCTTGCACCAAGAGACGACGCTTTTGACGGCAGAGCATATTATGCGGCAAAAACGGCAACTGATGGGCAAAAACGGTATTTGTTTGGATGGAACCCTACAAAGAACGGCAGCGATTATAAACCTTGGGAATGGGGCGGAAATCTGGTGGTACATGAGGTTTTTCAGCGGGAAAACGGCTTATTGGGTGTTAAAATGCCAGAAACGGTGCGAGACTATTTTGGAAAGGAAATCGCTTCTATTGGAACAATAAATATGCAATGCCCTGAAGGCTTTTTGACGCATCCTATTGAGGCGAATTTGGGTCCCTCCTATAAAATTTCTGCAAAAGTCAGTTTTAGTTCGGACTCTACAAAATTAGGCATTCAGCTCAGACATGACCGACAAAATGACAGCAGCTATGCCTATGTGTTGGACACAACAAGGAATAGGCTAGTCTTTTCCATAATACCTAACCATCCGTGGAACCGTGCCAATTTTGAAAATGTTGAAAGAGGGATTGTACTTCAGGAAAACAAGGCTTATGACTTAGATATTCTAGTTGAGGAGGATGTCTGTGTTGCCTACTTTGATCATTCCGTTGCATTGAGTTCAAGGATGTATGCGAACGCTGGCCATGGGATATCCTTGTTTGTGGCGGATGGCAATGCTAGGTTCGAGAATGTGAAACTGTATGGACCGGTTATTTAAACACAAATATGAACAGTATTATGGTATTTAAGGAGTAATGCTATGGAGAAGAAAAGATCGAAATTCCAAAGGAATCTCCTAGTAAAAGTGTGGGTGATTGTAATGTTGTTATTTTTTTCATCCTGCAGCGGAAATATTTCTGGCGAAAAAGGAGAAGACGGTCCTTTTGATCCGTATGATTTTAAAAAAGAGAGTGGAAAAGTCCTTGAAAATGGGTCAAGTTTACACTATATTTTGCCGGAGGGGTTTGAGTACCGGTATATTGGAGATGTTCATCCCTTTTATGATACCAAATCGGACACATGGTACATGTTTTATCTAGATACAAGCGGCGCATTCAATTCTAGGCTTTTGACCAGCAAAGACACTATTAATTGGAAGCCGACTAAACTGAATATTAAAAGCGGACTTGCCAATTATTCTGTACTTGGAATTGTAGAAAGTGAAGAGAGATATTTTTCATATTATGCAGAGTACATTGCAAATGTCAGTGATGATCTGATTAATTGGAGCTATGCCGGTGTTGACTACTGTATTCCTCAGGATAAAGAACAGTTTCCTGGTGGTATTAGGGATCCATATGTAGCATACGACCCGGAAACAAAATGTTATTACAGCATTGGTCTTAACTATATCAAACGAGTGCCCAGCGAAAACATATATATTTCAAACCTGGCAATTGGGAAAAGTATCGGCAACAGCCTGCGCGAATGGAATCCCAAACACAAAAAGGTGTTTGCGGAGGATTTAGTCAATCATGATGCTGAATGTCCCCAGCTCATAAAAATAGGGAATAGATGGTATATATTTGCCAGTATCTATGGCCGAAGCCAACATGGAGTAGGGCGATTAAGCTATTGGATTGGAGATGAAAACTTAGATCCCTATGAAGTGGACTGGACTACTAAAAAAGAACATCATTTGTCGACGGAAGACCTGGCAGCTGCCCAAATTGTTCAAAAGGATAATCGGTTTTTCATGTTCGGTTGGATTCCAAAGAACTACACGGGGAATTTCTGGGGAGGACATATCAACCTGGCAACGGAAGTTTACCAAAAGCCGGATGGGACTTTGGCGACAAAGCTGTATGATGAAATTGCCGGAAAAATTAGAGGAGGTACTTATTACCAGCAGGAAGGCGAAAAAACTGTCAGTTCTGAGAGTTATATTGAAATCCCTACTTTAAAACGTATGGACTTGCAAATGCAATTTGTGCTTAAATCCGGGCAATTAAAATTGAGCCTCCAGGATAAAAAAGTTGATATTGTCATCAAAAACACGGAGGATGAAAGGAGCATAGAGGTTAAATCCAACACTTTCTTCGTGAGTAAGATGTCCTTGAATGAAGATGACTTACGTGAAGTAAACGATATCAGGATCATTGCAGAAGATGATATCATGGAGATTTTTCTGAACGATACAAGCACTGTGCAGGCAAGACTGGGACTGAAACTAGGGGCAGACAGGTTAAGAATAACTACAGATTCAAAAGCCGTTATAAAGAAACTTATGGGTTTCAGACTAAAGTATAGAGAAGAAATCAAATAACCTAAAGGAGGGGTTGAATATGGTAGGTTTCAGGAAAACTCTCGCGATTATTCTGGCTTCAATATTAATGCTTTCATTATTCGGGGGCTGTAGTCCCAAGAGATCTACATCGAAAAAGGAAACCGTATTTAAAATAGCTAAATCTTGGGATAAGACGGGTATCAGAAACCACTACCATGGCGGATCAAATATAGGGGCTTTGGAGTGGTTTGCTGTAGAGCCATTAGTTCAGTATGTCCGCTCCACGGACGAGCTGCACTACCTCCTGGCGGAAAGTATTGAGCACCGAGATGACCACACAACGATTATTAAAATTAGAAAGAATGCAAAATGGCATAATGGAGATGAATTTGTCGCCGAAGATGTGATGGCTTTCTACCACATTAACTTCGTGGAGTTAACTAATTATTTAAGTAAACCTATCGAAAAAATAGATGACAAGACGGTTAAATTGACATGGAAGCCATGGATGGAACCTAATGATACAGTAAAAACCCTGTTACTTGCTGCAGATAAAGTTGGATCTGTTCAGTATAAGGAATTTAAGACATATGTGGATGAATGCCAGAGAATTTTGGCCAGCCAGCCTGATTGCGAAAAAGGATATAAGGGGTGGGCGCCCTTTGGAAAGGTAATCCAGAAGTCTGCTGAAGCAAAATTTTTGGCAAACTATACAGCATTCAAAGCCCATAATCCCACTTGGTTTGTTGCAACAGGTCCTTATAAGTTAGAAAAAGTGACTCAGAACCAGATGGTTTTAACAAAGAACAAGGATTATTACTTCAAAAATAACGTCAAGTTTGATAAAATATTGGCCTTTAACGTTGTAGATATAAACTCTATATATAACTTGTTGTCCAACGGAGAGATCTACTATCAAGACGGACTTGCACCTGAGGCTACCTTGAATTCGATTCTGGAAAAAAATAAGAATCTGGCCCACCTGAAAATGTTTGACCCCGGTGCCATAGGCCTGGTGTTCAACCTGGAAAAACCAATCTGGACCCCTGAGGTGAGGCGTGCGTTCCAATATATATTTGACAGAGAGGAAATGCGAAATGCGGGAAACAAATACGGAATTCCCAGCAGCTTTCCGCTTATAGGATTAGCGCCAAGTGAGGCGGAGAGGTGGATGGATAAAGAAGATTTTGAGAAAATCCCCAGATATAAAAAGGATCTTGACAAAGCTACCCAACTACTTCAGCAGGCCGGTTGGAAAAAGGTTGATGGTAAGTGGCAGATTAACGGACAGAATGTTAAACTGGTGTTGGGTTATGATGGCAGCCATCCTGGCATGAGCGGTGTGGCAGAGGCTGTGGAAAGTGCTTTAAACAACTTTGGTATTGAAGTAATGCTAAAGAGAGCTAATGATTGGGGTTCCTGGTTTGATACTGCCAAAGCTAGGGACAGCGTGTACGACTTTGTAGTAAACTGGACGGACTTAAATATGAGCTTCTCCTATCCAACAGGGTCATTCCTATATACTTACAGAGACGTAAACGGGCCTATTCTTAAATTACCCACGTTTACCAGGGAGGATTATGAGAATGGTTTAATACAGGAATACGATATTGGCAACTTGGCCCTTCAATTCGAGAAAGCGGATGGCTCGGGGAAATTTTATGTGAAGGACGTCCTGAGCAACCTATACGGCTACTCTGAAGCTGAGTTGAAGAAAGTATTGGCAGATATGGTTCTGGGGGCGGCAAAAATGGATTTTGGCATTCAGTTCTACCAAAACGTAACTGGCTCCTTTGTGGATTTTTCTAAAATTGATGGCCTTCCCATGACGGACAGGTTCGCAAAATCCAGGAATGTGACAGAGGTGCCTCCCGTCGGGTCGGAAGATTTCTATAAAGTAGCTAGAACAAATTTATACTTCTCACAGGGAATAAACTTTAGTTTAGGTTTCTACAGTCCTAAGTAAATGGATATTTGTGGCGTGTGGAATAAATTGCGTTTATGCGGAGGATGTAGTGATTAACATGATTAATCGGACTGTTAAGAACTCCAATAGACAAAAAAATAAAGCCAAAGAAAGCGTAGGGAATTTTATAAAGATGTGTTTTTTCAGGGTGCGGTTTTTCTTGAAACGGATTTGGATCGCAATGGTTTCCCTCGTTCTCATAGCGTTGTTTGGGTTTATCCTTATCAAGCTTATGCCTGGAAACCCTGTGGATACATATGCACAGCAGCTCATGATGGAACGTGGAATGAAATACGAAGAAGCAAGGAAACTTGCGGTAACGCTGCTTAACTATGACCCGAATAAATCAATTTTCGAACAATTAAGTTACTATGTGAAAAGTTTGCTAAGGTTTAATTTGGGGACATCCATGAGAAGGCCTGACGTGAGCGTGAATTTGTTAATCAAGCAATTTCTACCTTGGACTCTGTTTATCTCAAGCATCGCCTTAGTGATTAGCTTTATTGTGGGCATATTTTTAGGCTCAAGTATCGCTTGGAAGAGAAACAGTCTTATGGAAGGTGCTATATCTTCCTATATTATCGTTTCGAGCTCTATTCCTGATTACCTTTGGGGCATAATATTGGTGTTTATCTTCGGGGTAAAATTTAAGGTATTTCCCGTTCAAGGGAATTACGATATTCTACTTGAACTTGAGGGCTGGCCTTGGTTACTGAATGTCCTTTACCATGCGGCGCTACCCATTGTAGCTTATTCTATTGTACAAATTGGTGGATGGGCTCTAGCTATGAGAGGCAGTTGTATTGGTGTCCTGGGAGAGGATTACATTTATGCAGCAAAAGCTAGAGGTATACCGGAAAAAATCATTGTCAAGAGATACCTTAGAAGGAATGCGATGCTTCCGTTGATTACATCCCTAGCAATGTCTTTGGCGGCACTTTTTGGAGGTTCACCCCTCATTGAGACAATTTTTAACTATCCCGGCATAGGACAGCAATTCGGTATTTCTATCGCGAGCAGAGACTATTTCATTATACAGGGGTTGACCCTGTTTATGAGTTTTATAGTAATTATAGCAAACATGATTGCTGATTCCCTTTATTCAGTAATTGATCCTCGCGTAAGGAGAGATGTTTGATTATGAGTCAGCAAAATAGGGATATACAACAGGAAAGAATAAAGCAATATCTTACTGAAGAGAAAATGTTTAAAAGGGCAGATAGAAAAGAGGATTACTCCCTCTCGAGAAGTATACGGGAGATCTCCGTAAAAAACGTGAAGAAAGGTTTTTTAGCCATTTTCAATATGAGTACATGGGGTAAAGCAGTTCAGGTCATCAGGAAGGGAGGAAAAGCCGCTAGAAAGGCATGTACCAATGCGGTTAAAAAATGGATGGTTGTTCTATCCTTAGGTAGGGCAGCTACATGGAAAAATCTAGTTATTGGGCTTTGGAAGTTTATTAAAATGTTTTTTTCCAACAAAAAGGCCACTGCAGGAACAATAATCATGCTATTCTTTGTACTAATGGCACTGTTTGGACGGTTAATTATTCCATACGATCCTATAACCGACGAAAATAACAAGTATCTGCCTCCTTCAACGGAACACTTGCTGGGTACGGATAATCTAGGGCGTGATGTATTAGGACAATTGGTATATGGGTCTCGGGACGTTTTGACTATTGCGTTGCTAACCTCCCTTATCACGGTGTTTATAGGTACATCCATAGGCATGTTGTCAGGACTAGCAGGGGGCGTTATAGATAATATTATACAGATAATAACAAATCTGTTTCTATCAATCCCAAGCTTTCCGGTCCTGTTGATATTTGCTTCATTTTTTACGATAGAAGACCCGTTTAGTTTTGCCATGGTGTTGAGTATTTGGGGCTGGGCGGGATTGAGCAGAGCTGTAAGAGCTCAAATTGTGTCACTGCGTGAACGTGATTTTATCCAAATTTGTAAGGTTATGAACTTAAGTAAAAGCCATATTATTTTCAAGGAAATGTTTCCTAATATAGCAACTTATATCCTAATTAACTTCATTGTAATCATGCGAAATGCTATTACCGGTAGCGTAGGAATTATGATGATGGGATTAGCAGATTTTCAGCCCTCTAACTGGGGAGCCATGCTGCTCAGGGCAAAGGATACAGGAGCGATTTTAATTCCGGAAGCAACGTACTTTCTGTTTGCTCCTATTGTCGCCATCATGATTTTCCAAATGGGTGCAATCCTTCTGGCAAATGGTTTAGACGAGACTTTGAATCCAAGATTACGTGAAGACTAGCGAGGTATAAACCCATGGATGCAAGACAAAGCGGTGTAATTTTTAAAACGTTCTACGAGACTGACAAGGCAAAGGAAAACATAATGACCATAAGTAAGCTCGTTGTCGATTACCGATTGAAGAGGTATAGTATTCGTGCCATTTCAGACACGACTCTGAATCTTAAACGGGGAAAAATTACGGCGTTGGTAGGAGAAAGTGGAAGTGGCAAGTCAACTCTGGCTTCGGCGATTTTGAACTGCATACCGAACCCTGGAGTAATTGTAAGTGGAGAGATATATTTCCATGGCAATAACGGGGAAAAGACAATTGAAATCCGAAAGTTAAGTGAAAAAGAATTAAATCAGTATAGATGGCGTTGCGTTTCCATGGTTTTTCAGGGGGCGCAAAGTGCATTAAACCCTGTCATGACGATTTTTGCACAGTTTTATGAAACCATGAAAGTACATGACAAAAAAACGAGCAAAGAGGCAGCTTACAAGAGGAGCTGTGAAGTGTTGAAAATTGTAAACTTGGACCCTGACAGAACTTTGAAAATGTATGCCCATGAACTGAGCGGCGGCATGAAGCAACGGGTTATGATAGCATTCAGCCTACTTTTAAATCCGGATTTGATTATTTTGGACGAACCAACCACTGCTTTGGACGTAATTACCCAGGATTATATACTTAATATCCTAAAAAGAATTAACCGGGAAATGGGTACCTCAATGCTGTTGTTAACTCATGACATTGCTGTGGTAGCCAAATTTGCCGACTACGTAGGTGTGATGTATGCGGGCAAACTGGTGGAGTACGGTGATACACTGGCTGTGTTTGAGAAAAAGCTGCATCCGTACACTGCAGGTCTTATTAATGCTACACCTTCATTGTACGCAGACTTGGAGGGATTGAAACCAATTGGAGGAAATCCACCGGATTTAGTGAATCTGCCTAAAGGTTGTGTATTTCACCCAAGATGCCCGAAGTGCATGGAAGTTTGCAAGAACTATATGCCGCCGGATACCTTTGATTCGTCCGGCCACCTGGTTAAGTGCCATTTAATAAAAGGATAATATGGATAAAGAAGGCGTATACTATGAGCAGTTTAATAGAACTCCGAAATATTGATATGGTTTTTCAAAGACAGGGTAGAGTTATTGGGACAAAAAGAAAGTTTCATGTTCTTAAAAATATCAGTTTAAATATTGAAGAAGGTGAAATTCTCGCTTTGGTTGGCGAGAGTGGCTGCGGGAAAACAACACTGGGCAAAATTATAACAGGACTCTTGAGACCTACAAAAGGGGACCTGCTTTATAAGGGGAACAGCGTATATAAGATATTTAATACCAATTATCAGGAATTTAGAAAAAGTGTGCAGTTTATTCAGCAGGACTCCTATGCAGCCTTAAATCCTGTAAGGACGGTTTATCAGTCCATAGCGGCGCCAATAAAAGCGCATAATAAGGAGCTTTCTAAAGAGCAAGTATTTGAAAAAGTGGAAGAATTGCTGGAAATAGTAGGACTCATCCCTGCTGTTCAATTCATAGACAAATTTCCTCACCAAATGAGTGGTGGGCAAAGACAGCGAGTGTTGTTTGCAAGGGCCCTCACTATGAAGCCGAGGCTGATAGTGGCAGATGAACCGGTCTCAATGATTGATGTGTCTTTAAGGTTGTCCATATTGAATTTGATGGCAGAGCTCAATAAGAAGCTTAACATAGCTTTTGTCTATATTACTCACGATTTGGCTACGGCAAGATATATTGCCAATGATGGAAGGATAGCTGTGATGTATCTGGGGGAAATTATGGAACTCTCCAGCGTTAGTGAACTTTTGAATAACCCGAAGCACCCCTATACTCAAGCGTTGATATCCGCGGTTCCCATTCCGGACCCGAGGTTGGCAAGGCAACAAAAAGCACTGCCAATAAAAAACATGGATTTTATGAGTATGGAGAACAGGATTGACGGCTGTCCTTTCTTTTCAAGGTGTATATATGGGGAGGGCAAATGCATTAACAGACATATCGATTACGTGAATGCAGAGGGCTCATACGTAAAATGCTGCAATTTGGAGAAAGTAAAACGATGGGAAAAGCAGGTTTAGAATATTTCTTAAGATTTTCCATGGTATTGTTTTTTATGTCCCTGATGATGCTGATCATCGTGGACAAAGGGTCGAAGGAGTATATGTTAACTTTGGTAAGCGCAGGCATTTCAGGTGCGTTGTCAGGTGTATTAACTATCCTGCTGAAAGCGCACAAAAACCGTTAAATTGCGAAACGCTCAATATCTAAGTTCACATCTTCATCGATGCCGGCGATATACGGTGTTATGCATTCTTGGGCTTAGTCTACATTAACAATTGCAGTAGCAATTGTTTAATGATATTAAAAAAAGGAGGAGAAAGGCTATGAAAGGGATGTTAAAAGTATTAGCAGTGATGTGTCTGCTAGCGACGATGTTTTCCTTAACCGCGTGTAAGAAAACTGGTGGTGAGCAGAAAACACCGACTAATGGCAAGAAAGACTCCACTACTGAGGAAAACAAGAGGCGAGAAGTTAAAACTTACTTGTACTGGACTTTTGACGATGTAGAAGACGGCGCTGACGTTCCAAACGTAGCGGTGGAAGGCGCCGGTTTTAAAGTTGTCAAAGAGGGTGGGAATGGATGGGCCGTTTCAAAAAATCCAAAGGATTGGGCAGCTATTTATTTTGGTGTTCCTGGTGAGGATGGGAAGGAGATATTTCTAAAAGATTTCTGCGTAGAAACGAAGATATTCTTACCTGAAAACAACGACGGTGAGGCCAACGATGGCGGAGTACCGCTATTTGTGTCAGCGGAAGGCAGGTATGATGCTGCTATTGTATATGCGGGCGAAAAATCTATCGTTAACATATGGAAGGCCGGCAATACCGACGGCGGTCCCATAGCCACCAATGATAAGGCCAATTATCCAGATAGAGGATGGGTAGCGGATTTTAAACTGGAGCCGGGGAAAACCTACACCTATACCATCATGGGGAAGTATAGAAAAGATGAGGAAGAAAATGAATTTATAAAGATTTATGTTTTTGTTGATTCCACCTTGGTTGTAGAGCATGAGATTCCTTACTGGAAAGGTGGTTTTGGCCTAAGGGGCTGGAAGTCTGCCATCCGCTACGACTACATCAAAGTCAGTGATCTTCCGTTGGTATGTCCTGATGGTGTGTCTCGATTTGATTAACTTATTCAGTCCGCATAGACACTATAGACATAATGTGTAAAAAAACCGGGGCCGGTGGGAATATTCCTTCCGGTATTTTTTCGTGTTAAAATAAAAAATTGTGCTATCCTAAGAAAGTATGTAAAATAGACAGAGAACGGCTTTTCACATTATAAGGATTATACGGAGAAAGATTACGGAAACTATAGGACGCTGAATTGGAAAGGCGGTCTGCACGTTCAACCGCTTTGGCGGTTGAAGGAAAAATAGGCTTTTACCAGAGATAACAGGAAGTGCACGAAGTTATGAGTGATAGTAAGATACTTAAAAGGTTTTTTGCGCTGTATGCAGCAACTTATATGACCAACGCGGTCTACGGGACGTTTATGCCCGTGTACCTGAAAAACCTTGGTTTCAATGATATACAAATGGGTTCACTGCTGGCGCTGGCTCACTTTATTGCAATAGCGGCGCAGCCCGTATGGGGGACAGCTGGTGACAGGGCGAAAACGAAAAATTTTATTCTAAACATACTGCTTTCAGGTGGAGCGGCTACGATTTTACTGTATCCGCTTTCATCGTTGTTCGGCAAGCTCGAATACAAGTTTGCCTACATGTTTGCAATTATGAGTGTATTCACATTCTTTCAAACCTCCGTGAACCCCCTGAGTGACGCAATAACCCTTGAATTCATTGATACAAAAGGGTGGAAGTTTGGCCCCATCAGGATGTCAGGCACATTGGGGTTTGCCGTAATGTCCGTTATAGCTGGGATAGTGGCGAAAATGAATTTGGAGGCCATATTCGCCCTTTATTTCCTCATAAGCATCACTGCTGTTATAGTTACTTCCGGCCTTCCCGGAGTAAAGGGCCACCAGTCCCGCGGCAACAAGGTGCCCATGTGGCTCCTTTTTAAGAACAGGGAGCTGGTCCTTCTCATGGGGATAAACCTGGTAGTGCAAACCACCCTGGGCTTTTACTACAGTTTCTTTCCAAAGTATTACACCAGTGACTTGGGAGCGGACAACGTGCTGGGTCATGTTTATCTCCGCAGTCAGCGAAGTCCCCTTCCTGCTGTTTGCAGACAGGGTTGTAAAAAAACTGGGCGTGCATGTTACCCTGACGGCCTCGGCGGGAGTTGTGGCCACACGCTGGCTGCTTCTCTTCCTGGTGACCAACAAGTACGCCGTACTTGGGATAAACGCGCTCCACGGCCTTTCTTTTATAGTTTTTGCCTATTCCCTTGCTACATATATAAACGCCAATGTGCCCAAGGAGTTGAGGGCATCAGGGCAGGCATTGAACGGCCTTGTGGTAATGGGGATAGCGCGGATACTGGGAAGCGTGGCTGGAGGCTTTTTAAGCCAGACCTTCGGGACCAGGCAGGTGTTTCTGTTTACGTCTCTCCTTGACTACTGCGCGGTGGTCGTTTTTGGCGCGCTGTTTTTAATCGTATGTAAAAGGAAAGTTAAAGATTAAGCCCATCCAGAGGATGGGCTTAACAAATATCACTTTCCGGGCTGGAGCTGGGTCTGCGGTTTAAGCCCATCAGAATATGGGCTTTACCTGATAGGTGACCTCGCTGCCCTGGACCACTACCAGGATGTATTTAAGATCAAGCTTGTTTTTCTCGGTTATCTCTCCTCCGTTCATGCCCGAAACGCTCAAATACCTTATTCCCCTTTCCATGTAACCTCTGTTCTCACTGCCGCTGTAGAACACCCATACATTTTTGCCTGTCTTTTGCCTGTATTCGGTCAGGATGTCCTGGAAAAGGCCCGCTTCAAGGCTGTCGGAGAAGTCTTTGGGCGGTATGTCCATGAATATGAACACGTTGCTGCCGCTAAAGCTGTTGAGCTGGTCCATGAACCACTGCCACTGGTCGGGGTTGCTCAACCTCAAACCCTTCTTTGAGGTATCCAGCTGGATGAAGCGGCTGTTCTTGATGTCAAAGGACTTATAACCGGTGCCGGTGGCCGCAAAGGGTTTCTTAATGTCCTTTGCGAACTGGTGGCTGTTTACTCCTACTACCGCGCCACCCTCCACGTACTTGTTCACTTTGGTGGTGAAGTGCTTCACCAGGTATTTTTCAGTTTCGGTGACAGGTTCGCGTCTCTGGTCAAACACGGCGAACCTGAAGGAGTTCTTCCCCTGCTTATACGTTACGGCCCTGTTGGCCTCATCGGCAGGCCGTGTATCCGAGGGCACGCTGTTCCTGTCAATAACCGGGTATTTGGCGGTTATTGCGTTGAGGTCGTCAATGTATATGGAGCCCGAGTCGGGGGTGGGATTGACCTGGACCAGGTAAACCCTTGCCAGCCTGGCGGGCAATTCAATTCCCTCCAGGGAGGCCGTCAGGTACTTCCAGCCGGTCCAGTTCATGGCCCTGGTAAAGTATACCTGGTGCCTGGTGCCCTTGGCATCGATCACCCATGCCCCCAGCCAGTTGGAGTTGATGTGGTCGTTGTATACCCAGAGGCCCAGTTTAACGGTATTTTTATCAAGAGGATAGCCGTTTTCCCCGAAGACAACATAGGCAGCCCGGGACACGTCCGCTTCCGGGAAGTTGTAGGTGAGCTTGCCTGAAAAGCTTCCGCTCTTCTTTTTTTCCGAAGATATGAGCTTACGGTATATTCCTTAAGCCCCCCCGTGGAACTGATTCTGGACAAGAAACACTTAAACCTCCCCCTTTACGACTTCGTGACCTTTAAGGTAAAGGGCAAAAACCGCAACGGCTACTATGCCACTATAGACCCCAAAGACGTCAAGTGGAAGGCATATGGCGGAATAGGCGGCTTTGTGGAAAACATGTTCATATCAACCCTTGAAGGGACGGGCTATATAGAAGCTTCGGTGGGAAATACGCGGGCCTACTGCACCATCTCTGTAATAACCGAGTACAACAACTTTATCGACAGGTTCGAGAAGGAAGGCGCAACGTTCACTCCTTACCCAGGCATCGTCACCGGAAGCTTTGAGATTACACGTCGCCCACGGTGGCTTTAACCTTACCGGTCCCGACGGATTTGGGATAGAGGACGTTGCCCTTGAAGCTTCCTTCTATTCCTGAAACGCTCCACTTAACCTCTTCCGGTTTTATTTCCACTGGATTTAAGTATTTGTCAAAGCCCCTCACGGTAAACGCCCTTGAAGTGTTGACAAAGACATTGGTGTCCTCGGTGTCAATTACAAGGCCTTTAAGCTCTGAAGGAGGAGCAACGGAAAACACTCCGACGGCGTTGGCCACCTTCCTCTGGACCCCTTCGGAGGGGCTGTTGACAACTTCCAGGCGGTTTACTCCCAGCGGCCTTGATACCATTGTGGTAGAACCGCCGCCGTCTAAGTTTATGGCATTATATGCCCCTATTTCCTTCATAAACTCGGCCAGCTCCCTCAGGGTCATGCCTATGCTCCCCTGTTGACGCCCGTCGACGCTGACCATAATGAGCTTCCGGCCGCTCTTGTCGCTTCCTATGGCTGTACGGGGGTTCCTGGTGGACGTAGACCCTTCCGGTATATGGGTGAACTTATCGGGGATTTTCCCGTTGATAAGCAGCATGGTTCCCCCGGTAATTGATATAATCTTCTCGAAAACTCGAATGGCTTTCGAGGTCTCTATTTCAGGAGCAAGCTAATTTACTCACCCCTAAAATCCACCAATATTTCCCTTAAAATTTTCCAATAAAATTATCCTAGATTTA
>Ga0134100_1002512_pt1 | contig 14163 bp, 12 predicted proteins | sample 11_taG_2_FD_94444 | JGI IMG/M metagenome (GOLD analysis project Ga0134100, IMG submission 94444) | Switchgrass degrading microbial communities from high solid loading bioreactors in New Hampshire, USA - 11_42_5_180_A3 metaG | ecosystem: Engineered > Bioreactor > Semi-continuous > Anaerobic >...
AAAAAGGACTGACATAGGTGGCTCCGGCTCGGGCAGCCAGTAATGCTTGCACGGCTGAGAAAATAAGGGTTACATTGGTTTTAATCCCTTGAGCACTTAAAATTTTAACTGCTTTGAGGCCTTCCTCAGTCATGGGAATTTTAATCACAATATTCGGATGAATGGCTGCAAGTTCTTGGGCCTCCCGGACCATTCCCTCCGTATCCAAAGCTATAACTTCAGCACTGATAGGGCCGTCAACGATCTGTACAATTTCCTGCAAAAGCTGATGGAAATCCCGGCCTTCCTTTGCCACCAGGCTGGGATTAGTGGTCACCCCACCGATTACGCCCATATTCCAGGCTTGTTTAATTTCTTCCAGGTTAGCAGAGTCTAATAAGAGCTTCATTCTTCTCCCCCTTAGGCTTTTCCGCTACTGCCGAAGATGCGAATCTTCTCGCGGATAATCTCTGTAGCGGCCTCCCGAGCCGGTCCCAGCATTTTTCTGGGATCAATCTCTTTCGGATTTTCTTCCATGACTTTGCGGGCAGCGGCCACAAAGGCTTCGCGAATATTGGTATCGATGTTGACCTTGCACACTCCCAGGGAAATAGCCTTCTGAATGGCTTCATCAGGCACACCGGAAGAGCCATGGAGAACAAGGGGCACATCTACCCGATTGCGGATTTCCTGAAGGCGCTCAAAATCCAGTTTGGGCACTCCTTTATATTGACCGTGGGCTGTACCAATAGCAATAGCCAGAGCATCCACCTGAGTTTGCTCAACAAAGTATTTGGCTTCATCGGGATCGGTAAAGAGAGCTTCCCGCTCACTGACAGTAATATCATCTTCAGTTCCGCCGATTTTCCCCAGCTCAGCTTCTACCGTAAGCCCAAGAGGACGAACTGCTTCAATCACCTTTTTGGTCAGAGCTATATTCTCTTCCAGAGGAAGTTTCGAACCATCAATCATGACGGAAGTAAAGCGATTGCGGACACAACTCATAACTTGCCCAAAGCTTGTGCCATGGTCCAGATGCAAAGCAACCGGCACACCAGCCTTTTCCGCCGCCAAACAGGTCAGGGCGGCAATGTATTCAATCCCGGCATATTTAATGGCTCCTTGACTGGCCTGGATAATGACAGGCGCTTTCTCAGCCTCTGCTGCCTGAATAATCGCTTGTACAATCTCCATATTATTGCAGTTAAATGCTCCTACGGCATAATGACCTTTTTGCGCATCCCGCAACATCTGAGCCATCGATACTAAACCCATCTTTATTCCTCCTCAATCATTTTGCATAAGTGATCATGTCCGGTGCAATTTAACAATACAGTCTTATTTTCTTCCAATTTCACGGAAGTCATTCCCTCAAAAATTTTGCTGTTTTCCGTGGTCACACCATAGATTACGCCCACCGCCTGGCAAATTTCACAATATAGCTCTATGCGGTCAGAGAGTAACTCAAAGGTTAGATTATGGTTGCCACATTTGCAGCTTAGAGCCCCATCTTTCGCTAAACGGTGCAAATGATCCAATAACCTTAACATGACCTCCGGATTTTCAAATTCATCTTCATATCCTAACTCCGAAGCTAATTGGGTTATGGACTTTTCCCGTTCCTGACAAGCCTGGGCCACTTTCTGCTTGGGACCCACAAACCCTGTGGAGGCTTGCACCTCGGGACAAGCTAAAGGCAAAACCTTCTTGCTCCATAGCGCGCCGCGTTTCAAGCGTAAATAGTGAACTTTGCCACAAAAGACGCAACTATAAGATATATTAAAATTTCTATGATCTCTGCTGGTAACAGTCATCATTATTTCGCCACAGCGGCAAAATAAAATCTCACGCCCTTTGCCGGAAAAACTAAAAAGAGAAAGAGCGTGAAACTCCAATTCTCCACATTTAGGGCACTGGATCGCGACGGTTGTATTTGTCAGGATCATTATTCCCACCTCTTTCTACTTGCAATATATTTCGGCAAGTGGTGGGTTTTTTCCTCCATATTAAAATTAAAAAAATAGAAGGAACCACGCCCCGTTTACAGCCTTGGTTCCTCTTATCCACCTGAGTTTCATAGTGTTTTCCTTAAGAATATTCCAAAAGCTTGCGGACATAATCCCGCAATTCAAAAAGATCAAATGGTTTATTTATATAATGTTCTACTCCCTGCTCCTTGGCCTTTTCCATAATCTGAGCGTCGCCGTAAGCAGTCATCATTATGACTTTGACCTTGTTGTCAAAAGTGCGAATCTCTTTAAGCGTATCAATCCCATTCATTTCCGGCATTTTCATGTCCATGATTATCAAATCGGGTTGAAATTCTCCAAGTGAGCGAAGTGCCTCATTGCCGTTTCCCGCCATCCTGACTTGATGCCCATCTTCCTTAAAGGTTTCAAAAAGAAGTCTACGCACCCCCATCTGGTCATCCACAACCAAAATATTGGCCATATAACTCCTCCTCCCCGGGTTAATAATTATGGACATTCTGGATAAGTTTGTAAAAATCCTTCTTTTATTTCTCTTTTTGCTATCAATCTTTTTTCTGACCAGTATTGCCTTACCAAACGGGCACTGGCCTGAGTCCTTCTTATGGGCAGGATCACTTCATCCCCTACCTGACAAGAAAGATTTCCCACATCCAAAACCGTTAATTGCATGCCAATTTTGCCGGCAACAGGGACATTATGACCTTTTAAAAGAATCTTTTCCTGACCCACATAGACCCCACAGAGAGCAAGAAAATTTTTAACGACGATCTTCAGAAAATCCACCGGCCCTTGGGGAACAAGATGAGGTTGTACCCCAAATCCATGGGTATAGCCTACAGGAATTACGGCCAATTGGGTGTCCGCTTTCGTTTTATACAGGCTTTGGTAACCGACATAAGTTCCTTTGGGGACTTGACGCAAACTGACTATCTTGGCTTTGGCTGTCCAGGGATCTTTGAGCTTGAGCTTGCCGGCAAAGGCCGGGGAAGGAAAATGTCCCACTAAAAGCGTGCCAATTCGCACAAAGTCATGGTGCCATTGGGGATAATCCAAAAAGGCGGCACTATTGCAAACATGTTGCCATAACCCCACAAAACCTTGCTGCTCCAAAGTCTTAACCCCTCTTTGGAAAGCTTCGTACTGCATTTTGGTATAGGATTGATCCCGCTGGGCCGCCCGGGCAAAATGGGTAAAAATCCCCACCGGTTTAAGATTGGGGGCTTCTTTTAAAGCTTGCCCCAAGTTTTCCCAGTCCTTGGCCAAAAAACCTGTCCGCCCCATGCCTGTTTCCAATTTCAAATGAATCTGGGCTTCTTTGCCTAAATTAGCAGCCACGGTTTGGCATTCTTTGAGCATAAGAAAATCCGAGATGGTTAGCTGCAAATCCGCCTCCAAAGCCTGGGCCATTTCTTCGCCGGAAACCGGCCCTAAGACCAGAATCAGTCCTTCCAGCCCATGCCGGCGCAGAATAAGTCCCTCTTCCATAGTGGTCACTGCAAAAGCTTCACAGCCTAATCTGCGCAAAGTACGACTAACCTGAACTGCCCCTAAACCATAAGCGTCGGCTTTTACCACAGCCATAAGCCGCGCTCCCGGGCTGAGATGCCGGGTTATTTCCTGATAGTTTTCTTCTATGGCATCTAAGTCAATATCGATCCACACATCGCTCATATTGTTTATCGCCACCTTTAAGGAGCTTAGTACTTAGTTATCCTGGATTTGCCCACCGGCAGCCTTTTTCCTCAGCCTGAGCTTGCCGATAATTCCTTTAACCACATCGGAATAAATAGGTTCAAGGGTATTCCAGAGGAAATAGACTACCGGACGATACACCAAATCCCATTCCCCGATAAATTCCGTATATACCCCGTTGAAACCCTTTTTGAAACGGTAAAGACCATAAAGAGGATTATCTTCCGTAAGTTGACCGGGAACCCCACGGAAATCATAGAGAGTACAGCCCCTGGACTTAGCCCAGCGAATCATCTCCCACTGAATCAGGTAATTCGGCATGACATTGCGGTGAGAATTGGATGAAGCGCCATAGAGGTACCAGGCCTTTTCTCCAATAATTAATGCCAGAGTGCCGGCAATAATCTTGCCTTCATATTCCGCCAGAAAAAGCTCCAGCATCCCTACAGAATGAAGTTCATCGTACATATCTTCAAAATAGGAGTAAGCTCGCACCAAAAACTTATCCCGCTCTGTGGTTTCTTTCAAGACACGGTAAAATTCAGGCAAATCAGCTTTGGTACCAATACGAATTTTAACCCCTTTTTTTATGGCTAATTTCACATTATAGCGTGTCTTTTGATGCATTTGCGCCATCAAGGTTTCTTCATCAGGGGAAATATCCAGGCGAAAAACATATTTCGGCTGAACTCCCTCAAAGCCTTTCCCGGTCTCGGCACTGCGAAAGCCACGGCTCTTTAAATAATTTTCCAGTTCTTTATCTGAGGAGGGAATGTCGGGATCGATTTTAAGAAAAATAGCACCTCTTTGTTTCGCTAACTTCTTGACCTCCCGAAGGAGGGCATCAAAGAGTTGATGATCTTTAGTATCCAGAACCGGCCCCCGGGAAGCATAAAAAATAGGAATCCCCACCACAGGAATTTTGCGTTCTAAGATAGATATCCCGGCAACGATTTCTCCCTTTTCATCTTCAAGAACCAAGCGCCAGGGTTTCCAGCCGGTTTTGCTTTTTAAATCTCCCCATCCCCAAGTTTGGAGCACATGACCTTTCGGGTGACGGGCCATAAATTGGTCAAAGCGCTCTCGCTCCGTTTTATCCAGTAGCTTTGCTTTATAGGTCATCCCAGTAGCCCTCCGTAACTATTCTAAAATAATATACTCTCGTTATGTTAATTTTTCCCATATCCAAGCTATGCCAAACGAACATCTTCAGGAAAACTTGACAAGACTAAAACTAGGGCATGCCGCGAAACTACCCTTTAAAGTCGTTTCAGCGATATGCCCTTTTAAACATCTCTATTTTAGCACTTTTTATTAGTCAACGTAGCCTTCACAAACTCTCTAAAGAGCGGATGGGGACGATTGGGGCGGGATTTGAATTCCGGATGGAATTGAGAAGCCACAAACCATGGATGTTCAGGATACTCAGTGATTTCCACCAAACGGCCATCGGGAGAAGTACCTGAAAAGACCAGGCCGGCTTTTTCTAATTCTGCCCGATACTGGTTATTCACTTCATAACGATGGCGATGCCGCTCATAGATAACTTCATCCTGATAAATTGAGCTGACCTTCGTATTTTCCAGAAGTTTTACCGGGGAAATACCTAAGCGCATGGTACCGCCTTTGTCTTCGATTTCCTTTTGTTCCGGCAAAAGATCAATAACCGGATAAGGAGTATCAATATCGAATTCGGAACTATTGGCATTTTTCATGCCACAAACATTGCGGGCAAACTCGATTACGGCTGTCTGCATGCCCAGACAGATTCCCAGGAAAGGTATTTTGTTTTCCCGGGCATAACGAATGGCCTCAATCTTTCCTTCAATGCCCCGGTTGCCAAAGCCTCCAGGCACAAGAACTCCGGATACTCCTTTGAGCAGTTCCTCAGCGGAGGATCTTTCGATTTCTTCCGAGTTTACCCAGCGAATATTAATTCTGGCCTGGTGCTCGATTCCGGCATGGCGCAGAGCTTCAGCCACACTTAAATAAGCATCGGGAAGTTCTACATATTTGCCTACAATGGCGATTTCTGTTTCCGTAAGGGGATTAAGAATCCTATCCACCATGGCTTTCCACTCGGTCATATCCGCCGGAGGGGCCTCGATGCCTAAGGCTTTGAGAACTATATCATCCATTCCTTCATTGAGGATATTGAGGGGAACTTCATAAATGCTCTTAGCATCCACCATTTGAATAATGGCTTCCCGATCAATATCGCAGAAGAGGGCCAGTTTTTCTTTCATTTCATTGGAAATAGCATGTTCTGTACGACAAACCAGAATATTGGGCTGAATACCAATTCCCCGCAGCTCTTTGACGGAGTGCTGGGTAGGCTTTGTTTTAAGCTCGCCGGAGGCCTTAAGGTAGGGAATCAGAGTTACATGAATATAGAGAACATTCTCTCTCCCGATATCACTGCGCATTTGGCGAATTGCTTCCAGGAAGGGCAAAGATTCAATATCCCCCACTGTTCCGCCAATCTCTGTAATGACGATATCCGGATGGCTTTCCCGGGCAACCCGGTAAATCCGCTCTTTGATTTCGTTGGTGATATGGGGGATAACCTGAACTGTCCCCCCTAAATAATCTCCTCGTCTTTCCTTGCTAATGACGGACCAGTAGATTTTGCCCGTGGTTACATTGCTATTTTTGGACACAGGTACATCAATAAACCGCTCATAATGCCCAAGGTCTAAGTCTGTCTCTGCTCCGTCGTCGGTTACAAAAACTTCCCCGTGCTGGTAAGGACTCATTGTCCCTGGGTCAATGTTAATATAAGGATCAAATTTCTGAATGGCTACCTTTAATCCCCTATTCTTGAGCAAGCATCCCAGAGCGGCCGCTGTAATCCCCTTTCCCAAGGAGGATACAACTCCACCTGTGACAAAAATAAACTTAGTCATTTTTCCCTATCCTTTCTCGACCATTTTCTACTTTAACTTTTTATAGGATTTCCGCACAACAAAAAATGATGAGTATTAATGCTTAAAAACACCGAAAGCAAGCACATAAAAAAAGCTAGTCCGCAAGACGCACTAGCTTTATTATTACTATTTATACTTATTCTAGCCAGATTTCGAGTGGCTGTCAAGGCGATTCCAAAGAATCCCTTAAAGCGATTTGTTTTTCTTTATCCATTTTTACATTAACTTACATCGTCTTACATTTTCTTCACTTAACCAAAATGTTAAAATTCAAACCCTTTACCAAGATTCCTCATTGGAAAAGGAATCATCGTTCTCTGCTTCTAATTCCTCCATATCCTCAGCATCATCATAAAGGATTTCTTTATCCTCTAAATCCAGTTCCAGCTCAGAACTGTCTTCATCATCATAGGCTATGCCTTTATTGAGCAAGGTAATGGTTGGGATTCTCCGGGTATTCTTATTGGGAACCCAAGCTTTCAGTCCCCATTCACCATTACCGAGATAGGCAAAACGCGCATCAAGATTAATCTGAGTCAAAACACTGGAAATAGCTGCGGGATCCTGAGGCTGTCCTTGTCTTTGCAAAACCTCCCGAATTAAATCTTGATAGTGCATACCTCTTCCCCGAGAGGAAAGAATCTCATAAGCTATATCTTCAGCTGTGATTTTTACTTTTTGGGAATAAGAATGGGTCAATGTTGCACCGCCCTTCTATTTTAACTCCGAATATTTAGACAGTATATTCGACCCACCTCGAATTATTTCCTGCCTAGATTTTTGGGCCAAATGTCTTTTTCTCTACATTCTCTCCGGCGCTGTTACCCCAAGTATTCCCAAGACGTTAGCCAAAACTTGCTTGGTAGCCCGTACAAGACCTAAACGAGCCTCTCTCAAGCCTTCATCATCCACTAAGACTCTATGGCTGTTGTAGAAAGAATGGAAGAGGCTGGCCAGATCCAGGACATAGCGCGCCAAACGATGGGGCTCCATTAGACGAGCCGCCACTTCAATTTCATTGGGCAGTTCGGCAATCTTTTTAATAAGCTCCCGCTCTTCTTTGCTGTCTAAACGCTTAAGCTCTTCCTCCTTGGGCATACCGGTTGTGGCATACCCCAATTCCGCAGCCTGACGCAAAATACTGCAGAGACGAGCATGAGCATATTGGACATAATATACAGGATTTTCCGAGGACTCCGCTTTGGCCAAGTCTAAATCAAATTCCACGGTGGAATCAGGGTCCCGCATGACAAAGAAGAATCGAGCGGCATCTTTGCCTACTTCATCCATCAATTCTCTTAAAGTGATATAGCGTCCGGAACGCTTGGACATGCGCACTACTTCCCCGTCCTGAATCAGACGCACTAATTGCATGAGGATAATCTGTAAATTCTCCGGATCATAACCCAGAGCAGCCATAGCTCCCTTCATCCGGGCCACATGGCCATGGTGGTCGGCGCCCCAAATATTGATAACCCGCTCAAATCCACGGTCAAATTTATTGCGATGATAAGCAATATCGGCAGCAAAATAGGTGGGGGTTCCGTTGCTGCGGATTACCACTTCATCCTTTTCATCCCCAAAGAGGGTGGATTTCAGCCAGAGAGCCCCCTCTTTTTCATAGATATAGCCCTTTTCCTCTAATTTTTCCATGGTGTCTTTGACAAAACCGGAGTCATGCAGAGATTGCTCACTGAACCAGACATCATAGTGAACACCCATATCCTCCAAAGTCTCCCGAATGCTGGTCAGTTTCTCTTCCAATGCATACCGGACCAGGAATTCCCGGCGGAGATCCGGTTCCACATTAAGATACTTATCCCCGACTTTTTCAATCAGCCCTCTGACCGTATCAATAAGGTCTTCCCCATGATAACCGCCTTCAGGGAAAGGCACATCCTGACCTAAGAGCTGGAGATAACGCGCTTCTAAAGAAAGGGCGAAATTTTGGATTTGATTGCCGGCATCATTAATATAAAACTCCCGGGTAACCTCATAACCGGCCATAGCTAATAAGGAAGCTAAACTGTCTCCCAAAGCCGCTCCCCGGGCATTGCCCATGTGCAGAAGCCCGGTAGGATTGGCACTGACAAATTCCACCTGAACCTTTTTCCCTTGGCCTAAATTTACTTTGCCATAGTCCTTTTCCTGGCGCAGGACTTCAGGAATAACCCCGGTCAACCAATCAGGATCCAAGCGGAAATTAATAAAACCGGGGCCGGCTATTTCACAGGCTGTGATCCAAGTGCCTGTCCGATCCAAATGCTGAATTAGGATATTGGCAATATCCCGGGGAGCTTTGCGGGCCTGCTTGGTCAAAACCATAGCCAAATTCGTCGCCCAATCCCCGTGCTGCTTTTCCCGGGGTTCTTCCAGAACAAAGTTGGGCAAGCTTTCAAAGTTTAATTCTCCCGCTTTTTTCGCTTCTTCTGCTGCTTTAGCCAAATTGGCATAAATTCTTTCTTTAATATCAATGTACAAACTCATTGAGGAGCATCCTCCTTTATATTAATCCGCAAAATATTTTTGCTTATTAAATGCTTATCAGAAAAAAGACTATACTTTAGAGTAAGCTTTCCTTCCTGCTCTGTCAAGTTAATCTCCATATCCTCAGTATAGACTTGAAAAGAGAAACAGGCTTGAGGAGTAACATAGGTGGAACTGTGAAACATCCCCCGCTCAAATACTTGTTTATGCTCTAAAGTTCCCATTCGATTTAAGGTCACTTTATGGGGCTCAATTTTGAGACTTGTGGTCACTCCCACTATCCCCGTAGTTTCCGGTTCAGGATAAACAAGATAAAGAATATCTCCCCGTTTATGTAAGGTCCCGAGAACCCTATATTCTATGCTGTCTGTTGAGCCTTCGGCATAGCTCTGGGTACTGGTTACTTCCAGCAATACTTCTTTAGCCACAGGAGTCTCCCTTTCTCTTTTCTATTCTTATTATTATAGCGCAAACTTTTTAACCTGTGTGCAAAAAAACAAGAGCAAGGGGAAAGATTACCGCCTTGCTCATAGTTTATCCGATTTTCGGCTTTTTCTGAAGAATTAAAAGCTTATGGGAGATACTTTATTGGAGGTATTCACCCCGGGGAGTCTTAATGATGCGCTGAATCTTTTCCTCAACTCCGGTCTGGGCATTGATATAAACCAAGTATTCCTCATCCTGATATATCCCTCGAAACTCATAGGCCAGTACTTCCTTGTTGCCGATTACAGGAATGACTGCCAGACGGTTCTCCTTGATTTGGAAGCCTTGACGCAGTTTAGCCTTGGCCTGTTCAAGGGTCAGCTTGGGAACGAAACTGCGCTTTTGGTGATAAGCATAATAGGGTGTGGCATCATAAGCGATGATTTGACCCTTATCTAAGGCCACAGTAATGCGGAGCTTATCAGGATAATAGCGCACCCCGTTTTCCTCGGTCACATACTCCAGTTGAAGATAACCGCCAAAATCCTCCGTGGATGTTAAGACCATATTCCAATCCAGCTCTTTAAGGGTTTGAGCCACCTTTTCCTTACCTTGCCGGGCATCCATCGTACGCTCGTTTAAATCCCGCTGGTCCCGGTAGATAAGCACTTTTCCTCCCCGCTTGCTGACCGTCAGGAAAAGATTATCCTGGGTAAAAATATATACCCCCAGAGGTCCTTGGCTAATACCCGAAAACTGGAGATTGTTCTCAGGATAACCGATTTTGCTTAAGAATTCCTTCGCTGCTTTCAAAGCCGTATCTTTATCTACCTCTTGTTTTGGCAGCCCTAAAGGCTCTTTCACCGAACGGGACTCATATTCTCCCACATAAGAGAAGGGAGGAAGCTTTTGCAGGCTGGCATTAAGTTGATCAAGACCGGAACGCACGGAACTGGCAGGGCCATCGGCACCTTCAGCCGCTGCTTCGGCTGTTCCGGCTTGCCAGAAACCAATCAGGCGGTTTAAAAAGGGCTTTTTATCCACCCAGGCTAAACCTTCTGTATCCACTCGATAGAGCAAATCCTGTACGGTTTGATTAACGGTCAGAAGTCGCTCATGAACCTCAGCTAATGTTTTTTCATCTTCAACTGTAGGGGTATGGCCCATAGAAATCTGATAAGCCAGTGTCCGGGTAAAATCACCGGCGCGATTTAAAAACTCGCCGATATAGCTCAGACCGTTTTCTTCAGCAGGCAGTTGGGCTAAATCCTTGACTGCCGCCTCACTGATACTTCCGGCTTGGCTTAAGTATAAAACCTTTTGGCCGGGGGTTGCTGCTACTCTTCCTTTAGCCAAATCCGTTTCCAATTGGTCTAAATGGCTGGCGAAATCCCGAAAAGAGCGCTGATATTGGTTTTCCGCCACGACTTCCAGTCCGGCCGCCTGACGATATTCCGTAAATCCCCACGCTAAGGAAAGGATCAGAGCCAAACCTAAAAGACCTATCCCAAGGTTACGCATAAAACTCCCTCCTAACGGGTGAAGATGTGATTGCCTATTTGCATAATTTGAGGCCTGGACCAAATAAATTTGTTCTTGGTTTTGGCCGGATTAAAAAAGTAAAGCGCCCCTCCGGTAGGATCCACCCCTGACACAGCTTCCTGTGCGGCTTTAAGAGCTGAGGAAGTTGGAGCCATATTGATTTGACCGTCAGCCACACTGGAAAAGGCCAAGGGTTGGTAGATAATATCCGCAATGGTATTGGGGAAGGCCGGATCTTTCAGGCGATTAAGAATTACGGCAGCCACGGCTACCTGGCCGATGTAAGGCTCCCCTCTGGCCTCAGCGCTGACACAACGAGCCAGAAGATTAATATCCACGTTTTTCGGACCCACAGTTTTGCCTGCGGCATTAGTGCTCTCCCCGGTCAGCAATTTAAGTTCTTTTATGGTTTGGGGTCCGGCAATACCATCCACCTTTAATCCCCGTTCCTTCTGGAAACGGGTTACGGCAGCTTTGGTTTTGGGGCCGTAAATACCGTCTACGTTGCCCACAACATAACCTAAGGAAACCAACTTCTTCTGCAGTTCTGTGACTTCAGGCCCCCGGGAGCCTTGGCTTAAGGTCCGATCCCCTAAAGCCCCTAAAACTGTGCCGGTCAGGATTAAGACAAGAATTAAAGCGATTACACCAAGCCACACTCTCTTATTTGCCAGCATCACACTCACCTCTCACCATCTATTGACTCATTTTGTTTGCTTACTGCCTTGCCAAAGCGTTGCTTCTCCTGAGGCAGTGACGTTCAGCCTTTTTAGTGTGGCTGAGGTGAAGGATTAATATGCAAAAAGATCCCTCTCTACTGTTGCCAATAGAGAGGGACCCCTTAAGAGGATTTAAATTTAAAAAGAATTCAAAGCAAAGTGAGTGATTCCGGAAAGAAGATTACTTGTTCAGCCCTTCCCGGTAAACAGCCTTAAAGGTCTCTACAGCCTTGGCTTTATCCGCTTCAAAGCCCATCTCTGCCAAAGCTTCGCCGATTAATTCCATGGCTTTAACAAACATACCCTCGGTTACATTGCCCATATGGCCTATGCGGAAAGCCTTCCCGGCCAGATCCGCCAAGGCTCCGGCCACAATCATGCCTTGAGCTGCCAATTTGGAGCGGAACTCCGCATCATTAACTCCTTCCGGATAAAGGATACAGCTTAAAGTAGGCGCTGCGATCTCTTCCGGAGCCAAGGCTTTCATTCCGTAGACACTTAAGCCGGCACGAACTGCTTTGCCTAAAGCAGTATGGCGGCGATAGCGAGCTTCCAGTCCTTCAGCTATTACCAACTCCATCCCTTTTTCAAAGGCATAGATCATATTTACAGGATGAGTAGCAAAATATTTGCTCGGTTCATGCATGATAGGAAGCCAACGGTGGATATCCATATAGTAAGCAGGCACCTTAGTCATGGCTTCCCGAGCTTGAAGAGCTTTTGGGCCAAAAGCCACAATGGCTAATCCCGGGGGAACTCCGATTGCTTTTTGAGAACCGGTAAGAACCACGTCAATTTTATAGTCCGGATGACCATACTCTTTTTGCATGTTCTCTTCCACGGCTGCTGAAGCACAAACTCCATCCAGAATAAACAGGGCGCCGTATTTCTTGACGGCAGGCACTAACTCGTCTAAATTAGCCATAACCCCTGTGGAAGTATCTACATGGGTAACTGTCACAGCCTTATAACCGCCTGAAGCAAGTTTTTCTTCTATGGCTGAAGCTTCCACATGTTTACCCCATTCCGCTTGGATAACTTCCACTTGGATATCATGGGCCTGAGCTATGGCAATGAAGCGGTCACCAAAATAGCCGTGGCTGACTACCAGAAGCTTTTCACCAGGAGCTACGGTATTGACCAGGGCCATTTCCATTGCCAGGGTACCTGTACCGGCTACCAAAAAGACTTCGCCGTCAGTGCTAAAGAGCTCCTTAACCATTTGCAAGCTGTTTTTGAACTTTTTGGCCAGGCGGGGATCAGTATGGGAATAAGTTTCTTGGGCCAGAGCTTCATATATCTCATCCACTACAGGTGTTGGACCAGGTATAAGAAGCATTTCTTTGTTGGGCATAAGACGACCTCCTTTAATAAATTTATTACTAATTCTAAACCTTTTCTAAACCATGAAAATCATTGGCTAACCTGGAAACAACCTAAATGCAAGCAATTATTTAAAACCATATGAAAATCTTTACCCGCTATAACAGACTAAAATTCTGCGTTCTTTGCCGTTCTGGGGAAGGCCACTACATCGCGGATATTGGAGATTCCGGTTAAATACATGATTAAGCGCTCAAAGCCCAGGCCAAAACCGGCATGGCGTGTACCGCCGTATTTACGAAGATCTAAATACCAGCTATAGTCCTCTTTGCGCAGTCCCAGTTCGTCCATTCTGCGCTCAAGGTAGTCATAACGCTCTTCCCGCTGACTTCCGCCGATAATCTCTCCTACACCGGGAACAAGAAGATCCATGGCCGCTACTGTCTTTTGGTCATCATTTAAACGCATATAGAAAGCTTTAATATCTTTGGGATAGTCAGTGACAAAGACAGGCTTTTGGAAAACCTGCTCGGTCAAATAGCGCTCATGCTCTGTTTGCAGATCAGCGCCCCATGCAACAGGATATTCAAAGCGGTCTTTTTCCTTTTCCAAAAGTTCGATGGCTTCGGTGTAAGTGATCCGGCCAAAATCAGAGTTAAGGATGTTTTCCAAACGGCTGAAGAGATTTTTATCCACAAACTCGTTAAAGAAAGCCATTTCTTCAGGAGCATGTTCTAAGACGTAGGAAATCAAGTATTTCATCATTTCCTCTGCCAGCTCCATATCATCTTTTAAATCAGCAAAAGCAATTTCCGGCTCGATCATCCAGAACTCCGCCGCATGACGGGCTGTATTGGAATTCTCAGCCCGGAAAGTGGGGCCGAAAGTATAGACATTGCGGAAAGCCATGCAATAAGTCTCCACATTGAGTTGACCGCTCACAGTCAGATTGGTTTCTTTGCCGAAAAAGTCTTTGCTGAAATCCACCTTTCCGTCCTCTGTGCGAGGTAAGTCGTCAAAATCCAAAGTCGTGACCCGGAACATTTCCCCTGCACCTTCCGCGTCACTTCCTGTGAT
>Ga0134100_1002516_pt1 | contig 14140 bp, 15 predicted proteins | sample 11_taG_2_FD_94444 | JGI IMG/M metagenome (GOLD analysis project Ga0134100, IMG submission 94444) | Switchgrass degrading microbial communities from high solid loading bioreactors in New Hampshire, USA - 11_42_5_180_A3 metaG | ecosystem: Engineered > Bioreactor > Semi-continuous > Anaerobic >...
ATCATGTGTTTTCTTTTAAGCGCTTTTCGCCGCTCGAAGCACTGTGACTACGCTAATAGTTCTGTATTTACCTGCCTAAAAAGTAAATATATTCCTTTTATACTCTCCACGCACGTGGAGACGGTTGTTCTATTGTCCCACAAAAAACCTGATGATTTTATCAGTATAAAAATGGACTATAGTGAGGACAGAGAAACCAAGCCAGACCGTGTTACCTACAAGCTCATTCAGCAATATATCGAATCAAAATACGGGTTTAAGGTTCACACAGCTTATATAGCTGAGGTCAAAAGAAGCTTAGGACTGACGATGTACGACGCACCAAACGCAGTGGAAAAATTGAAACATCCTTACAAACCTGCCCCACCTCATAAGGTCGAAGCTATCAAAGACGCATTAAAACATTTCAAGGTAATAGAATAACAAGAACCCTCTCAGAGCGATTTTATTCGCCGAGAGGGTTTCTCTTTATTCGCAGCCTGCAAGTACTATTAGCGATTTACAAGCGTCAGGGTCTTTTCCTTCCAGCCAAGTTTCAAAGTTTGTTATAGTAATGAGCCTGTCAAAAGCTATGTTATCCTCACTGTCAGTCACGTCATCGGGATGTACACAGATACACGTCAAGACCGTAGCAGGTCTTTTCAGTGCCTGCCCCCCGTCAGCCATGTGATAGTAGTCGCAAATTTCCCAGTCTGGCGGGAGTTCTGAAAACATCGAGTCAGGGTATAATTCCTCAAAATAGATGTCAATGCGGGTCACATAGTTACCACAGCTGTCTTTATCGGTTTCGCACGTCGCTGAAAATACTTTGAAGCCTCTGAGTAAGAGCAGTTGAGTTGCCCGTATAAGCTCTACGCTGACAGTGATAGTTTTGTCCGAGCATTTACAGCAGGGCTTAGACCAGATGTCGCTGTATAACTCGAAACAGCTTGGACACATCGTCATCATACACGCCCCTCCTCGTAAATGGCCTTGTATTTGTAAGCCGATTGTCTGCTAATACCGCAGACCTTTGCCAACTCTGTAAGTGTTAAGTCTCCTCTATTGTATAGAGGATAATGGCGTAAAAACACTGTAGGTAGGTTATCCAGTGTAGTCTTAGGTCGTCCAATCACAGCACCCTTTGCCTTGGCATTAGCCATACCCGATTTAACCCTTTGGCTTATTAGGTCAGCCTCAAGCTCTGAAAACACCGACCACATCAGCAACATCCCTTTTGTCATCGGGTCATTCTTGCCACAGTCGATTACAATGTTGCCTATTACAAGTTTTATTTGCTTTTCTTGGGCCATATCAATGATTTCGCATAACTCTTTAGTGGACCGTGAAATCCTTGAAACCTCGGTTGTACAGATGGTATCACCGACATCTAATCTTTCCACAAGTCTTGACAATTCGACTTTATTGGGATTGCGACCGCTTACATACTCGAAGAAGATATGTTCATCACGAACTCCCTGTTTCTTAAGCTCCCGTCTTTGACGGTCAATATCCTGACGGCTCTCGTCAGTGCTACACCTACAATATCCGTAAATTGTTCCCACAATCAAAAACCTCCTTTACATTAACATCATCTACTGCCTGCACACTTCCCAAGTGTGCCTAAAAAACCGTCATTTTTCTTTCTTTGACATTTACAACTTTTTATACGCCTCAAAGACCGCATAAATTCAATATTCTTATTATCGCAAGAACCCCGACAGTATCGGGCTTCCTGCGATAACGAAAAGAATTCTTTTCTTTGACATCAAATGTACCGGGCCACGAAACTTTAGTCAACAGGTATTTTCCTGTTTTATCCGATGCCACAGGGCTTCCTGCGTCAGTTAGTCCTTCCAATATATCTATAAAATTGGTATAATCATTCTGTATAAATAATTCCCTAAAAATCTGGCAAGCTACGAGGTTTTAATGCAGAACGTGGCATATTAAAAAGACAGCCATAATTATGGCTATGGCAATACTTGATTAAATATTGATTAAGAAGGAGGTAATCATTATGATGAAGAAACTTGTAACTTTTATGTTAGCAGTGGTTATGGTTGCGACACTGCTACCTACACAGGCTTTTGCAGATGATGTTATAAAATATGTTGAGGTAGATTATGAAACAAGATTAGAACAGAATAAGAAGTGGCTTGAAATTGAGAGAACAGATGAATATGCACTTGACTTCTATTCTTTAGATTTTGATTATTACAATCGTACGCTTGAGGTAACAGGGTATGTGGGTGAAATGGATAAAATGGATGCGATTGTAAAAGAAATTACTGCTGGAATTACGGACGAATACGAAAAGGCAAAAGCTATTGCAGAATGGTTGAGTAGAAACATGGTTTATGTTAGGTCTACAACACCTAAGGAAGTATATGCTCATTTACCTTCATGGCAGTATGGAACTTGTGCGAGGTTTGCAAGCACGGCAACGACTTTTTATCGGTTGGCAGGCTTCCCTGCAAAGACTGTAGGGGGTGAGGCTTGCGGAGGCGGTAGTTGGGATGGACACGCATGGAATCATGTGTTTGTGAATGGGCGCTGGGTATATGTTGATACAACTTGGGGGGAGTTTGACCTCCCTGTTGAAGAATGGTCACATGACCATTCTTTAGGTCATGTCGAGGATTTTACTAACTTGGGAGATTGGGCCGGCACATTGAGAGTTTTAGACACCAGTACCTATGAGGAGTTAATGGTTGTAGGACCTATTCCTATTGGAACTCCTTTCAGCGAAATACCTGAACTTGCGAATATTAAGTTGTCTGTAGACGCAGAAGGTAAGTATCCTGTAAGACCTACAGATAAGTTCAGTAGTATGTATAGGAGACTTTTCGTTAAGACTCACAGAGTGTCCTTTGAAATCCAGCTTGACAACGCATACAAGTCAATAGTTCCACACTATGTAAGAGAGGACGAAAATGGCGACCCTTGTGCTTACGTCATAGTTTCCGAAGGAGCAAAACTTCCACAGGTTAAACTTCCTGAGAAGGCTGGATATACTTTTATCGGCTGGCGTGATTATAGTAGCCCCGGTGAACCTTTTGTGAACGAGGATACCGACAGAGTAACAAAGGATATGGCTCTGATAGCAGTCTTTCAAAAAGGCACAGTGAACTACACAGTCAGCTTCAATACCAACGGCGGTTCTGCTGTAAAGGCAGTAACTGTGAAGGCTAACACTAAGGTGACTAAACCTGCGAATCCTACGAAGTCTGGCTATAAGTTTACTGGATGGTATCTTGACAAGAACTGCACAGAGCCTTGGGATTTCAACACCAATATCGTGAGAAGAAACACTACTCTTTATGCGGGTTGGGAGAAGGTCATTACCGCCAACCCTACTTCTTCTAAAGTCCTTGTAAATGGCAAGGCAGTGACTTTCGAGGCATACACTATCAACGGCAACAACTATTTCAAACTTCGTGACTTCGCACAGGCCGTGAACAAAACAGAGAAGAACTTCGAGGTAAAGTGGGATAGCAAGAACAACGCCATCAACCTCATATCCAACAAACCTTACACTCCTGTTGGTGGAGAGTTGGCTAAGGGTGATGGCAAGGCAAAGGTTGCTAACCCTACAACCTCAAAGATTTACAAGGACGGCAAGGAAATATCCCTTACAGCTTATACTATCAACGGTAATAACTACTTCAAGCTCAGGGATATAGCCAAAGCGTTCAACATCGGTGTGTTCTGGGATGGTAAGATAAACACAATCACCATTGACACCAGCAGAGACTATATTGACGAATAAACCTGTTTTTATTCGACCATTTATAGAACACCCCCTTAGCAGACATCATGCTAAGGGGTATGTTTTTGACCCCCGTAAATCGCTCCAAATCGCCCCACACGCTCTTTTTACACCCTCACCCATACAAACCCATCAAGAGACACATCCAAATCGCTTGTAGCTCGATTAAGAGCGTTATAAATTTCTTTTTTCGGGTTATATTTGCTCCCATCGGGCTTCCCGCCTCACTCACTCACTTAATATTACGCAATGCCCAATATTTTTTCTTGACGAATTACATATCGTGCGCTATAGTAATATCAAAACTTACACATTGCGTACTGATGAAGGAGTTGAGTATAATGGCTACCACAGCAGATATAAGAACTGTACGTAAAAAGGCGAAATTAACGCAAAAACAACTTGCAGATTTTTACAAAATCCCTGTACGAACCTTAATCGACTGGGAGCGTGGAGTAAGAACGCCACCAGAGTATGTGATAAATTTCATATTACGCTGTATGGCTCTTGATTTTCCAATCACAGAGCAGGACGTTTTATCTGAGCCAGTGTCTGCACCTAAAAACTCTGAAAAGGAGGTATAATTTATGGCTTCTACGATTGCAAAGGCAGAACTCGAAAATATGCTTGAGATTTTAACCATTGACACCTTAACTGATATTAACCGCAAAATAGTCGCTGAAGAGCCTTACAGTTGGGGACGCACCCCTCTATTAAAGTATGCTCCCGAAGCCTTAGCCGACTACGCAGATGCTATTTATCGGCACGTCATCGCCCCTCTTGACCCAGACACTGCCACAGACGACGATCTCAACCTATATGTTGCCCAATACCTTACTTTTTATGAGCAAGCAGAAACTGCCTTTAATGCGGCCAGTGTAGGCCTTGCCCATAGACTGCTCACCATCAGTAAGACACCAATTAAGCCAGAGCTACCACCAAACATCATAGACGAGGGCGATAACATCTATGACCTTATAGCAGACTACTTTGCGGGCAACTCTTATGACCTGTACCCGCACTTTCACAATTTCCTTTATTCCTTCCTGTCTCCGCTTCGACGCCCAGACCTCATTGCACTTGACAAGCGACTTATCGACCTTGTCGCTGAGGCAGACGAACTTATCGCTCCATACAATGCAGCTCTCGATGCTTTTATTTGGCGAGAGCTTAGGCGATTACAGTCAGTAGTCAAAGACCGTATCAGATACACAAAACTAAAGCCTGAGGACATAGACACGCTAAAACGCAACCATCACCGCATCCCAGCAGACGGCTGGCAGGCAATCGAGACCGCACTGAACTCAGGTTCTTTATCGGCCTCCACTCTCAAGATGATAAAAAGCACCCTGCAAGAGCTTAAGACTTCACCACCAGCAAAGCCAGCACCAAAGCCAGTTATGTCTTTATCCGCCTACCTCCCGCACTTTACGGACAGCTTGGAGGCGGCCTACACCAAGTTGATGGCTAAGCGAGCAGATGCCTACGCTAACAATGTCCAGCCCATTGACGACATTATTGCAGGGTATCGAGCATCACAGCGAGCAGTCACACAAGGTATCAGTATAGATAATATAGAGGCGGCGCAGGCAGAGGGCAGGGAATTTTTCAGCCATTTCTGCAATTTCAGGTCGATTTTAATGGCCTGCTTACAGATAGACCTATACAATCTTTCAGTAGATAAAGTTTTTGCACCAGATACAATAAATCACAGCGTCGTACAGGGCATACTTGCCTTTACCGCTAAGCTCCGTCCACACGCTAAATATCGTAGCCTATCGCTCATGTACGACCAGCTTGCAGAGGAGCTATACAGCTCTATCAGCGAGCACACTTGTGGTTTTGCTGATGCACTGCCTCTACCTGACGTTGCACCACTGTCAGACGACGCCATAGCCATCGCACCCAGAGCTCCCCGCATTGCAGCTGACAGCAAGCTGTTGCCCTTTGACTTGACACAACCCATACAAGTAACAATCAGCACCCTTCGGGCAGATGTAGTCACCACGGACATCGAGGTTTTATCCGTAACTCCCGACCCCAGTAGTCTTAAGCCAGTCGACGACCAGACTATCAAAAACATAGCCTGTCGCTTAACTGGTGTGGCCTCTACACCCTACCTGCTGGACGGCGACCTGATAATATATAGTCCCCAAACAAACCAGTACATCAAAGTTCTGCCCACCATAAGAGCCGACGGCTACGCAGACTATATTTTTACTGCCTACAACTACAATAGCCTAAAAGACCGCCTTAACGACCTGCAAAACCTTTTATTAGCCGACCCAAGGTATCGTAGCAGTGTACCACAGAGCATCACCAAGCTCCCACAGGATGACCCTACAACTCGCCAGAAAGCCATTAAGGATATGCAGGAGTGGGCCGACATACTACTATCCCAAGTTAATGAGCTTTTCAAACACGATGACAACGATGATGATGCAAAAATCATCATACGTCAGATAGCCCAGACCCCGTACTACACGACAATATATTTGTCTGCACATCGTCTTGCTGCCTACACCTACTACCCAAGAGAGTACTCGTCTTATATAACAGCCAGACCGACCGACCCAACAACAGGCAAGCCGTTGGTCTACCACGTCCACCACAAAGACAGGTGCCGAAGCAACAACAGCCCAGAAAACCTCGAAATCGTACCTAAGCAGACAAACGACACAAGTAGGTGTACCAGCCGACCTGTGATTTATCAGGGCGTACGCTATGACACCCTTAGGTCGTACTGTGAGGCTACAGACGCAGGCAACTACAAAAATTTACAGCAGGCATTGACTGGCTTGGATACGGGCAATGATGTGCTATACAACGGCAGACGTTACTCTCTCGTTGCTGATGGCGTAATCAAGGCAGTAGACAACGCAGATACCCCTACAATCACGTATAACGACAATGTATATGCATCCCTCAAGGAGTTTGCCATTGCCCACGGTTTAAGTCCTAATGCTCTGCGTCAGGCGATTAGCAGGGCAAGGCGGCAAGGCAAAACCGCCATTACCTACAAAGGGGTCGACATCAATCTATATGCTGATGGTAGCATAACCGTCGTCAACTAAGCCATTAAGCCATTAAGCCATTAACGCCGTATTTATCGGTGTTAATGGCTTATATGTCACACGGGAGTCCACAGACATAATTTCCAGTTCCCTTAAATCCAATTTCTAAAGATTTTATTTGCTTTTCCACGATTTTTATTTAATTTTTGGCTCTCCCATCCAAAACACCTCAAAATGAGCCGTTAACCCCGATGGCACAGGGCTTAATCCTAAATGTCACACAAGGCAGACTGCCATATATATAATAATAAAAAATCAAAGTGTGACTCCACCTGCCACCATCACCCTCCTTAATTACCATTTATGTAAATATTTACTATTTACCTGTCGTGTCCAAAGAGCCGTCTGACCCTGCTCACAGTAGTCCTTACGGCGTCCTCGTCTATATCAGCACCTATAAATCGCCTGCCGAGTAGTACAGAGCATACAGCAAAATCAGGCCTTGCACAAAACACCCCATAAAACGAGTTATGGGGGTTACATAGATGAATAAGGAAAAAGCAAGGAAAAAGTTCATAGCACACATGGCACAGATGGTCGAAAAGTACGGAGCAACAGTACTTAAAGAGGTAGAAGAAAAGGAAAACAAAGCCGACAGTCAAAAATAAGATATGTTTTATCAGGACTACTCACATGGGTAGTTCTTTTTATTTACCCACAACTGCGGGGTTTATGATATAATAGCTCACAAGGAAGGTGAAAGTAATGGAAGAAAATAAAAAGAAAGCCGTTGCGTATCTGAGAGTCTCAACAGGTATGCAGGTTGAGGGTTACTCTTTGGACGCACAGTTGGCTTCAATAGAAAGATGTGCCAAAGCCTACGGATATGAAATAGTAAAAATTTATAAAGACGAAGGTAAATCAGGTAAGAGTATCGAGGGCAGAGAAGCTTTTATCCGAATGTTCGAGGACATTGAATCAGGTGATTTGAATATAGACTACGTAATGGTTTTTAAACTCTCCCGTTTCGGGCGTAATACAGCTGATGTCTTGACTTCATTACAGCGGTTACAGGATAACGGCGTGAATTTAATATGCGTGGAAGACTACCTCAATTCAGAGCACGGTGCAGGCAAGATGATGATTACGGTTTTATCAGCCGTCGCTGAAATAGAGCGTATCAACATCTTAGAGCAGACAATGGCAGGCAGACGTCAGAAAGCTGCAGAGGGTAAGTGGAATGGCGGGTTTCCTCCCTACGGATACTCTCTTAATGAGGACGACATCCTCGAAATAAACGAGGACGAAGCCAAAGCCGTTCGAGTAATCTATGATAAGTATGTTAATGATGGTATGGGTTTTAACAGCATTGCAAAATACCTTAACAGACAAGGCTACGCAAAGATACCACGAAAAAACGGAACTCTTACTGCGTGGAGTGCGAAGCTTGTTAAGGACATAATAGATAACCCAGTATACAAGGGATACATAGCATACGGGCGACGTAAAAAGGTAAAGAAAAAAGGCACTGCTAATGAGTACAGGATGGAAAGGCAGGCAGAGTACCCTTGTAATAAAGGCAAGCACGAGCCTATCATATCAGAGGAGTTATGGGAGGCAGCACAAGAGCTACGCAAAGAGACAGGCATAGCTTCACCACCATCAAGTGGACGTAGCAGGTTGCACCTTTTATCGGGGATACTTCGCTGTCCTGAGTGTGGCGGTCCAATGTATACCAATAAAAACGGATGGACACGTAAGGACGGCACTGAAATCCTGCGTTATTACTATACCTGCTCACGAGTATATCAAGCTCGTGGGATAGAGTGTCAATACACAGCAAGCTTACGAGAAGATTTAATCGAACAGGAAGTGATTGAGGCAGTCCGTAACTTAGTAAGAGACCCTCTATTTGCACAAGAGGTCAAGAATAAAATCGGGACGGAAATTGACACATCGGAAATAGATAAGGAGCTTGAGAATTACAGAAAAGCATTAAAGCAAGCCAAAGCCGTTAAGGAAACTATTGAGCGCGAAATAGATACACTACCGTACGACGCACCACACAGAGAGCGTAAGGTGCAGGACTTAAATAGACGGTTGGACAGAGCTTACGACGAGTTAATTGATATAGAGCAACAGATAGACGACCTGATATTAAAGCGTCAAGCCATTGAGAATAATGCCCTTACACTTGAACAGGTATACAAGGTATTGGAGAACTTTGACCTTTTATTCGACGTAATGTCCGAGGAAGATAAACGTAAGACCATTTCATACCTGATTAAAGAGGTTGAGGTAACCAAAGAGCCTTCAGGACGGAAAAAGAGCAGTACAAAGAGCCGTTTGAGGTCGATAACCTTTAATTTTCCGATACACTACAAGGGTTCAGAAGGTGATAAACTTTTGTGGGAAAATGGAACACACGTTGAGACGGTGGTATTGATGTCAAGGGTTGATAATTAAAATGTAGTTAAAGCCTTGATGGTATAAGGCTTACAGGACTTATTGACTTTTAGGTTAGAATTTTAAAGCGACTATATAGCCTAGAAGCTTGTAATATCAAGTGTTTAGGGAACATATCGAGAAAAGACGAGTTTTATAGGTTGAGTAGTTTGCTTAGATGATTTTGACAGGACGAGTATGTAGGATAGATGAAAAATTCCTATAAAATAGGCTACCTAACATGTGCAAAACAATCTATAATGGTGAGTAGTCATGGTAAAATATAAAGTGAAGTTAGCTAAGAAGAAGGTGATAGAATTGATTTACAATCCAAAAGTACAATTTATACCAGCACGGCCTCCCCAAAGAGAGACTCGTGTTGGTATTTATAGCCGAGTAAGTTCAAATAGTATGGATCAATTAAATAGCCTAACTTCTCAAATATCAGCCTTAACAAGAATGGTGGCTTCAGTACCTAGATGGTTACTAGTCGATGTATATATAGATATTGCTAGTAGCAAAACAGGATCATCTAGAAAAGAATTTAACCGTATGCTAGAAGATTGTAAATCTAGGAACCTTGAAATCATTATTACAAAAAACATAAGTAGATTTGGCAGAGATACTGTAGAAGTATTGGAGGCCCTCCACCAATTGAGACTACTTGGAATTAGAGTTATATTTGAACAAGAAAATCTAGATACAGCAGATACAGATAATGATTTAATGATTTCAATAATTGAATCTATAGCCCAGGCAGAAAATGAATCAAGAAGTGATAATATAAAATGGGGTATCAAACAAAAAGCAGCCCAAGGAACCTCAAAGCTTTATAATAGAAAATGTTATGGTTACGAGAATGATACTAATGGCGAATTAATTATAAATGAAGAAGAAGCCAAGAATGTTAAATTGATATTTAATTTGTACTTGCAGGGGAGCAGCATTGTAGGAATAATGAAAGAATTAGGAAATCGAGGAATCAAAACACCGACAGGGAAATATACCTGGAGCAAAAGAACAATTGATGTAATGCTAAGTAATGAGAAATATATAGGTGTGGTAAGGCTATTAGATAAAGGGGATCATGAGGTACACTATGTATCTGAAAATAACCACCCTCCTATTATTTCTAAAGAAAGATTTAAAGCAGTACAGTCGGAAAAGGTTAACAGGAGTAATGTTGTACAAGGTAAAGAAGGTAACCAAAGGAAGCGTAGTAAATATAGCTCTAAGAAGTAAAATAATCAATTTGGTTTTATGAGGGGGAGTTGCATTGAAAAAAGTAAAACATAATAAGAAAACCCGAAAAAGTTATTTCATTAAGATTTTGACTTTATTGGTCGTTTTTGGAACTATAATAGTTTATGGCAACTTTACAATTGGCACCACTCGTTACAAAATAACTTCGAATCGTTTGCCAGTTACATTTAAAGAATATAAGATTGCACAGATTTCGGATTTGCACAATTCAGAATTTGGCCAAGGCAATTCTAAAATAATAAATATTTTGAAAAAGGAAAACCCCAATATAATTGTTATTACTGGTGATTTAGTAGATTCAAGCAATACGGATATAGATATTGCAATTAAGTTTATCCAACAAGCTGCAAAAATTGCTCCCTGTTATTATGTGACAGGAAATCATGAAGCATGGATTGGAGATTTATACGATGAACTGGAGGAACAGTTGCTCGATGCAGATGTCACTGTACTACATGATGAGATGATTACATTATCAAATGGCAAAGATAGTATTCAACTAGTTGGTTTGGATGATCCTGATTTTACAGATCGGGTTACTTATGTTCAAGAAAGTATTTTAGATGCTAAACTTCATAATATAGGTTTGGAAGAAGGTTTTAAACTTTTATTGTCGCACAGACCAGAAGCCTATGAAGTATATGTTACACACGACATTGATTTAGTACTTAGTGGTCATGCCCATGGAGGTCAATTTAGGATTCCTTTTATTGGGGGAGTTATTGCACCTAATCAAGGTTTTTTTCCAAAATATGATGCAGGTGAGTATAATGAAGGAAATACTACCATGGTTGTCAGTCGGGGTATTGGAAACAGCATAATACCGATAAGGATTAATAACAGACCAGAAGTTATTATTGTTCAATTATATTCTCAATAACCAGTTCTGTTTGCAAAATTTTCAGGACATAAAAGAAAAATAGCCTAATTGGAAATAGCTTTTACAGTAAAGAAGATAGATGTAAATGCCTATAAACACAGAGACTTGATTGGTTTTTTCCAAAATCAGAAATAGCCTAAGTACATCATGTGGAGACAGTCGTGTTGATAGAAAAGAAATAGGTTAATTTAAAAAGGTTTGAAGGTTTTTAAGTAAATAGGATGTGTGTTTTATGTTCCCTCAGACTATAGGGTTGGGGGAATTTTGCGCTCTTTGTCAATAGTTGGAGTGGGCTTATGGGAGGGGTTGATGGATTCTTATACGCTTTAATAACCTTTATAATCATTGATTATGTAACTGGAATCATGGGTGCAATCCTTCAGAAAAAGTTATCAAGTGATGTAGGATTTAAAGGAATTTTTAAAAAGATACTCTTTTTACAATGATAGCAATCGGTCATATCATAGACACTCATATTATTAAAAACGGTAGTGCAGTTCGCACAGCCGTTATTTTTTTCTACATTTCCAATGAAGGTATTAGTTTATTGAAAACTCGGCTAAGATTGGACTACCTGTACCAAAAAAATTAAAGGATATCTTAGAACAGTTAGGAAAGGACGATGAAAATGTTAATAAATAAAATATTTATTAGATATAACTACTCCAGTAGAAAGGGAGAAAAAATGAAATATATAGTCATCAATAATACAGGTAATAAAGATAAGGGAGCAGTTTCAAATAACCACTATTATAAATACTTTTAATGTAATCCTTGAAGATAAGGATTACTTTATGGAAAAGTGGAAGGAAGGACTTAAGAGTGAAAATACTCTAGTAAGGTATAAGTCAAAGCAGTTTATAGATATATAAAAAAATGCAAAGCCAATAGATGGATTAAACATGGATTTATTCTTTAGCATTGCCCAGAAGATGACGGCATTTGAAAGAGAGAAAATTATTGTAAGCTTGCTTGATGGAACCGAAATTGAGGTTGCAATTGAATAGAGGATTTAAGATAAGCCAGTTAGAGTGATGTATGGTCACTTTGACAGGCTCTTTTGCAATATATTAGAACATTAAATAAATTTTTGTCACTTTATGGCGGAAAATATTTACAATGAAATTATTGGCAAATTTGTAACGGGGGGGTAGAATTATATTTGTAGACAAGCTTGTTTATGTAGTTGATAGAACTATTTGATGGGGTAAATGTCATACCTTTACAAAGAAAATAGAAGGAGGATGAAACAATATGAAAAAATTCATATTTAAATTAATAAGTATATTAAGTATATTTACTATATTAATTGGAGCTAATTCCATTGATGTAGCAAATGCAGAGAGTAATGTAGAAAAACAAGAGTTAGTTAGATATGTACAGGGATATGAGGATGAAATTTTGGGTAAAGCAAATAATAATACTGAAATTGAAATTAATAAAACCCAATCTTCTAAAAGCGACCTAATAACCCCCAAAAACATACTACCTAATAAAGTGGTGTTAGATTGGGTTGCAACAGAAAATTCAATTATTCTAAAAATAACCAACTGGGGACTAGATTCAGTAGATTTAGTATATGGCACTATTGATACTGGAAACATGAAGAAAAACTTTAATGTAGCTATTGTTATGCCAGGAACTAGCACTCATACTATTACAGGAGTACCTTTATTAACTTGTAAAGAAAATATAAAAATAACATGGTCAGCTAAAGATGGAGAAAATGTTTTTGCATCTAGCGTTGTATCCACTGGAAGTCGAGAAATTCCATCAGACTTATTAAATCTTTGGTCACCAGGAAGCAAGGGTTCAAGAAGTGCTTGTTTAGATTATCATTTTAATAAACATGGTAAGGAAGTATCAGCTTCAAATATTTGCCAATATGTAAGAATGGCAGATAATGTTAGAAAAGATGTAATCAAAAAGAATTTAAAACCAATAAGGTCAGTCCCTGGAGCAACAGCAAATTGTTATCGATACGAATATGGAATATATTATCTGCATGTAGTATGTGTAAATGATGTACCATCTGGCGATTTAGTAAGCTTTGGCAAAAAGTATTAATTCTAATATTTTCATAATATAGAGTTAATAAATACAATAAACTAAAAAGGAGGTGATAGATTGACTCCTATTGAATTTGGAATTATTGACAAGATAGATAATGATAAGGAATATATCAAATATGAACCAGAAAAATATAATTGTGTAACAATTGATGATGATATTTATATTGATGATTGGTGGGAAGATTTAAGCAAAATGAGAACATATTTTGGTGATTTGAATACCCCTAATGTATCTTTAGATCGACATGGAGTTACATTAATACCACCGGAATCATTATCAATATTTGAAACTATAGTTTCTAATGATCCTAGAATTAAACAAGATTATAGCCTTATGGAGTTGTTGAAACTAATCAGAAAAGCAAAACAAGAGAATAAATATATGATTCATTTTGGTGTCTAGTACTAACTAGATTTATGTCAGTAATTAGACAAAAAACTAGCTTATTATATTTATTACTTATTGCTGATTAGAAACAAAAAAATATTACGAATATGATATATTAGTATGATTAAGACGGTAAATAGATATTATAAAGTTTCAAATGATGTATACGAAGAAATTACAAAACACTTTTGAATATAACCTCTTTGCTCTTAATCCCCCTAACCCATTTGGACAATCACACACTAGTTTAGTAAAATAATACTAACAGGAGGTTGTCAAAAATGAGGTCAAAGCAAAACAGATTTACTGCTGAATTTAAAAATCAAA
>Ga0134100_1002524_pt1 | contig 14119 bp, 4 predicted proteins | sample 11_taG_2_FD_94444 | JGI IMG/M metagenome (GOLD analysis project Ga0134100, IMG submission 94444) | Switchgrass degrading microbial communities from high solid loading bioreactors in New Hampshire, USA - 11_42_5_180_A3 metaG | ecosystem: Engineered > Bioreactor > Semi-continuous > Anaerobic >...
ACAAAAGGACATTGATGAAATGGGAGGTACCATGAGGCTTGGTTTATATCCATGCAAGATTCAGGAAAATTCAAAAACCTATGAAGCATACAAAGATGAATTGATTTATGAAAGACACAGGCACAGGTATGAAGTGAATAATGAATTCAGAGACGAAATTCAGGAGAAAGGACTTATTCTTTCAGGATTGTCACCGGATGAACGGTTGGTAGAAATTATTGAACTGCCGGATCATCCTTGGTATATCGGAGTTCAGTTTCATCCTGAATTTAAGTCCAGGCCAAACAGACCTCATCCTTTGTTTAGAGAATTTATAAAAGCATCTCTTTTAAACAAACAAAAAGTTAATGAATAATGTCGGGAAGTTTACAGTTTTGTTACAACTCCGCCAAGGTTATTGACTGAAAAATATTCCAATGATATAATTTGCGTAGGATAGGAAAAGGTAAGATTTACTATTCTTTTACCAACCTTTACATACACTATCCTAATGATTCAGTTAGGTTATGAAGAAAGAGAGATAACCTAACCATATCATTTACCAAACTCTCTTTCAAAAACATATTATTAAAACAAGGAGGATTTGAGAGTATGAAAAATCTCAACAAAGTATTTGCGCTCTTAGTAGTATTTACTATGGTGCTCAGCACAGTTGTTTTTGCATCTCCGTTTGATGATGTAAGCGATGATGCAAACTATGCTGAAGCAGTCATCACGTTGTCTACTCTTGGACTTTTCAAGGGAGATGACAAGGGAAACTTTAACCCGGACAAAACTATTACAAGAGCAGAATTTGCTACTGTTGTAGTAAGAACCATGGGTATGGGAGACCCAGGACCAACAGCTACTGTATTTACTGATGTTCCTGCAACTCATTGGGCATCAGGATATGTTCAAGCTGCTACCAATATGGGTATTTTAGCCGGATATGGCGACGGTACCTTTGGTCCGGATGATCCGGTAACCTACGAGCAAGCCATTAAAATGATTGTAGCCGCTCTTGGTTATACACCGGAAGCTGAAAACAGAGGTGAATATCCAACAGGTTACATGATGATCGCTGCTCGTGAAGGCATTACAGAAGGTGCTAACGGCAAAGTTGGAGAACAAGCTCCAAGGGCAACCGTTGCTCAGTTGTTGTACAATGCATTGGATGTACCTTTGATGGTTCAAACAGGTTTTGGTAGCCAAGCTACCTACGAAGTTATGGACGGAAGGAACGACAGAGATTTCCAAACCATACTTAGTTCAAAGCTTGGCATTACCAAAGTAGAAGGGGTTATTACCAACAATTACTTAACCGAAGATATCGGTGCAAGAAATAAGAAAGTAAAAATTGAAATCACCAGAGTAAATGACATGAGAATTACCGATTATCAGGATAAGATTGATGATGTTGATGATAAGCCTAACATTCTTGTTGGAAATACCAATGCAAAAGATTATCTTGGATACACTGTAGTAGGTTATGTAAAAGATTTTGATACAACCGACGCAACATTCTTGTCAGTAACTCCAAAAACCGGTAAGAATCAAGTAATTACAGTTACTGATATGGCAAATATCGACGGTGATAATTTATTAACACGTGTTACATCCGGTTATAGATTTGAATATTGGAGAGACAGAGATACCGATAAGCGTGCGGAACAAGTAGATGTTAGCGCTAATTATAAGTATTATTGGAATGGTTTGGAAGAGGGAGATGATCCGACGAAACCTGCTTCCGGTAAAGTAGTTTTGCTTGATAATGATGATGATGATATTTATGATTATATCTTTGTAACAGAATATAGATATGTTGTTGTTGATGAAGTATTTGACGGAGATGTACAGAGTCTGACATCTTACGGTGTATTTTTCGATGATGACGATGATGATTTAGAGTATGTAATTTATTTAGACGGAAAAGAAATTGGTTGGGAAGATTTAGAAAAATGGGATGTAATCTCATTAGTAGTAACTGAAGGTAATAATGGTAAAACTCGTTATACAGCTTATGTAACAAGGGATTCCGTACAAGGAATTGTAAATGAAGATTTGTCCGACGACTATGGTACCAAATATGGTATAGACGGTAAAGAGTATGTATTTGTAGATGACGTAGAAGGGGCATCTGTTAGACTTGGCAATGAATATACTTTCTTCCTCAATGTAGACGGTAATGTTGTGTATGTTGAAAAAGGAACCACTGTTGGTGGAAGAAAAACACCGTTTAACTATGCAATCCTTTATGAGGCCGCAATTGAGTCTACCCTCAGTGATACACTCCAGGTAGAATTGTTTACCAGTGAAGGTAAATGGGTAGTATATGAAACCAGTGACAGAGTTTATATTAATGGAGACAGATTTGATGTAAAAAATCTGTTCAACGCAATAAGCAATGGAGACTCAAGGCTGGAAGGCTTATTTACTGTAAGTGACGGTTCAATAAAAGTAGCAACAAAGCCGACACTTATTGCGTATAAGCTTGATTCAAGCGGTTATCTAAGAGATTTAGATTTTGCAAGGGATGGTATAAACAAGGACGACTATATCTCACGGGATGATGCGTCTGACAGTGCATTGTACAGAGCTTCTACCAAGAGACTGGGTAAAGGATACATTACCGATTATACCGTAATATTTGCAATTAAAGGTGAAGGAAATAGAAAAGAAGATTATAGTATTGTAACCGCTTCAGCATTTACTGACGGTGAATCATATAAAGCTGACCTCTATGACATTGAAGAAGGTAATGAAGTATCAGCTATCGTTGCATTTGACGTAACCGGAACGGTTGGAGAAGAGGCAGGATTCTTTGTAGTGAAGAGCGTTTCTGAGTCAAGAGACGAAGACGATGATACGATATATATCTTCAGAGGTTTACAAGACGGTAAGGAGACAACTATAACCGTTTCAGATGATGTATATGTCACAAAACTCGTACCAAAAGCAGGAAATTCTAAGGTATACATTGATGAAACAGTGTATGCAGCTGAAACAGCACCTTCTAGTTTCATTAAGAACATGAAAGAGTACGTAATCCAATACAGTGTAAATGCAAGAGATGAAGTAGATAGTATCAGGATTATCTATGATCCGAACGATGAAGATTTTTATGCAGACGCATTTAGTGCTGATATTGGAAAAGAAAATTCTGATTTAGTAATTAGTTACGGTAGGGTAACAGACAAACGTTCCGGTAGACTTTCTATTTCTACCATGGATGGAGAGAGCGAAGTAACATCAGTAAATGTATCCGGTGCTAAATTCACTCAAATTAATTACGATTATGCTCCTTCTTCAAGGGTAAGAACAGCAAGCATTAATGATGTTAAAGTTGATTCGTCAATTGTTATTGTAAGAGAATATGACGGAGCAGTGAAAGACATTGTTATAATTAACGGCGAATATAACGGCAAATAAGAGATAATAAGAATATTCTTATATAGCCAAAAAAGACCAAGGATACTTTATCCCTGGTCTTTTTTGGCTTATTTTATGCTTCAAAAGTAACGACAATGATTGACACTATTCCCCTGCAATGTTAAAATGATATTAGGATTTAATAGGGGGTATTCATGTGAAAACAAGGGTTAGATTGTTGTGTTTGTTTTTAGCTTTAGCTTGTGTACTGTTTTACGGTATGCCGGTAGGCGTTGCCGCTTTTCCAGATGTCAATGAGGATTCGGTTTTTTATGAGGCTATACAGACGCTTTCTTCGTTGGGATTATTAAAGGGATATAAGGATGGAACATTTAAGCCGGAAGGTACCATAACAAGAGCGGAATTTGCCACTGTTATGACAAGAGTGTTGGGAATGGAAAATGTACCGGTAACAAGTGGCGGGATGGTTTTCAACGATGTAAGTACCGAGCATTGGGCTTGGGGATACATTCAAATAGCTGCTGCCTTAGGGATTATAAAAGGTTTCGGCGATGGTAGTTTTTTACCGGATGAGCCGGTTACATACGAGCAGGCTGTAAAGATGATTGTTGCAGCGTTGGGTTATGAACCGAAAGCCACGGAAAAAGGAGGCTATCCTGCCGGTTATTTAATGATTGCAAAAGAAGAAAACATCACGAAAAAAGCAGAAGGACAGGTTGGCCAGCCTGCCGCCAGAGGTTTGGTCGCGCAGCTTCTTTTTAATTCCCTTGAAGTACCTATGCTTGAAGTAAGCAGTGTGGGAGATTCCACTACGTACGTGGTAAATAAGGATAAAACGTTTTTATCAAGAGGGTTGAAGTTAATCAGAGTGAAGGACGGTCAAATTACGGGAACCAAATACACAACCCTTGAAAGTCCCATAACTTCTATACGGGATGATGAGATTGAGATTGACGGCATGGTGTTTAAAACCAATGACAGTGAAATGTTGTCCCAGTACCTTGGTTATATGGTGACATATTATTATCGATATGATACGGTTAATAATGTTAATGAATTGGTATATGTATTGCCGTCGGATAAGAACAAAAAGGTGGTATTAAAGCCTGATAATATAGAAAAGTATGAGAATAACACGTTATATTATTCCTTAAATGAAGAGCAAAGCGAAAAAATATATATCAGAGAAGATATCACTATCATATATAACGGAAAAAAATACAATAATGAAGCCCCCATATCGTTGGATATTCCGTCAGGAGAAGTGGCATTACTGGATTGTAACGATGATAACAACTATGATGTGTTGTTTATTAATGAGTACCAAACTTATATTGTGGAAAATACGCCGAATACTTCGGACTATATTATTATTGACAAATTTTTCGGTACCAAGTTAACCATTGATCCCTATGACAAAAATACTGTTGTGACCATTTTAAAAGGCGGAAGATCGATACAATTCAGTGAGATTAAAAAAGGGGATATTCTTTCCGTCATACAAAGTATTAATACGCAAGGCAAGAAAATATTAAAAGTATTAGTGGCGGAGAATAATACGGTAACCGGTAAAATCACGGAAATTCGGTCGGATAATAAGATTATCATTAATGATACACAGGAATATAGGATATCGGATTATTATTTGAAAGCAATTAGTGAAAAAGGTAAATCGAATGTTAAAGTAGATGACGAGGGAACGTTTTACTTGGATGTAGAAGGAAAAATTGTCGATTTATCTTTAAAGGCTGCAAAAGCGGCAAATTATGCGTACCTTATTCATGCAGATATCAAGAATTCGGCGCTGGAAGGTATGGTACAGCTCAAATTATACATACCCACCGGTACAACATCAGGAAGCGTACAGATTAAAGACTGTGCAGAGAAGGTAAAAGTGGATGGGAAAACGCTTAGTAGTGCTTCGGATATACTGGGTGCACTTGAAGATGCCAGTAAAATTACAAATACTGATCCAATGCCGGAAAAAATCTTAAGGACAGAAGATTTGAGAAGGTTTTCACAAATTATAAAATATACTACCAACAACAGTGGTCAAATTGATAATATTGATACGTTGAGTGATGGTGGATATGGCGAACCATCTGAACATTTACGCCTGGTATATGCTGATAAAGACCAAGAGTTAAAGTATTACAGTACCAATCGTACTTTTAGAGTAGGAGAAGACGTGAAATTTACTATTGACAGTTCTACCAAAGTTTTTTATGTACCTCAAAATCGAAGTCAAACTGAAAAGTATAGTATGAAAGGACTTAATTATTTTGTAAACGGAAGAAGCTATCGTCTGGAAGCGTTTGATTTTACTTCGGTTAATGTAGCAAAGGCTGTTGTATTGTATGGGGACGATACCGACCAAATGATTAATGAAACTACACCTGTTGTCATTGTTGACGGTTATTCTACCGTATTAAATGACCAGGGGGAACAGGTAATAAGACTGTCTTATCATCATTATCAATATACTGATAAGCAGACCGTTGATATTAAGAAAAGTGATTCCGAGTTGGAAGAGCAAGTAAAAACACTGGTTTCCGGTGATATTATCAGGTTTAGTATAAAGGAAAGTAAATATATAGCCGATTTAGATATTTTATTGAAAGTAGATACCATGGTAAGTTATAGGGATAAGCAGGAAAACAATGTGCATTATGGATATAGGCAAGGCGATTTTAGAGCGGTCTATGGAGCGGTATATAGCAAAGATGCCGACAATAACCAAATACTTGTATATGATAAAGATAAATTGCCGGGAGAAAATGAAGAATTTGAACAAAGCAGCATAGTAACCTATAATTTGTCGGACAGTAATATTAAATATTATTTGGTTCGCAGAAACGCAAGCAACAATCAAGTGCAGAAGAAGGAAAGTATTGAGGATTTGTATCTTATTGATTACTTCACTTCAAAACAAGATGTTTCAAAGGTATTTCTATATACTTATGAAGATAAAGTAAGGATGATTATAAAAATAGAAGAATAAAAAACACTAAAGTGTGGCGGTTATTACTGTTGTAATAGCGGGAATAGCCGCTTTTTTAAATTGTATGTTTTAACATATTTATACATAGAATTATATTCAATATGGCAAATTGACTTTTAACGGAGTGCATGATACAATTTTTAGTAGAAAATTTGTGGATTTATAAAGGTAAGCTGTCCGACTGGGAGGGAATATTGCATGAATTTGTCTAAAAAGTTGGTATCGGTTTTTTTGATTGTGGCATTTTTATTACATGGACTTGGTATTTTGACAGTTGATGTCTTTGATATGCAGAATATTTATGCGGAAGAACAAAATGAGGTATTGCAATCGACCGAAGAAATGAGTGAAGAATTGAGAGAGATTTTTAATGAGTTGGCGGAGAAAGGCATTTTTAAAGGTTATAAGGATGGAACGTTTCGTCCTGATGAAACTATTACCAGAGCGGAATTTTGCGCGGTAGTGAACCGAATGCAAAATTTACAGGACGCCGTAGCTGCCGATCCGGGAATTACGCCTTTTAGTGACGTGCCCCCGGAACATTGGGCGGCAGCGGATATTAACGTAGCTTATACGGCAGGAATTATCAAAGGGTATGGTGACGGAAGATTTGGTCCGGAAGATATGGTAACTTATGAACAAGCGGTAAAGATGTTGGTTTGTGCATTGAGATATGAAGCGTTGGCATTGGAAAAAGGGAAATATCCTGAAGGTTATCTGTTAGCGGCAGTTCATATAGGTCTTGTAAAGGATAACAGCAGCGCTCAAATCGGCCAGCCGGCAAAGCGAGGTTTGATTGCAACACTTACTTATAACGCAATCAATATAAAGTTGCCTGAACAGGTGATAGTAACAGATAATCTTACATATACCAGTAGTGGTGGCCGCAGTTCCGGAGGAGGCGGCGGAGGAGGTAGCAGCAGCGGTGGCGGCAGAAAGGATAAAAGTTCAGGTGAAGTCAGCGGAAGAGGTGTTATTACAGGAAACGAGAATTTTTCATTATTAAGTGGTGTCAATCAAGCTCAAAAAAATCAAATCACTATTGACGGGGAAATATACAATGTCGGAAAGCTGAAAGTTTTATCGGAGTATGTAGGATATAAAATATATTTTGAAGCGGAAAAAGAGCGTAAGGATGACATACCTACCATCACCAATTATAGGTTTGAGAGAAATAATGTGCTTACCATAAAAGCAGAAGACATTCTGCCTGCCACTACTACTCAAAAAATCGTTTACTGGGAGAGTAGCAATGCAGATAAACCTAAAAGTGCTCCTATATCGGAAACCGCCAGGGTGATTTTTAACGGAAGGCCGTTAAGTGGTTATGCAAAGCAATTGGATGTTGATATTTTTAAGCCTTTGGCAGGCAGTTTAAAACTTATTGATAACGATGAGGATTATAATTATGATGTCATTTATGTGACAAGTATTCAATATTATATTGTAGAGAGAGTGAATACTTACGACGATAAGGTTATAGTAAAATATGGTAATAAAGATGAATTAATTTGGGACCTTGATAGTAAGGAGTATGATATCAAGATAAGTTTCAATGGAAATCAGATATCAAGTATTTCATACATAAGACCGGATGATGTATTGGAAGTATTGGAAAGTAATAATACTGTCGGCACAAAAGTTATTCAAGTAAATGTGGTTAGAAACAATGTGGAAGGGAATGTAGAAGAAATTAATTCCGAATATATACGTATTGGTAAAAGTAAATCGTATTCGGTAATGCCTGGCTGTTATTACGAAGAATGGCCTGAAGTTCAGGACCGAGTAAAATTATTTTTGACGTCTGATGATAAGGTTATAGGCATAGAGGTAAAAATTTATACATACATGGGATTTTTAGTGAATGTGTATAAAGCCGATGATATTAGTGATATTGTGATGTTGGATATGCTGGATTTGGACGGTACTAAAAGAAAACTATCGGTAGATTCCGATTTTGAAATAAATGGTCAACCAATTTTAAAGTATTTTGAAGAAAACGGTTTTGAGCCTCAATTAATACAGTATATCACAAAAGGGCAGACGGGAAAAATAAAGCAGATTATATTGGCTGCCGAAGGGTTGGAAGGGAATGAGAAATATGATGTTTTTTCCAAGGATTATTCAGGGAAAGCCCGATATGTGAAGAGCAATGCGGCCAATCGTGCAAGCAGATTTGTTACCGAGCAAGGAGACGAATATAAATATGAAGAGATTACAAAAGTAATTTTCGTCCCTTACGGTGACAAGGCGAAAAAGATGGATAATTATAAAATTGGATATAAGTTTGTGGACGGCGGTGAATATTTGGTAGATATTTATGAGGTGAATGAATTCGATCAAATTGAAGTACTTGTTTTAAAGGAAACGGAAAATATGCCCAAACAACTTATAGAAGACCAATCCCTTGCAGTGGTTGTTTCCCTTAACGAAGTATCGATTCCGAAATATGGAGTTGTTAAAGAGATGCGATATCTTCAAGATGGTTATATGAAATATGGTGTGTATATAGATAAGGATACGGTTTGGGATAATGTTTACGGAGGGCGTATTTCTGTAGGCGATATTATTCAGTTTGCTGTCAATGATGATGGGTTCCTTGAAGATGTTTTACAGCTGACGCCTGATGATGAGATGGAATATCAGGAGATGGATCGTTCCACCTTGGTAGGAGAGCAGGAACCGTCAGGTACTATTCTGGTGTATGGTGAAGTGTATGATGTGTTTACAAAGGATTCTAAGGAATTAATAACCATAAAGTTTTCCGAACAAAAGCAAAGGACTTATAATCTTTCAAATTGCAGGAATGTTTATATGTTTGATACAAGAGAGAATAAATATATAGCTGCAGACAAAAATGCAATTTCCAAGCAGAAGGTTGTATATATGCGGACCAGGGATTCCGGTAGTGAAGTATTGGATGTTGTTATATTGCCATAAGAATTATTGATAGAAAAAAAGCTGATGCAAACTTTGCATCAGCTTTTTTAAATGAGAGTGATTAGTCAATGATTACAACTTCAATGGTTGTATCATCGTATACTCGAATGAATACGAAGCTTGTATCTTCACCGTCGGATATTTCAATGTCTCCGATTTCTGATACGGATACGGACTTCTTAGCGGAATCGTACTTGTATACGGTTGCGCCGGTTACCTTCTGGTAACGTACTGTTCCGTCAGCTTCTTCTATGGTTATAACGTCTCCTGACTTAGACTTCGCAATAACTTCTCCGTACATGGTTATCATGTCTGAGTCAGCAGAAGGTCTGTTTACAAGGGTCTTTCTGCTTGCGTCAAACAGAACGGTAATGCTGTCTATTTCACCATTTGCATTTGTCTCAAATTGAATAATGTCACCTTGTGTAAGCGGTTCATATACGCCTTCGCTTACTTCTACCCTTAGTATACCGTCTTCTTCAGTCAATATGCTGAAGTTCTTGTTTCCTTCATAGATACCGTAAAGTTTTTGTACGCTCTCTCCGTCGCTGTTCTTTGTAGTTGTTACCTTGTCAACCACAACAATGTTCTTGTCATCCAGGTTGCTGATGTTGGAGTTGAACAATACGATAACACTGATGGTTCTGTTTTCCTTAATGTCATATATTTCTACATCATATTGTGCTTTATCCTTTAGCACGCTTGATTTTCTTACGGTAAAGTCATCCGGGTCATTGCCGTTGATATCAAATACGATGGTATCTTCGTCAACATATTGTGCATTTCCAAGCTTACCTGTAGCTTTGTTGTAAGCTAAGGTAGTTCTTTCTACGTCTAATGAGAAGATATCTTCATCTTCACCGTTAGCAGCTGTGTCTATTCTATCAATTTTTCCGCTGCTATCCAATTCAAAGGTAATTAATTGTCTTTCTACTTCTCCATTGTTTGTTAATGCACTAAATACTGCATCATCGTCTATTCTGCTATTGTTGAATCTTACTTTTTCAGCAGTTTGGAAGATCACCATTTCACCTTTAGCGTTTAACAGCTTGTATTCGTATCCGCCGCTGATTCCGCCGACGGAAGCGGCATTAATCAAGTAAGCGTAGTTTTCACTAGCTGTTGAGGTTGTATCAACTGCAGCAATCTTACCATCAATATCAAGGTAGAAAGTACCTTCATCTTCCAAGTCAATGTCGCTGTTGTCAAGATTTGCAGCAATTCTGTATTCTTTACCGTCGATAAAGTATCTGCTTTCTGAAGGATCGTTTGAATCTTCATCGGCTTCAGTTACTTTACCTACAACTTTGTCATCGGATACATAAATGTTAATTAGCTTTTCGTCTTCACTCTTCGCAATGGAAAGTACGTTCCATTCTTCCAAATCGCCAAGTTCTATTTCTTTTCCGTCTTTAATAATATTAAAGTCAATTTTATCATCTTCTGGATCAAGCTTTAGGCTTGTGTTATCCTTAAAGTAAACTTTGTTAAGGTTTTCATTTACATTCTTAACGATTTTGATTTCATATTCTGTTACAAATATGATATCGTATTTTTCATCGCTGTTATTGTCAAGCAATACAACTTTACCGGATGCAGGTTTCAAATTAGCTTCTGCAAGGCTCTTTGCTTTTCCGTTGTAAATTACTTTTGCATCGGAAGCGATATCTAATTCTTCCGGATCGTCATCATTATCTTTGTCAATCCAGTATGCGAAAACAGATGAGGTTGTGCTTTCATCAATGTTTTCAGCTTGTACGGTTACTACGTTGTTCTTATTTCTGTTAGGAATTACGGCAATCAACACGTCTTCATGGTCAATTTCTTTTACATAGTAAGTTACATGGTATCCAAGCAATTCTTTTGCGTTGGTTGCACCTACTTTATAAGTTTCACCGTTAATTCTTACTTCATCTTCGTGCAATGAGCTGTTGTTTGAAGTCAAAGCGGTGTATTTGTTTGCAGTAATTTGTCCTTCCAGTTTTTCAACATTTAATTTGCTGGAAAGAAGAGTTTTGTCCTTTTGTACTTCATAGGTTACGTCACTACCGAATCCTACTTGTTCCATTAGGTCAATGGAAAGTGCATTGTAAACCAATTGTGCAACAATGCCTCTCTTAGCAGGTTCGTTTGCTGAACCTATAGCATTTTTGGTCATTTGATTCTGAGCAGCTACTACAAGATATCCTGTTGGGTATCCACCGCTTGCAAGTGCAGCCGGTTCATGACCGATTACTCTTACGAGAACGGTAACCGCTTCAGCGTAAGTGATTGGATCGTCCGGTCTGAATGTTCCTTCAGGATCACCGATTACCAGACCTTGGTCAGCGGCAACGTTAATATAACCTTGTCCCCAGTGACCTTCTACCACGTCGTTAAATTTTGTTCTGTGATTGTAGCCTGCTGCAATGTCGGAAAGACCGAGTGCTGCAACTGCTACCTTTGCAAATTCTGATCGGATAATGGTATCTTCCGGTCTGAAGTTGCCGGTTTCAGCGTCTCCGACCATGATTCCCAATGCGCCTAGCAATTCGGCTGCATCCTCATACTTTGTTCCTTTAACATCAGGTGCCACTGCTGCAAATGCAGGTACCATAGTTGCAAGTACCATAGCGAAAACAATCGCCATAGCAAAAAACTTTCTTACATTTGACATTAAAAATACCTCCCTAAAATTTTTTAATTTTTTTCTCTGTGATTAACATAATATCATAAACATAATAAGTTGTCATAAATGTTACAGCATTGTAATATAACATTAATCTTGCTGTAATGGTAATGTTTTCAGCTTATGAGCTGTCTATAAAAAATACCGATCCAAAAGCAACAAGATTTCGTTTACGATATTATGTTAACTACGAAACATATTTTAACGTACAACGACTTATATATCAAGAAATAAATATTACTAAGATAGGATAAACGTGGAAGATAATTGTTGAAATATAGAGGAATGAATGATATAATTTATACTAACTATGATAGTTTGTTTAGTATTGTATAAATGCAATATTAAAAAGGAACTCTCAAATGAGAAGGAGGATGTATATGCGAAAGAAAATGACGACTTTGCTGATAGGCTGTAGTATATTGACCTGTTGTTGGACAACTTCGTTGGCTGTTTCTTTTTCGGATTTGACCGGTGGAAATTGGGATTGGGCAAGGACGCAGATTGAAGAAATGAGTGAACGAGGAATTATCGCAGGGTTTCCCGACGGAACATTCAAGCCGGCGGAAAGCGTTACAAAATTACAGTCTCTCTTATTGATTTCAAGAATCCTTGGTGTGAATGAAAAAGAAAATTCGGATTATGTTAATATGGCGGTAAAAGTTTACGAAGAGGATTTACAGTTTTATAATATTTCCTATAAAAAAGAGATTGCTTATCTTTTATATAAAAATGTAATCCATACAAATGAACTGGAAACTTATATTTCCGATCAAAATGCAAATACGCCGTTAAAAAGGTATGAAGCTGCCATACTGTTGACAAAAACAATGGGCAGTGAAGAAGACGTAAAAAACAAAGTCATGACCATATTGCCTTATGATGATGCGGATGCAATTCCTGCTGAAGCCAAAAGTTACGTGGAATATGTAAAGGAACAGAATATCATGCAGGGAATGAGTGCAACGGAATTCGGCCCCATGGTGAATGTCACCAGAGCTCAAATGGCAGTCATGCTTTACCGGGTGATGGAAAGAGATATTTATACATATGATGATGGATTGGTCAGTTCGTTAGATGTTGATGATAATATTATTAAAGTAATAGATCGTACGGGTAACCGCACAAAGACGTATACTATTCATGATGGGGCGAGTTTAAAATTAAACGGGGCACCGGCAGGATTATCTGATTTTTCGGTGGGAATACCTGTGCGAATCACATTAAGAGAAAAGGACTTATATATGATTGAAGGATTCATGCCACAAGTGGATGAGACAGCAGAAGGAATTGTAACCGGTGTGGTCAAAAGCGGAACGGTTAAAAAAATTACCGTGAAGAAAGAGGATGACTCCAAAGATGCCGAAACATATACCGTCCCTGATGATACGGTGATTGTTTATAAAGGTGAAATTGCAACCATAGCATCTATTAATAAAGACGATATCGTGAAAATTTATATAAGCGGGCAAAAAGTAGTCCGAATAGAAGCAGAAGGCATGTCAAAGGTCATTAACGGTGTTGTTATTGAAGATATTAAAGCGGATACCGATGTGATTATAGAAGTGAAAGACGGAAACGGAAATATTCAGCAATATGAGGTTCTGGATAACGTTACTGTGCTTAAAAACGGCAAGAGTTCTGATTTAAAAAGCATTACCATAGGAGACAAAGCCAATCTTACTCTTGTGTATGATAAAGTGAAAAAAATTGAAGCAACCAGTACAAAGAGCACTTTGGAAGGAACGATAGAAGAAATTGTTATCTCGAAAAATCCGTCCATTACGATAAGGAAAAATGATAAAAGCTATACTTGTCCGCTTCCTAGGGATGTTCAGATTACAATTAATAATGAAGCAGGCGATATATACTCTTTAAAGCTGGGCTATTCAGTAAAGGTAACTTTAGAAAGTAATACCATTGTATCCATGCAGGTACAAAAAGTGGATGAAAACCAGCAAGTTACGGGAATTGTTCAAATGGTTAATCCCAGTTATTATTTGATTAATATTTCAACCACCGATGCAATTACGGGAAATACAATATCGATGCAAATTTTTGCGAAAAGAACTGCCAAAATTATTAATACTTCTTCTTCAAGTACAAGGAGTTTAAGTGTCAGTGATATAAAAGTCGGTGAT
>Ga0134100_1002573_pt1 | contig 13882 bp, 7 predicted proteins | sample 11_taG_2_FD_94444 | JGI IMG/M metagenome (GOLD analysis project Ga0134100, IMG submission 94444) | Switchgrass degrading microbial communities from high solid loading bioreactors in New Hampshire, USA - 11_42_5_180_A3 metaG | ecosystem: Engineered > Bioreactor > Semi-continuous > Anaerobic >...
AGCGCACCGGTGCCCGTGCCCTGCTGGACGACGGTGGTGAGCATGTCGGTCACCGCGTGGGCCGTCTCCGGCCGCATCACCTGCCGGGCCCGGACCTCCCGGCCGCGCAGGACCCGGCCGTCGGCGGTCTCCACCATCGTGATCAGGTGCGGGGTGCGGTAGGTTCCGCCGTTGGCGAAGGCCTGGTAGGCGCCGGCCAGTTCCAGCGGACTCACCCCCTCGGCCATGGCGCCCAGGGCGAGGGTCAGGCCGCGGTCCGCGTCCGTGACGGGGATGCCCAGGCGCTTGGCGAAAGCCCGGGCCCGCTCCACGCCCACCTGGTCCATCAGCCGGATGGCCGGGATGTTCAGGGAAAGGCGGGCCGCCTCCCGCAGGGTCACCTCGCCGCGGAACTGGTGGTCCCAGTTCTGCGGCTCCCAGCCGTTCACGTTCAGGGGTTCGTCCAGCACGGTGCTCTCAGGCGTCATCCCGGCGTACTCGATGGCCGGGGCGTAGACCACCACCGGCTTCAGCACCGACCCCGGCGACACCCGGCCCCGGCTGGCCCGGTTCAGGCCGCCGCCGGGCGGGTACTCCCGCCCGCCCACCAGGGCCAGCACGTCGCCGCTGCGCGGGTCCACCGCGGCGAAGGCCGCCTCCACACCGTCGGGGGTGTTGGCCGGGAAGATGCGCTCGGCCAGCAGTGCCTCCGCCGCTTCCTGCAGCACCGGGTCCATGCCGGTGTGGATGCGCAGGCCCATGAGGGCGACCTGCTCCGCCTTCAGGCCGTAGCGCTCGCGCAGCTCGCTGCGCACCTCGTCCATGTACCAGGGGTGGGAGGCTGCCGGCTCCACCTCGCCCTGCGACACGGCGAGCGGCTGCGCCTTCTCGGCCTCCGCCTCCTCCGGCGTGAGGTAACCGGCGGCCACCATGCGGTCCAGGACGGCGTCGCGCCGCACCCGGGCCGCCTCGGGATCCCGCAGCGGGCTGAACGCTTCGGGCGCAGGGGCGATGCCCGCGAGCGTGGCCGCCTCGCCCAGGGTGAGTTCGGACGCGTCCTTGTTGAAGTAGAGGCGGGCGGCGGCGCCCACACCGTAGGTGCCGTGGCCCATGTAGAGCTGGTTCAGGTAGAGGGCGAGGATCTCATCCTTCTCAAAGCGCGCCTCCAGCAGCAGGGCGAGCACGGCCTCGCGGACCTTGCGGGTCAGCGTCTGGCGCTGGGTGAGGAACGTGTTGCGGGCCACCTGCTGCGTGATGGTGCTGCCGCCCTCGGCGATGGCCCGCTCCCGCAGGTTGGTGATGATCGCCCGGGCGATGCCCCGAGGGTCCACGCCGTGGTGCTGGTAGAAGCGGATGTCTTCCGAGGCCACGAAGGCCTGGGCCACGGCGGGCGGGAGTTCGTCCAGGGTGACCGGAACCTGGTAGGCGTAGGCAGTGAGCGGTCCGATCTCGCTGCCGTCCGCCGCGTAGACCACCGATGGCTGTCCCGCCGCCAGCCCGCCCCAGGGCAGGGCTGCGAAGGCGACGAGTGCGGAGACGATGCAGAACAAAAGCCATGCGGCGGCGGCCAGTGCGCCTGCCAGGACGGCGCGGCGCGCCCACCGCCGCCACGAAATCTTCACCGGTCGGCGGCTGGCCCGCCGCCGGTTGGTTCCGTCTGTCGAGTGCGACACAGGCTCCACCTCCCGAGTTGCTGCAACCGGTGGAAGCGGGCAGCCGGTCGCGTGAGGGTGCACTCCTTCAGGCGCCGGTGGCCTTCTGCGTCCGCCGGGCCACCAGTTCGAATCGGACGGAGGGGAAGCGCTCCGCCAGCCGGCGGCGCATCATCTCGCCCGTCCGGCCGTATCCCGGGGCGCTGTAAAGCAAGTCGATGTAGCCGTAGCGTACCCGGTCCGTGAAGGCCCGGGCGTAGCCCACCAGGCGGTCGTCTACCCACGCGGACTCCACCGCGGAGGAGAAAAGGATCATGCGCTCGGCCTCGGCGTGATCGAGCCCGATCCCCGGCAGCCCGCCCGCGCGGGCGATCCCCAGGAGCCGGTGCTTCTCGCCGCTGTACTCCACCCCGTCGATCAGCAGGTGGCGGTAATCCTGTTCTCCGGCCAGGGTGAACCCCTGCCCGTCATAGACGATTGGGATGACGCCTGTGTTGCGCGCGATCGCGATCGGCGCGCCCACGGCGCGCTGCAGAAAATGGGCGATCAGCCCGCCGTGGGTCACGATGAGCACCCGCTGGCCCGGATGCCGCCGGGCGATCTCGGTGAAGATCGCCTCGCCCCGCTCCGCCAGCTTTTCGTTGGACTCGACGCCGGGAATCTCCCCCAGCGAGAGCCCGGGCCAGAGCACGTCCCGCTCGACCTTGGTCAGACCCTCCGCAGGGCCGATGAACCGCTCCCGGAGCCGCGGGTCGGTGATGAGTTCGTTTCCGGTCCGGCGGCAGAGCGCCAGCGCGGTTTCACGGGCGCGCACCAGGTCGCTGCTGTAGACCGCGTCCCAGTGCTCCGTCGCCAGGCGGGCGCCGGCCGCTTCCGCCTGCCACTTCCCCTCGGCGTTGAGGGGAATGTCGGTATGCCCCTGGGCCCGGCCGTCGTAGTTCCAGTCGGTCACCCCGTGTCGCATCAGGGCGATGTATGTTTTCACGCGTATGCTCCTTCCTTAAAACGTTGCATAGTTTGAGTATAAACCCGACCTCCGCAACGGTCAAAGTGGGCGGCGTTTCCCACGAATTTCCGCCATTGCCACCGCATATCTGTGTACCGGGCGTGTCCACCACCACGCCCGATGACGGAGAAGAAGGGAGAGGAGACGCATGCCGCTGAGCAAGGAGGCCGAGGCCTTCCTGAAGCAGCTGGCCGAGGTGGGTGGCCCGGCGCTGAACGACCTGCCGCCGGCGGAGGCGAGGGCGATGGCCGCGCAGCTGAGCGCCCACGCCGAGGTGGAGCCGGTGGCGAGCATCGTGGACCGGACGATTCCCGGGCCTGCCGGGGAGATTCCGGTCCGCATCTACACCCCCGCCGGGGAGGGCCCGTTCCCGGTGCTCCTGTACTTCCACGGCGGCGGGTGGGTGATCGGCAGCCCGGACACGGTGCACGCCACCTGTGCGCTGCTGGCGAACCGGGCCGGGGCGATCGTGGTCTCGGTGGACTACCGGCTGGCGCCGGAGCACAAGTTTCCGGCGGCCGCGGAGGACTGTTACGCCGCCACGGCCTGGGCGGCCGAGAATGCCCGCAGCTTCGGCGGCGACCCGCGGCGTATCGCAGTGGCGGGCGACAGCGCCGGCGGCAACCTGGCGGCGGTGGTCTCGCTGATGGCCCGGGAGAAGGGCTATCCGCAGATCGCCTACCAGGTGCTCATCTACCCGGTGACCGACCACAACTTCGAGACCCAGTCCTACCGGGAGAACGGGGCGGACTACTTCCTCACCACGGCCATGATGCAGTGGTTCTGGAACCACTACCTGGGCACCGAGGCCGACGGGAAGGACTGGCGGGCCTCCCCGCTGCAGGTGGCGGACGCCTCCGATCTGCCCCCGGCCTTCGTCATCACCGCCGAGTTCGACCCGCTCAGGGACGAGGGCGAGGCCTACGCACAGAAGCTGGCAGCGGCCGGCAACACCGTCACGGTGAAGCGGTTCCTGGGCCAGATCCACGGCTTCTGCACCCTGCTGGACGCCATGCCGGCCGGCAGGCAGGCGCTGGAGGAGGCGGCGGCCCAGCTGCGTCTGGCCTTCGCCGCCGAGTAGAGGCGCCGCCTGGGAAGGGGGGACCGGAACATGCGGCACTTCGACGCCGTGGTGGTGGGTGCCGGTTTTTCGGGGCTGTACATGCTCTACCGCCTGCGGGAGCTGGGCCTCTCGACCCTGGTCTTCGAGGCGGGCGGCGACGTGGGCGGCACTTGGTACTGGAACCGGTACCCCGGCGCCCGCTGTGACTCGGAGAGCCACGTCTACTGCTACTCCTTCTCCAAGGAACTCCTGAAGGAGTGGGAGTGGTCGGAGCGGTACCCGGCCCAGCCCGAGATCCTGCGGTACCTGCAGCATGTGGCAGACCGGTTCGACCTGCGTCGGGACATTCAGTTCGACACCCGGGTGACCGCGGCCGCCTGGAACGAGGAGAAGAACCTGTGGGAGATCCAGACCGACGACGGCGAGGTGACCACCGCCCGGTTCTTCATCACCGCGGTAGGCTGCCTCTCCGCCGCCCACATCCCGAACTTCCCCGGGCTGGAGTCGTTCCAGGGCAAGTGGTATCACACCGGCGAGTGGCCGCACGAGAAGGTGGACTTCACCGGCCAGCGGGTGGGCCTCATCGGCACAGGGGCGACAGGCATCCAGGTGCTGCCCGAGGTGGCCAGGGAGGCGGCGCACGTCTACGTCTTCCAGCGCACCCCAAACTTCGCCATCCCCGGCCGCAACCGGCCCCTGGACCCGGAGTTCATTCGGGAGGTGAAGGCAAAGTACGACGAGGTGTGGGAGACCGCCCGCCGGTCCCCGGCCGGCCACTACATGGTGCCGCCGGACCTGTCGGCCATGGCCGTCTCGCCCGAGGAGCGGGAGCGGATCTTCGCAGAGGCCTGGGAGAAGGGCGGCTTCTGGTTCCTCTTCGCCTTCAATGACCTTACGGTGAACCAGGAGTCCAACGCCGCCGCGGCCGAGTTCATCCGGAACCACATCCGGCAAGTGGTGAAGGATCCGCAGGTGGCCCAACTGCTCATGCCTTACGACCACCCCTTCGCCACCAAGCGGCCGCCGCTGGAGCACGGCTACTACGAGGCGTTCAACCGGGAGAACGTCACCCTGGTGGACGTGCGCCGCGCACCGATCGTCGCCATTACTCCCACGGGGCTGCGCACGGCCGAGGCGGAGTATGAGCTGGACGCCATCATCTTCGCCACGGGCTTCGACGCCATGACGGGCAGCCTGCTGCGCATGGACATCCGCGGCCGAAACGGCCTCTCACTCCGGGAGAAGTGGGCGGAGGGCCCCCGCACCTACCTCGGCCTGGCCACGGCCGGCTTCCCCAACATGTTCATGATTACGGGGCCGCAGAGCCCGTCGGTGCTCAGCAACATGCCGGTCTCCATCGAGCAGCACGTGGACTGGATCACCGACTGCATCCGGCACATGCGGGAGCGCGACCTGCAGGTGATCGAAGCGGAGGAGCAGGCCGAGGAGGGCTGGGTGAGGCACGTCACCGAGGTGGCCGAGGCGACGCTCTACCCGAAGGCCAACTCCTGGTATGTGGGGGCGAACATCCCCGGCAAGCCCCGCATTTTCTATCCCTATGTGGGAGGGGTGGGCAACTACCGCCAGATCTGCGACGACGTGGCGGCGAAAGGCTACGAGGGCTTCGCCGTGAAGGCGGCGAGCTGAAGCAGGAACCCGGGGCCGCGGGGCCCCGGGTCGCATTCTGTCTGTGGTCACTGGCCCAGCGCCGCCCGCAACCGGGCCGCCAGACCCTTCTCCAGTTCTACCCGGACGTACGTGCCGTCCTCCCGGTGCTCCTCGGCCAGCACCTGTCCCCGCTCGTGGGCCCACGCCAGCCAGGCGGCCTTTGCGTAGGGGATGACGGCCTCCACGATTACCCGGCGCGCCTGCAAGGCCTGCTGAATCGCCCGCTGCAGCCCGTCCAGGTTTTGGCCGAGGGCGGCGGCCACGGCCACGGCGCCGGGGGTGGAGGCCAGCAGGTGCTCCATCTCGGCCGGATCCACCAGGTCAGCCTTGTTGTAGACCACCAGCGTGGGCTTGTCTCCCGCACCCAGGTCGTTCAGCACCGCCTGCACGGTCTGCATCTGCTCTTCCCGCTTGGGGTGGGCGGCATCCACCACGTGCAGCAGCAGGTCGGCTTGGTTCACCTCCTCCAACGTGGAGCGGAACGCCGCCACCAGGTCGTGAGGCAGGTTGTGGATGAAGCCCACCGTGTCCACCAGCAGGTAGGGTTCACCCTCCGCCGGTTCGACCCGGCGGGTGGTGGCATCCAGCGTGGCGAAGAGCCGGTCCTCGGCCAGCACGTCCGAGCCTGCCAGGGCCCGGTGCAGGGTGGACTTGCCGGCGTTGGTGTAGCCGGTGAGCGCCACCACCGGAATCGCCGAGGTGGCCCGTTCCGCCCGCAGCCGGGCGCGGTGGGCCTTGATCTCTTCCAGTTCCCGCCTGAGGGCCGCCATGCGGTCGCGGATGCGCCGACGGTCGACCTCCAGCTTGGTCTCGCCGGGGCCCCGGTTGAAGACGCCCCCGGCCGAGCCCGCCTGGCGGGAGAGCTCGATGCCCTTGCCGGTGAGGCGCGGCAGCCGGTAGCTCAGCTGCGCCAGTTCCACCTGGAGCTTGGCCTCCCGGGTGCGGGCGCGCAGCGCGAAGATGTCCAGAATCACCGCCGTGCGGTCGATTACCTGACAGTCGATGATGCGCTCCAGGTTGCGCTGCTGCACGGGGGTGAGCTCGTCGTCGACAATCACGAAGTCAAATTCCATTTCCCGGCGGAGCAGCTCGACCTCCTCAGCCTTGCCCCTGCCGATGTAGGTGGCGACGTCGGGCGCCGGCCGGCTCTGGATCTCCCGGCCCACCACCCGGGCCCCGGCCGTGTCGACCAGTCGCTCCAGCTCGTCCAGCGACTCGGCCGCGCTCCAGCCGCCCCGCTGGCGGGCGGGCAGCTCCAGGGCCACCAGGAAGGCGGTAGCGGTCCGGTCTCGCAGTCGATTCTCTGTCATGCGTGGCCACTCCCTGTCGTGCGTGATGGATTCTGCTCTCCGGGGCCGTCGGGCGGCCGGCGGACGGCGGGGCTGCGGCGCACGCGCACAGACACAACAAGGCCGCAGCCCTCACCAGGGCCGCGGCCGCATCGCTTGCCTGTGCCAGGCAATGGCTACCGAGGGCGCGCCGGAGAGGGCGTATGAACGGAGCCCAGGCTGCGCAGCCGCCCGGCGATCCAGATCATCACGAACCCCTCCTCTGCGAAGTCTGGCTCCATTCTAGCGCCGGGGGAAAGGGAAGTCAACGCTGGCAGGCAGAACGTAGCTGTCAACGGTAAGTGGGGTCCAGACCTCTCCCAGAGTCACAGATTCGCACCCAGTTGAGTTCGCCTAGGCACAAAAACACTTCCCCAAACACCGGTCGACTGGGGTTTCTCACGCGCTTGCATGCCCCTCGGACCGCGCCGGTGTTCTCCACGGCATCGGCTGGCTACGCGGGATCAACTCGGAAGTAGGTACACACCGAGCGATTTGCTTCAGGCTGCGCCCCAGTTCGCTGTTCCCGGCCGCAGTCGCCAGCAGCGGCATACGGGCCGCCAGCCACTCCGTTGGATCCGTTGTCGACAGTTTCTCAATCACCCGGCTTGGAGCATGGCGGCGATCAACGGCTTGAATCGCTGGCCAGCGCCGCTTCTGCCATACCGCCAACCAGGCCCTGAGATGTCCTTCTGCGTGCAGGCAGCGCAGTTGCGCCATGTGGTGCGCACCTGTCGCTCGCCAGCTCATCCCCCGCTTCGTCATCCGCACCGCCAGGACGAGGTTAATCTCTGCTTCAGACGCGCCGAGCCCTCTTGCCCCTTCCGGTACAGGCTGCGGACCACTGCGCCAGTCCAGCAGTCCAGCCCAGTTCGCCTTCAAGTACCGTCGCAGTTCTCGTACGCGCCGTGCCTCTTCCTCCCCGGAGGCCGTCGCCAGACCTTCTGACAGCACCTGCTGCAGAGCCTTCAGATCCTGCTGGCTGACCGCTTTCAAGGCTCGCCTGACCAGCTCCGGTGAAAAGCCCAACGCTTCCCGAATCGCCCGGTTCCGGTGGAAGCGGTCCAAGTACAGTTCTGCATCCGCAAAGTACTGCTTTGCCCGCTTGATCCACTCCGCTCCATCCCCGTTGACAACCACCCGACCCACCTTCTCCGAGTCGTACCGCTGCGCAAAACGAATCTGACCGCGCTCCCAAAACTCTTCCGTCGGGAGAAATCCGGCCCATGCCGCCTTGTTCACCAACCGATGGCGTGTGCCGCTGGGGCTTTCCGCTTCCCACCCTTCGTGCATCACGCCCAGTTTCAACTCCATCACTTTCTGCTGTTCTCTCTGTAGCGGCAAGAAGATGCCATCTGCCTCGATTACCACCGCATCCGCACCGCGGCCCTCGCCCTCCAGGACCTGACCGCGTTCAAACACCGCCTGCACCTCTTCCCGGAACTCCCGGTCCCGGTCTTGCCCCGCTTCCTGCAGCCAGCGATGTATCTCCTGGTGGCTGACAGGGATCCCGAAGCGCTCCTGCAAACAGCTGGCTGCTTCGCGGAAAGACATCTTGGTAGCCAGATCAACCGCCAGTTCCTGCACCAGAGGACAAAAGCGTTCCTCTGGCAACAATCCCAGCATTTCGTCCAGCGGGTAACGGTACGCCCACTTCCCGTCCGGCTGCCGTCTCCGGTATCCTCGGCGCCGAAACCGAATTTCCATCCCGAACAGGCTGACCAGCGTTCGCTCCCTTTGCCCGATGGACTCCCAACCCTTCAGGCTCTCGTCCCGCTTGTACTGGCTCTCAATCTCCTCCAGAACCGACTCCACCTGCCGGCACAAGTCTTCTGCCAGCTTCACGAGCAGCCACTGAACAAGATCCTTGAAGGACGTCACCGAATCCGTTACTTTGAACATAGGACCTCCCCCATGGAATCCTTTGGGATTCTGAGTGTCGGGTCACTCAGGGGAGGTCTTTACTATTTCAACTTCCGCGTTCCTGCCCAGCCCAACTTGATGTTACGCGATGGGCAGAACCGTTGCGGCTCCGGCAGGCGGGCCGCGGTGACCTCCCGACCCGTCCCGGTGCACGCCGCCGGTCACGCCGCCTTGCCCCGCGACGGGAGGCCGTCATCGATTGCCCGGATCCCTGCGTCGCCGGCAGAACCATTTCCCCCCCGCACCAACTCTACTAAGGGCGAGGGTGCGCATCCATCCCGCAGCGAATGCTAACCCGTAAGGAGGGCGATCCGATTGGCGAAGCGATCTACCCGCGCCGGTATGCTTGCCCTGATGCTGTCTCTGGTGACCATGCTGTTTCTGATCGCATCGCCGGTGCTGGCGGCCACCAGCCCCGGAGGCGTGGTGGACGACCGCTCGGGCGCCCTCTCCGAGTCGGATTTGGCCGCGCTGGAGGACGCCCTGTCGGGCCGGCGCTTTACCTACCGGGTGATCATCCTGGGGGCGGCGTTCCCCGAGGGCGAGCCGGCCAACGCCGAGGCGCGGTTCCAGGAGATGGCCAACGACCTGCTGGCCGACGTGCCCCGTGACGCCGTGCTGATCACCATCGCCATGGAGGAGGGGCTCGTTGACTTCCGGGTCTGGCAGAACGGCCCCGTTGAGGCGGCCATCCGGCAGGCGACGGGGCGGGGCTTTGACTACTACGCCAACCGGGACATCTTCGATGCCTTTGTCGCCAGGGCGGGCGACGGCGACATCGCCGGGGCCATCGAGGCCGCGGCGGACCGCATCGAGGCGCTGGCGGCAACAACTGCGCCTTCGCCCGCCCCGGGCACCACCAGTCCTTCGCCGCCGACCGGCACCACGCGACCCGCACCGTCGACGGGCGGCACCCCACCGGCCCAGCCCCCCACATCCCGTGGCTCCGCGCCGGGCCGCACGGTGCAGCCGGGCGTGGTGACCGCCCTGCTGGCCGGTCTCGTGGCGCTGGCTGCCGCGCTCATGGAGCTTTCCTTCTATCTGCGCTACCGCCGGGCCCGTCGGGAGTGCCTGGCGATCCGTGACGGCTTCGTCGCCGGCCTGGTGAAGATGCACGAGCAGGAGCTGCCCCTCGCCCGCAACTACGACGGCGAGGAGACCCGCGGCCACGTCGAGGTCGCCGCACAGGCGGCGGACCGGGCCTTTGACGCCTACCGCAGCGGCGGGGAGCGGCTGGCCGAGGCGGAGAAGTTTGCCCGCCGCTGGCGGTTCCGCGCCGCGGCCAGGGCGCTGGCGGCGGTGCGGGCCGCCTACGAGGAAGCGGCAGCCGCCCACGGCGAGGCGGAAAAGGCTTTCGCCCCGGTTGCCGAGGCCATCCACGCCTGGGAAGGGGATGCGGCGACGACCGCAGGCCTCCGCCAGACCGCCGAGAAGGGCATCGCCGACCTGCAGGGCCGCACCGGCTGGGCCCTGACCCGGCTGCATGACCGGGTGGCCGCCGCCGCACGGACGCAGCGCGACGCGGACGAGGCCAGGGCCGAGGATCCGGTGCGGGCGCTCCGCCTGGTCCGGGAGGCCGCCGAGGCATTCCGGGGCATCGGCACCGACGTGGCGAAGCTCAGCGAGCAGCAACAGACGCTCGAGGCGCAGCGGCAGGACAGCGAGAAGGCCCGCGACGAGATCGCCGAGACCCGTGTGAGCCTGGGCCTCCGCTTCGTCGAGGAGGATCCGACCGCCGCGCTGGAGCGGGCCCTGCGGCACCAGGCGACCGCCGCCCAGCGGCTGCCCACGGGCGACGTGGCGGGGACCCAGAAGGCCCTGGAGAGTGGGCAGGCCGCCCTGGACGAGGTGCGGGCGATTCTCACCCGCTACCGGGAGGCGGTGACGCAGTATGCCGCACGGCGCCAGGCGCTGACGGAAGGGGTGGCCCGCCTGAGCGCCGACCAGGCCGCCGCAAGGGGGATCCTCGAGCAACTGGCCGGGCGGTATGCCGCCGAGGACTGGGCCGACGTCCGGGACCTGCCCGCGGCCCTGGCCGACCTGGAGGGACGGGCCCGGGCGGGCCTCGACGAGGTGGCCCGTCTCACCCGGCCCGAGGAGCAGCGGTACCTGCAGGCCTACCGGATGCTGAACGGCTGGCTGGCGGAACTGGGCGCCCTGCAGGAGCGCATGAAGCTCCTGACCGCGCTCCCCGACCGGCTGGCGGAGGCGGAGCGGGCGGCGCAGGACCAGCTCGCCCGTGCCGAGTACGAGCTGGCCGGGGCGCAGCAGGAGGTGTCGCAGCACGGGTTGGTGCTGCCCCGGGACCTCTTGGAACGCTGGCGGCGGGTGGAGGTCGCCCTGGGCGAGTTGCGCCGGGCCCTGGGCGTGCGGCCGGTCGCCGTCGGGAAGGCCGGCCGGCAGGCGGCGCAGGCGCTGGAACTGGCCGGAAGCCTCCGGCGGGCCGTGGCGGATCTCCGCCGGCAGGCGGAGGCGGCGCGGAGCCGGCTCCGGCAGGCGCAGGCCGAGGCGGCCGCCGCCCTGGTCCACACCCGGTTCAACCCTGCAGCGGCGATGGCCCTGCAGCGGGCCTTGGGCGCCGGCGAGCAGGCCTTGGCCGCGGGACGGTACGAGCAGGCGCTGGCCGAGGCGGAGTCGGCCCTGCGCAGCGCGCGCATGCTGATCGCCGCCTACCAGGCGCACCTGGCTGCGGAGCGCCGCCGGGCCGCTGAGGCAGCCGCGGCCGCCGCACGCCGGCGCGGCGGTGGCGGGGGGTTTGGCGGCGGGGGAGGCTTCGTCGGCGGCGTGGGTGGCGGGGGCCGGTTCGGCGGTGGTGGCCTGGGCGGCGGCGGTCGCTTCGGCGGCGGCCGCGGCTCGGGCGGCGGCGGAAGGTGGAAGTAACGATTGCGCATCCTACGGGGGGAGCCAGGAATGGCTTCCCCTTGTGGTTTCCGTGGTGGTAAGGTAATGTCTGTAGATGGATAGACAGTCCAGGTAAGGAGGATTTCGTCGCCGTGCGAGTTGCCAACCTCTCTCCGGAACTGCGGCAGGCTGCCGTGAACACCATCAAGATGCTGGCAGTGGACGCCATCGTGAAGGCCAAGTCGGGTCATCCCGGCGCGCCGATGGGCTGTGCCGACATGGCCTTCGTGCTCTGGACCCAGTTCCTGCGCTTCGACCCTGAGAATCCAGACTGGCCCAATCGCGACCGCTTCATCCTCTCCAACGGCCACGGCTCGATGCTGCTCTACGCGTTGCTCCACCTGGCCGGGTACGACCTGGACATGGAGCAGCTCAAGGCGTTCCGCCAGTGGGGCAGCCGCACCCCGGGTCACCCGGAGTACGGCCACACCCCGGGCGTTGAGGTGACCACCGGTCCCCTCGGTCAGGGCTTCGCCCACGCAGTGGGCATGGCGGTGGCTGCAGAGATGTTGGCCGCGCGGGTCAACAGCGATGACTTCCGTCCCGTCGACCACTACATCTACGGCATCTGCGGCGACGGCGACCTGATGGAGGGCGTGGTCGCCGAGGCCGCCTCGCTGGCTGGGCGCTGGAAGCTGGGCCGGCTGATCTTCCTCTACGACGACAACGACATCTCCATCGAGGGGCCCACCGACATCGCCTTCACCGAGGACGTGGCCAAGCGCTTTGAGTCTTATGGCTGGCACGTCGACCACTGCGACGGCCACGACCACCTGGCGATCGCGGCGGCCATCGAGCGGGCGCAGGCGGTCACCGACAAGCCCTCGCTGATCATCTGCCGCACTGTCATCGGCCACGGGGCGCCCACCAAGGGCGGCACCGAGAAGGTCCACGGCGCCCCGCTGGGGCCCGAGGAGACCCGGCTGACCAAGGAGGCCCTGGGCTGGCCGCTGGAGCCCACGTTCTACGTGCCCGACGAGGTGCGCACCTTCTTCGCTGAACTGAAGGCGGAGAAGCAGGCCGAGGCGCGCCGGTGGCAGGCCGCCTTCGAAGCCTGGCGGGCGGCCAACCCCGAGAAGGCGAAGGTCTGGGATGCGCATAAGAACCTGCTGGTGCCGGCCGACCTGGACGCGCAGCTGGTGGAGGCGGCCAAGACGGAGAAGCCGCTGGCCACCCGCAAGCTGTCCGAGATGGTGATCCAGCGGGCGGCGGCGCTCGTGCCCGGCCTGGTGGGCGGCTCGGCCGACCTGGCGGAGTCGAACCTCACCAGCATCAAGGGCGGCGGCGACGTGGGGCCCTGCGCCAAGATCGGCCAGTACGACTGCTCGTGGGCGGGCCGGACCCTGCACTTCGGGGTGCGGGAGCACGCCATGGGCTCCATCGTGAACGGCATGGTGCTCTACGGCGGCTTCCGGGCCTACGGCGGGACCTTCTTGGTCTTCTCGGACTACATGCGGCCGCCGATCCGGCTCGCAGCGCTCATGCAGGTGCCTTCGATCTTCGTCTTCACCCATGATTCCTTCTTCCTGGGCGAGGACGGGCCGACACACCAGCCCATCGAGCACCTCTGGTCGCTGCGCCTGATCCCGCACGTCACGCTCTTCCGCCCGGCGGACGGTGTGGAGACGGCCATGGCCTGGGCCTACGCCCTGATGGAGGCCAAGGAGCCGACGCTCCTCGCCCTCACCCGGCAGAACGTGCCGATCCTCACCCGCCCGGCGGACTTCCAGATCCGGGACGTGTGGAAGGGCGGCTACGTGATCGCCGACGCCGAGAACCCCGTCGCCACCCTCATCGCCACCGGCTCGGAGGTGGGCCTCGCTCTGGAGGCGCAGAAGCTGCTGGCCGGGCAGGGGATCGCCGTGCGGGTGGTCTCGATGCCCTCGGTGGAACTCTTCCTGCGGCAGCCGGAGGAGTACCGCAACCGGGTCCTGGTGGGCCGGCTGGCTGCCATCGAGGCGGGCCGGACGGACGGCTGGTACCGGCTCATCGGCCGGGACGGCCTCGCCATCGGCCTCGAGGACTTCGGCGCCTCCGCCCCCGCCGGGGTGCTGGCGGAGAAGTTTGGCTTCACGCCGACCCAGGTGGCGGCCCGGGTGGCGGAGTGGCTGGCGAAGTAGCTTTCCTTGCGTGGGGAACTGCGGCGGCCCCGGGGGATGCATCCCCGGGGCCGCCGCATCGTCTGCACGGGCGTTGAGCCGGGGGGGAGGCCCCGGCATCCGTCCGGTGTCCCTGTAGGTGGGATGTTCACACGAGACCGTCGCGCATGGCGAGAGGCTCTGCTGGCGGGTCCACCTGGTGTGGCTCCGCCCCGCCCTCCTGGCGTGGCCGTGCCATGCCGAGTCTGTGAAGGGGGGGTCCG
>Ga0134100_1002582_pt1 | contig 13824 bp, 10 predicted proteins | sample 11_taG_2_FD_94444 | JGI IMG/M metagenome (GOLD analysis project Ga0134100, IMG submission 94444) | Switchgrass degrading microbial communities from high solid loading bioreactors in New Hampshire, USA - 11_42_5_180_A3 metaG | ecosystem: Engineered > Bioreactor > Semi-continuous > Anaerobic >...
AAAGCACGTAGGTCTTCGCGGCCCGCGCGTCCAAGGCTTTGATCCTCGGCACCCATTCCGCCAGTTCAGCCTCGGTGTACAAGTAATTGTAACGCTCCCACCCCTGCGTGTGGTTCCACCATTTTTCGGCGTTCCTTCCATGGAATCTCACATAAGCGATATCCGCGGTCACCTCGGCGACCGGGGGCACCAGTCCCCGCAGCCTCGGTTCGTCCACACAACAGAACCCGAGCCCTTCAGCGCGAAGGAGTTCGAAGGTCTCGGGTCTCACCCACTCGCTGTTGCGAAACTCCACGACTACGGCTATGTCTTTCAGGCGCTCCCTGAAGCGTCTGACATAGTCAGCGTTTTCCGGAGTCCTTTTGAAACCCCACGGGAATTGCGCCAAAACACACCCGAGGTTGCCACGGGTCGTCATGGGCTTGATTGCCTCCATGAACGCCCGGAAGACGTCGCTCTTGTCTTCCCCGGCCGCAGGCTCCTTGAACTCGTGAGTCATCCCCTTGTGAGCTTTCACACAGAACTCAAATCCCTCGGGGACCTTGCGCGCGAGCCCTTCCATGGTCCGGACCGACGGCATCTGGTAATACGTGAAATCCAACTCGACGCAGGGGAAAAGCCCCGCATAGAATTTGAGCATTTCGCCGTCCTTGATATCATCCGGGTAGAAGACACCTTTCCAGTCCTTGTAGCTGAACCCGGCCGTGCCGATGAGCACCATAAGCCGACTCACCCTCCCTGTTTTGACCCGTCAGCGTCGGCTTGCCCCGACCGCCTCCTGGACGTGGGGTTCCCGCGCACACGCGCAGGCCTCGTGACGTCAATGAGGCTCGCCCTGGTGATGGCATGCTCGCCGAACCTATCCCTCACCCTGTCCAGGGCGCAAACGAGGCTTCTCCGTCGCTCCCCTCTCGACGGAGGCTCGAAGAGCGCGAGCTGACACGTATAATCGCTCGCCGCTGCAAGCCCCGACGCCGACACGCCTATGAGGCGGACTTTCCTTGATCGTGCCCAGTTGTCGCGGAGAAGCTCGACGGCTGCCATGTAGATGTCCTGGTCATAGCAGGTGAATCCGCTCAACGTGCGCGACCTCGTGATGGTGGTGAAGTCCGAATACCTCAGCTTGAGAGTGACAGTCCTCGCCACAAGCTCATGCTTGCGCAGCCTCCTCGCGACCTGGTCTGCTAGGGAGAGAAGGTGTCTCACTAGTGCCTCCTCGTCAGCGCAGTCCTCGACAAGAGTCACCTCTCGACCAAGGGACTTCGGCCTTTCGTTGATACCGGGGTCCACGGGGCTGTCGTCGATTCCGTTCGCCACGTCATGGAGGACGCGCCCCATGACGCCGAACCTCGCGACAAGCACGTCCACGGGCGCCTGCGCAAGGGCGCCTGCCGTGGTGATCCCCATGGACTCCAAAGCCGCCGCGGTCCTCTCGCCCACCCCGTACAGCCTGCCGACAGGCAGGGGCCAGATGACCCTCGGCACGTCCGCGGCCGTGATGACCGTGAGCCCATCCGGTTTACGCATGTCCGAGGCCATCTTCGCAAGGAACTTGTTGGGCGCCACGCCCACGGAGCACGTGAGCCCGAACTCCTGCCGGACCTCCTGCTTGATCTTGCGCGCTATGACGCGCGCGTCGCCGTGCAGCCGTTCGCACCCTCTCACGTCGAGAAATGCCTCGTCGATGGAAAACGGCTCAACAACCGGGGTGTACCGCCGATACACCTCGAGCAGGCGCCGCGAGACGGCCGCGTAGTCTTGCAGACGGCTTGACAGGAACACCCCGTGAGGACAGAGTCGCTTTGCTTCCGCGACAGGCATGGCCGACCGCACACCGAACGAACGGGCCTCGTACGACGCCGTGGACACCACCCCTCTGCCGTCAGGGTCCCCGCACACGATGACGGGCTTCCCGCGAAGCTCGGGGTGGGCTTGCTGCTCAACCGCGGCGAAGAACGCGTCCATGTCTATGTGGATGACCCTCAGATCACTTCCTGCGTACGAGCCCTGCTCTCTCAAGGTCGTCCACGAATCCCTTCAGGTCGTCGAGGGTGAACCCCGCGAACTCCGCGGACACCAAGGCCGCGATCCTCCCCAGAGTTCGCTTGCCGTCCATGTAGTTCACGGCCTCGATGAGCTTGAGCTGGAAATCCGGGTCCTCCCTCTGCCTTTCTTCATACTGCTTGCGACGCTTCTCACCAACCCTGTCGTACAGGTACGCCGGGTCCAGCGGGCCTTTGAAGAGTCGCACGTACACAGCCCCGCTCGCTGCCTCATCGTCATCCGTGCGAGCTAGCTGCTCGCGGCGACCGCTCTGCCAGCCTGTGAGCTTGCCTTCCTCGGAGGCTTCGCGGAAAGCTCCGGCGAAGAGCTCGACCTTTGCGCGAGCCGCCCTCGCCGTCGCGCGAATGCCGCTCTTCAGAGTCCGCGCCATCTCGCGCACGCGCGAGGCGTCCCCGGCCGGCACCAGCTTCACCACGCCGTCAACTGCCGCGAGCTCTCTGTCGACCATGACCTCAAGACGCTGCTCGAGAGCCTTCGCGATATCAACCCGCCTCGCCGGCTCGCGGCACATCGCAGCAGCCTCGCATGATGCCCTGGCGGCGCTGGCGATCCTGTCCCTCGCACCCGCATCAACCAGGTTCAGGGCGAATTGTGCGGCCGCGGCGTCGGCCGCCGCAAACGTCAGCGCGATCGACGATGCCACGAGTCCGATGCGCAGAAGCTCCTCAGGGTCGAGTCGCTCGACCGTATCCATATTCGAGTGGTAATACCGGTCCGGCCAATGCCCCAGATACACGCACGGCACCTTGAACGACGAGTCAACGAGGATGTAATGGTCTGACCCAGCCGTGAACCCAGTCACGTTGTAGTGCCAGTCGCGAGTCACCTGGCTCCCCTCATACATCTTGCCGCGCAAGGCCACCATCTCCATGTAGAACGCCGCCACGTCGTTCACGGCCGACGGGAGGCTCCAGGGCGTCGGCACGAGGTTGGCGCAGGACATGGTATCGCGGGACTCGCCCACCATGTCGAGGTTCACACCCGCCTTGACCTTCCTCGCCCAGCCCGGATGGCGGTCCAGATACGCCATCGTTCCGAACATCTCTGGGACGAACATGAACCTCACGCCGAGACGAGGCCGAGCCAGTCTCCCTTCTGCGATCCCTTGAGACAGCGCCCTTGCTATCTCCATGGCCAGCCCGCAGCCGCTGGCGTTGTCGTTCGCGCCCGGCTTGGGGTGGCAGAGGTGGGCGATGATGAGGACCTCACCGTCGTCAGTGCCTTCGCCGGCCTCACCTGGGATAAGCCCGGTTACGACATGCATCTCGCCGGGGAAGAGCCGCGCCTCGACGCTTGCCTTGACCCGCACAGGCCCGCTTTTCAAGAGCGACCTCAGCTCCTCGGCCTGTCGATGCGACAGCGAAAACCCCAATGCCATCCTGCCGATGTCCTCGTGCGTCACTGGAAAGCTTGCATAGTTCACAGCGTCAGGAAGGTCATACCGCGTCCTGCCGATGGACGAGTCTTCGTGCACCATGTGGTCGCTGAGCACGCCCACGGCACCCCGGCGCCTGACAGCGTTCAGGAACGCCGACCGAGCGGCCCCAGAGGTAAGGACGAGTTTCCTCGCGACGCTGCGGGTTACATACACGTCCTCGGACTCCCCGTCGCCGATATCTACGACGTCAAGTACAACTCCCTCTGGGGGCGTGGACGTGCTGCCGAATATCAGGCACATTGGCTCCGTTTCAAAATCACAGATGGGGCGTTCCTCGGGATACACGAGGGAGAGCGTGGCCCGGACAGGTTCCCACGCCGGGGGTGGCGTCCAGGTTCCGTATGTCTTCTTCCCATCGATGGGGTACCTTTCGATGGTGACACGGTCGATCCCCCAGCTCATAAGCTTCTCCCGGATGTACTGGGCAGCCCGCAAGTAGTCAGACGAGCCCTTTGCCCTGTGAAACCTCGCGATCTCAGATGCATAGACAAGCGCGCGCTTTCCTGACAGCTCGCGCCTCAACGATCGAACGAGCTCAGAACCAACCATGGCACGTTTGCTGCCCGTCTCATGACCTGGGGAGACCAGCTCGGCACTCCGCGCTAGCGCCGCGCGGAGCCGCCCACCGACGGGCATCCCCCTTTCATTGGGACTTTACAATGAGCGCGCGGAACCACATGACGCGCCCGGATCGACCATCCCGAAAAGCCAGGTATCAAAGGCCGGAAGCGCCCCGGGCGCCATTCACTGCGTAGCCTTGAGGAGCGTTACGAAATCGCCCTGTTTCAAGCCTGCCGCGTTTGCTTCGTCGGTATCAATGTGCATGTCGAGGGCGAAGTCCCCTCTCACGCGCACGACGACTTCATCGAAAACGAGCGCCCTCGGGCCTTCCGTGCGGACCGCCACGATCTCGCCGTCGCTCACGCCATACTCCTTCGCAAGGTCCGGCGTGAAGTGGATGTGCCGCTTAGCGACTATGACGCCCTCGTCCACCTTGACCGGGCCGTTGGGGCCGACTATCACGATGCCGGGGGTGCCCGCAAGATCTCCCGACTCCCTCACAGGGGCATCTATGCCCAGCGCGTAACAGTCGGTGCGAGAGATCTCGACCTGGGTCGCCTTCCGCACGGGACCGAGAATGCGGACTTTCTGGATGACTCCCTTCGGCCCGACAAGCGTCACGGTCTCGTTTGCCGCGAACTGCCCGGGCTGGGAGAGTTCTTTAAAACACGTGAGACTATACCCGGATCCGAAAAGGGCCTCGAGGTCCTTCTGGCTGACATGCACGTGTCTTCCTGAAACGCCAACTGGGATCTTTCTAGCTTCGCTCATAGCGCCAACCCCTCCAAAATGTCGGATTACAGCCTGTTCCGCCCACGTGGGTGATTCTGAGTGCATCGCCACAAGTTCACGCTACCTGGTCAAGACGCAAGCCCTGTCCGGGATTGCAGCCCTTGCCTTCCGGTGCGTTCGTGCCTTCGTTCGACCTCGCGAGCCTGTCCAGGCCGTATGCGTACTCGCCAATACGTTCTCCGAATACGCGTGATTTCCTCCTGCTAAGAAGGGAGCGGCTCCCCGCGTTCCGCTGGCACGGCGAGCTGTACCACCACGCCAGCACGCCTGGTGCCGATGAATGTGCGCGGACAGATGAACCGGGCCGGGCCGGCTCGGCATCGTTGACAAAGCCGCAAGCGTCTGATAGAATCGACTTGGGCGAAAGCCTGAACTGAACACTGTGAGGCGCGCAGGGGAGTAGCTCAATGGGTAGAGCGGCGGTCTCCAAAACCGTAGGTTGCGGGTTCAAGTCCTGTCTCCCCTGCCAGTTTATGTACTGACTGCTAGACCGCGCTTTGACGTGTCGCCTCAGAGTCCAATTTCCAGCGGCTTTTAAGAGAAAACCGTAGTCCCTGACGGCGCGCCGAATTTCCAGGAGGTGCGTTCGTCATGGCAAAGGTCCTTCGGATCGACAAGCGGCTTCCGGACACCTGGCAGGCTGCACTAAGCGACTTTCTGACGTGGAAGCAGGCTCAAGGTGCGGCGCCTCGGACACTTCACGACTACCAGGACCACATCAGGCAGTTCTTCACCAGGTTCCCCGACGCGTATGACCCTCAGTTGGTGCGTCAGCGCGTCCTGGCTTACATGGCGGAGGATGTTGCGCCCGCGACGTTCAACCTCCGGCGTGAATACCTCAAGGCGTTCTTTTCGTGGTGCGTCCGCGAAGGCATTTTTCCCGAGAACCCCCTTGCCGGCATTCCTAAACGCAAGGACCCTGGCAAGGTGCGCCACCTGCCGGAGGACGTGCTCCGCGAGCTTCTTCGCCTGCCGGACAGGAGCACGTTCTCAGGCCTTCGAGACTATGCGTTGATATTGCTCAGCCTCGCAACTGGCATACGGCCAGGGGAGGCACTCGCGCTTCTCGTGGAGGACGTGGACCTTCGCGGTCTCACCGTCATGGTGCGGCGCGCTGTGGCGAAAACACGGGTCGAGCGGGTTCTGCCGATACCTCCTCCCGTCGCCGACGCCATTCGTGAGCTGATAGCGGCGAGACACCCGGCCTGGGGAGAGAAGGTTCCGCTTTTCTGCTCGTTCTCAGGCCAGAGGTTTACCGTCGACGAATGGGAGAAGCGGCTCAAGAAGTATGGCGCGCGCATAGGCACGAAAGTCACCCCATACATGTTGCGGCACAGCTTCGCTATCGAAACCCTCCGCGCCAGAGCGAACGCTTTCGTGGTCCAGCATATGTTAGGCCACACGAGCATGGCCATGACAAAACGCTACGTAAACCTCGTGGAATCGGACATTCGGGAGGCTATGGCGCAGGCCGACCCTCTTAATCGCCTCCTGCCGCAACGCCAGAGGGTGTGCAAGGTCCGCGACAACGCGCTACGGCACGGCAGATAGCGAACCCGCGTTCGGATCGTATAATAGGCATTATGTAAACTGTATTTAGGCAGCATTAATCCTCACTGGCACGAATGCAAACACGGATAGGGGATATTCCGCTTTGCGCGCTTTCCCGAAGAAAGACGCGGGTTAGGTGTTTATCACACTCGCTAACCGTTCCTTAATCGTGAGAGGCGCCCTACGTGCCATGCAACTGCATGAATGCCGGGGGGAAAGCGGTGAATCCGCACCGCACTTTGGTGCATGTTTTCAGATACTTCTTGGGATAACCCGTTTATCCGATTAAGGGAATGGAGGATCGAGGCCGGCAAAAACCACGTCTGGCAGTGATTTCCTATGTTGGTGGTTTTGTCTCTCCTAAGTGTCACTGTCATTATCTACCACGACAGGTATTTCCCCAGAAGAGAACACCTCTTAGGTTGTCCTGTACGCGTAGGTCCGCTCACGGCCTGATATACCCCCGCGCTCTCGGTCATTCCCCCTCGAAAATCGTCACCAGTTAACCGATTCGGAGGCGTAAAATGCGCTGGACATATCATAAGTGCCCGCAACCCAAAACATCCCCAGAATGCGTCGCCATAGTGCGTTTCGGAGGCATGGAACGCATTCTGACACGCCACCTTACCCATTACCTCCTTCAACATAGCTCACCAGCCACCCTAGGACCTTTTCTCCTGGTCTCGGAGGGTAACACTCGGCGCATATTTCACTATGGCACAAGCTCACCCAGAAGCGGGTTCCCCCGCACTGAGGACACGCAGGCCGTGCCACCTGTCTTTCGCAGACTTGAGGCGATTCTTGCCACCAACCGGGTTCGTGAAACCATTCACCTGTCAGCGGGTCGCACCGGAAGTCGAGCGGGTCCTCGCCACGGGATCCCAGAATCACGGGAGGCGAGTACGGCCGCAGGAGTGCCAGGAGCGCGGCCTTGTGCTCGATTAGCTCTTGCCGCAACTCAGGCGTGAGCACCCCCGCCGGAGCCTCCACGCGGAGCTTGTCCCCCGCTACGGACAGGCACACACCGAAGGAACGGAGGCGGTCAAGGATGGCCTGAGCGGTCATATCTCAAACACCTCCTTCCCGTCAGAGTGACGCAAGTGACGCAAGTGATGCAAGTTTCCGGTTTCCCCCCCTTGTATTTCGTCTCGCGTAGATAATTTGGAAATTACGTCACTTCCGTCACTTACGTCACTCGCGCTGCTAAAGTGGTCTTTCAACCTGACGCCAACCCACCAGCGCGCGCCTCCGGTCCCCCGCCGCTGCTCGAACCCGCGTTCCGTCAGCCTCATGCCGAAGTTCCGCTGTGCTAGCGGCCGCTCGCCGTTCGCCTCGCACCAGTCCACGTATGCGCCGTAGAGGTCCCCGGCCTTGGCCTTCCCGAGAGGGTTCACGATGCAGCATTCATCGAGGAATTGCGCCAGCACGTCCATTTCAGCGCGATACGCACCGGTCGCCTGAGCCACCTCAGTCGGCATGCCGAGGCCGTGCTCCTGCCATTCAAGGCACCCGCGCACAGCCCAGGCGAAAATACCGGGTAGCTCGGACTTGAAGCGGTCCATGAGTTCGCGCCGGGGAATGCGCTCACTCTCGGGTATGCGCACGTCGAACGGGATAAGACGAATGCGGTCCCATATCCCTTCATCGGTCCCCCGGATAGTCGGGCGGTGATTTGTTGCTAAGAACAACTTGAATTCCGGACAAAATTCAAACCATTCCCCGTAGAGGAATCTTGCCGGAATCTTGTCGCCTCCCGTGACGTCCTTGATTTTGGCCTCGGCGAGTCGGCGGCCTTCCTCGGCCTCTGAGGCGTAGACGAACCTCGCGCCTCGAAGTCGCGCCACGTCGTTCGGGACACCCTCCCGGTCGCGTGCAAGAAGAGTCTCGGTTGTGGTTCGCATGGCGTAATCGCCGAGGAGTAACGCGATAGTCTCCAAGAACGTGCTCTTGCCATTCGCGCCAGAACCGTAAAGGATGAAGAGAACCCGCTCGTCCGTGAGGCCGGTCAGCGAATACCCCACGACGCGCTGGAGGTATGTCACGAGGTCGGCGCGTCCGCCCGTGATGCGGTCGAGGAAGCTGAGCCACTCAGGACAAGTCGCGTTCGGGTCGTAGGCCACAGGCGCGAGCTTCGTAATGAGGTCCCGCCTGTCGTGGGGCCGTAGCTCTCCTGTGCGTAAATCGAGGGTCCCGTTCTGGCAGTTGAGAAGCCACGGGTCGCGGTCCAACTCCCCCGGGAGAACCGGAATCCCCGGCTCGGTCTTGAGTAGTTCCACCATGGCGCGAATCTTCTGCGCGGCCTCGCTCTTAAGCGCGTGTCGTGCAAGCTCCTGTCTCCGGCGGTCATCCCCCTCCGAAGCGGCCTCGGCATACATGGCGCGAACGGTCGCCTTGGCGCGTGCCACCACCTCGCCGGTCTGGTCTTCTTTCCAGCTTGTCCCGTCCCACACGAACCACCTTTGAAGCGGGTGGCAGTAGTGCAGGTCCGGACCGTAAGCTATCAGGAACCTGCGCGCGTTGCCGAGGTCCGTAGCGTGGGGGTCGAGATCATCCTCGAATTTAGTGCGTCCTGCCGCGGGATACTTTGCGATGGAGGTGACTATTCGCTTTACCTCATCCTCCGGCAACGGCGGCCTGCACCGCTCACGGTTCACGGTCTGCAACACGGCGAAAATGGTCGCCTCGTCGTAGCCGCGTCTCCGCAGGGTCCCTGCAAGACTTGTGAGCGTCGCGTTTCGGCTCCCCTCGGGGATAGGCTCGGAGAGCGAGGCGGCCTTTCCGTCGCCATCCTGCCGGGTCTGCAACAGGTCCAGCACCCACGCCGGAAGGGAAACAAGCTCTACGTCGTTTGGCGAAAGGCAGTCGCACCATGCGTACTGCACGCCCGATGGATGTATACTTGGCGGAGCTACGACATACCCTCCATCGGCCTTCAGGTCCACCCCCGGTAGTAGCTTGATCGCGTTCCTCAGCTTGCCACCTGGGTGCCTGTAGTACCAGTGTTGTCCGCGTCCCGTAGTCGCAACTGGGGTCTCCGACAGGCCAAACTTTTTCGCGCTCTCGCTGCCTTCTGGTCCGTCTAGGTCGAGAACCACAAGACCGCTCACCGCGCCGGTCACGACGCCGACGTTGTAGGCGGGGTTATCCTGCCACCAGCGACGAATCTGCTCCTCGCTAGCGTGTTCGCGCTGGTACGCCTCCCACGGGATGGCAGGCTTCTTGCTGCGAGGGAGGAGTGGAATGACAGACCAGCCGCGATTAGCATAGGATAAGGCGTAGTCGAGTATGGTATAATTGGTAGTGGATTCGGGCATTTACAAAAAACACCGTCCTTACACGAGATATGGCCTTCCCTGCGCCATACCAGCCCCCCTCACCTGGCTTCACCTGGCGTAACCGCGCTCATCAAATACCCTGCGAAGAGGCATTCTCAGCAGCTCAGCGATACGCGCCTGTAATTCAGGAGAAGCGGCAGCTCGGCGAGTTTCCACTCTCCACAGGGTTTGAAGGTGGACACCGAGGCGTTTCCCCAACTCCTCCAGCGTTAGTCCGTGGAGGATTCTCCACAGCCGCAGAATGGTCATTTTTTCTCCACCCCCTTTGCGAAGTTTCTACATAAGAGACACTTCCAGTATCTGGGTCAGAGACGCTCCTTGCTTTCCGTATAAGAGACAAAAGGGGCGGCACAAAGTCCCCGCGTGTTCATACTCGAATTAGATATAGACACTCGGTGAGGTAGTCTTTTATACAAGAACCAAGAAGAGTATTAGGAGGCAGTTTAGGAAGGCAATTCACTCGGAAGTAGCCAAACACTCCGTGGTAGCGCAGAAAAATGCGTGATCGCGTCATTTCCTCGGGAGGAATACCGGCGCGTGTGTCTAAGTGAAACTGAGAAGTACTCGGCGCACATAGCCAGAAGCTACCATAAATGGCAGGAGTGCGCGAGTGCATGAAGTGAAGACCGTAGTCCCTGGCGCGTCCGTCGAGCTGGAAAAAGGCACTCTAGCAGGCACGGAATACCTCAATGGGTAGAGCGGCGGTCTCCAAAACCGTAGGTTGCGGGTTCAAGTCCTGTCTCCCCTGCCAGAAAAGGTTTAGCCCCGCGAGAATTCGCGGGGTTTTTCTATTATGCCGCTGCTCCTAAGGTCGCGTCGCGGCTTCAAGGCTTGCGACGTTCCTTGCGCGGGCATCTTTGAGTCTACGGATGAGCGCCTCCGTGCGAGCGATCCGCGCGCGCGTTTCGCCGGGGCGGACGGTCGTCGCGAAGTCGAGCACCGCACCCTCGTTGCTTCCGCGAGGAAGCAGGTACAGGGGCATCACTACCTCCGAAAGGCTCTCCGCGTCACCGCCCGGAGTGGAAGCACCCTGCGTTTCATCAAAGGGGATCACCACGGCTTTATCCGCCTCCACACGATCAACGACACCAGTCCAGCACGCGCGCAGATCCTCGCTTCCATCATCCGCCGCACCATGGATAATCCTCTCAAGGAGAACGCCGAGGCTGCCCACCACCAGCGTGACGACTATGGCTGTCGCCACGAGCCCCAGCCAAGCCCCTGGAGGGATCGTTTCCTGCTGCCGTGCCTGCCATGCGGGACCTCGGCCGGCCCGGGCACGCCTGCGCTTCATGAGCTCATCGCGTTCGTTCGGCATGTTCTCCACCCCAGTCGTCGCGGGCGCTCGCGCTCCAGCCCGCTCGCACGCCTCTGTTTTCTCCATGCGCCACCAGCGATCCTACGATGTAGTCCCATGTTCATCCTTTAGTTGGAGCACAACAAGTTGGAGCGTACGGGACACGCCCCCGGCCCGGGGACGAGCCAAGCCGCACGGCGCCGTCCAGCTAGGTCGCTGGCCCGGTTGGCGTAAGGTTTCTGTTGGTAAGTATAGGATGAATGAAGAAGAGAGGCCTCAGGCAGTTGGCTGGATGCCTGTTGCCTTGCCGCGCAGTCCTTGGTAGAATGAATGAGGCTACGGCTGGGAAGGAGACCGTCACGGCGTGGATATCATCCTCATCCGTCATGGCCAAACGAGGTGGAACAAAGAGGAAGTATTCCGGGGCAGGGCTGACATCCCCCTCGACGAGACCGGACTCGCTCAGGCTGAGGCGACCGCCAGAGCCCTGGCGCGGGTTGAGATCGCGGCGGTCTACTCGAGTCCTCTCGCAAGGGCGCACGAGACGGCTCGCATCATAGCAGGCCCCCACGGGCTTGACGTGCAGCTCGTCGACGGATTCACTGATATCGACTGCGGCGCGTGGGAGGGGCTACCCGTGCAAGAGGCCCGATCCCGCTATCCCCGCATGTTTGAGGCGTGGCAAAAGGCCCCTCACACCGTCACTTTCCCGGGAGGCGAAAGCCTCGACATCGTCTCGGCGAGAGCCTGGACGGCTCTCGAGCAGATCGCAGCCGACAGGGCAAATGACGAGGCTGTCGTCGTCGTATCTCACCGAGTCGTCAACAAGCTCATCCTTCTTAAGGCGCTGGGCCTCGCGAGCTCGGCCTTCTGGAAGATCCGCCAAGACACCTGTTGCTTGAATATCATCGAGCACGGGCCGGGCGGGTACGTGCTTCGGCTGCTCAACGACAGGTGCCATCTCGTCGGGGGCCCGATCCCTGGCCCGACCCTGGATTTCTGAACCTGCTCAAGCAAGACCTCGCCGCCGTCATCACTCGCCATTCAGTTCTACGCCGTGCGCTTCGCAACCACCGGCAGTATCCCACGCAAATCCTCCACGATTGCGACGGGGCCGAAAGGCGCGAACTCCTCACGGCGGGTCAAGCCGTGGAGCACTGCGCAGAAGCGAACGCCCGCACGCCGCGCAGCCTCAGCGTCAACGAGGCTGTCGCCTGCGAAGAGCGTCTCGCCCGGTTCCACGTGGAGCACGGACATCGCCCTGAGAAGCGAATCAGGCGCAGGTTTGTGACGGACCACGTCCTCCGCGCCGATTATGACGTCAAACGCATCAAGCATGGCCTCCTTGTCGAGGATCCGCTCTATCCTGCGTCGGAGCTTGGTTGATACTATTCCCGTCACCACGCCCGCAGCCTTCAGGGTTTCGACGGTCCCCGCCACTTCGCCGTACATCTTGGTGCCTTCCACCATGACGTCCTCGGCCTTCTCCATGAAGAGAGCGGCAAGCGCAGCCTGGTCATGGCCCGGCGCGAGGATTCGGAACATCTCGGGAAGCGTCAGGCCCACGGTTCGCAGGACCTCGCGTTCGCCGCGCAACGGAGCGCCGACCGCACTCAACGCGTAGCGGACGCACTTCACGACCGGGTCCGACGAATCCGCAAGCGTGAAGTCAAAATCGAAAAGAACGCACCGGAACCTGGGAGACAAAGCCACACCTCCATAGCGGTCGCCCTCAACGCGAGGCCCCACCTCGGGACTAGCTCACCCTGATGATCGCGCACTTGAGGTAATGGGTTTCCTCTACGCCCAGCATGATCGGGTGGTCCCTGGCCTGAGCCCGCAGCTCCACTAGCCTCGCCTCCCTGCCCGCGTCGGCCGCGGCGTCAGCGAGCATCGCGACAAACGCCTCCGGCCTCATGTGGTATGAACACGAGCACGTCACGAGGATGCCCGAGGGCGCAAGGATCTTCATGGCGCGGAGGTTTACTTCCTTGTAGCCCCTGTATGCAGCCTCTACCGCGTGCTTGCCGGGTGCAAAGGCAGGAGGATCGACGATGACAAGGTCGAAGCGTTCGCCCTCGCTATCGAGCCGCCTCAGCACGTCGAAGGCGTTTCCCTCCACAAAAGAGACCCTGTCGGCGAATCCGTTCTTCTCGGCGTTCAGTCTCGCCACCTCGAGTGCGGACGCCGACGAATCAACCCCTACCACTTCACGCGCGCCGAAGGCCGCGGCATGAAGGGCGAAGCCCCCGGTGTAGCAGAATGCATCCAGCACTCGAGCACCGTCGCACCATGGCGCGATGGCCCTGTGGTTTTCCCGCTGGTCAAGGAAAAGGCCGGTCTTCTGCCCCAGTGCGACGTCCACCCAGAAACTCAGGCCGTTTTCCTGAGCCCAGAACGCCGTCGGAAACTGCCCGCTGACGAACCCCGACCTTTGACCGAGGCCTTCGAGCTCCCTCACTCGGGAGTCGTTGCGCTCGTATATCTTGCTCGTTCCCAGCAGGTCGCGGAGCGCGGCCACGATCATGTCCATCCTGACATCCATGCCAAGCGCGAGGGTCTGAACCACGCACACGTCTTCATACCTGTCCACGATGAGGGACGATAACATGTCCCCGTCGCTGAACACCACGCGATGGCACGGCGCCTCCGCGCCTATGGCCCTTCGGTAGTCGCGTGCAGCCGCAATTCGCCTGTAGAAAAACGTCTCATCGATGTTCTGCTCTTCCCAGGACAACACCCTCACGGTGATGCTGGATGCGGGGTTTATGAAGCCCCGGCCGAGG
>Ga0134100_1002604_pt1 | contig 13695 bp, 13 predicted proteins | sample 11_taG_2_FD_94444 | JGI IMG/M metagenome (GOLD analysis project Ga0134100, IMG submission 94444) | Switchgrass degrading microbial communities from high solid loading bioreactors in New Hampshire, USA - 11_42_5_180_A3 metaG | ecosystem: Engineered > Bioreactor > Semi-continuous > Anaerobic >...
CGCTAGATGGTATAATAATCATGAGACTTGAACGCTCCTTTCTGGGAGGTAATGTGTTTTTGGCGATTCCATTATACCAGAGGCGTTTCAGGTCTCATTTTTATTATTAAGTTAACAGACCATGTAAATTGATGAGGAGGCTAATTATGAAAATAACAAAGGATATGACAATCGGTGAGGTAATAAGAATCAACCCGAAATCGGTACCCGTGCTTATGAGTTTCGGAATGGGTTGTGTCGGATGTCCGTCTGCACAGATGGAAACTCTTGAGGAAGCGGCTGAAGTTCATGGGATGGATATTGATAAGATGCTGCAGGCATTAAACGAATTAGAATAAATCTAAAAGGAGGCAGTAATTTGATTACGTGCCTCCTTGATTTAATATATGTTGCAAGTCTTATTAAAGGGAATGGACTAATCGGGAGTTATACAATAAATTTCTCCACTTTTTCGCTCAGCTTTTGTGCGCTGTTATTTGTGTCAGCGGCATAACGGAACACTTCATCTGCCTTTTTGATAATGGAGCCGGAATTATTTGCAATATGGGAGGCTCCGGTTGCCCCCTCATTTGCCGCAGTGGTTATTTCTTCGATAGCTTTCAGCAGATTTGTTGTAGACTCGTTCAACTTGCTCGATGTAGCTGAAAAACTTTGCATCAGATTGTTGATATAATCCGCGTCGGCACTGTATTGTTCTCCCGTATGTACTAAAACGTCATAATCGTTTATTACCTGACCGTCAACAAAGTTGAGTATATTTCTGGAATCTGTCACCAGATTGTCTACTGACTCCATGACTTCATTTACTACAGCCTGGATCTCTTCGACAGCTTTCTTGGAATCCTCGGCAAGATTTCTGATTTCTTCGGCCACAACGGTGAACCCTCTGCCGAATTCACCGGCACGGGCAGCTTCGATGGCTGCGTTTAAAGCCAACAAATTTGTTTGTGATGAAATAGCCAGTATTGTATCTGTAAGCTGCTGGATCTTCTCGATGGATTTTGCTTTTTCTATGGATTTTCTAAGACTCTCATTTGTTTGCTCGTAGACAGCATAAGCATTATTCCGTGATTTTTCGGAATCGCCCTTGAGTTTTTCCGCACGGGCCTTAATTTCTTTGGCTGCTTCCATACCGTGGCCGGCCTTTTCGGCAACATTTGCGATAGTGGCCTGAATCTCATACGAGGTCGCATTCATTTCCTGTGCTCCTGCTGCAGTTTCCTCCATACCGGCTGCAAGCTCCTGAGTCGTTGCGGAAATATCATCTATGTCGGAGTTCAGTTGGTCAATCTCTTTAACAGTTTTTTGTATTGAATCTTTTATAGTATTTGTTTCTTCCTTTATGCTGACTATTATCTCTTTAATAGAGGATCGCATTTGTTCCACCGAATTTGCTATGGCGCCGATTTCATCCTTTCTCTTTGTAATTGCATCTGAAACAGGCGCTGAAAAATTGCCCGAAGAAATAACTCCGATATTATTCATCAGTTTATTCAGTGAATTTCCGGTTATATTTCCCACCGTAAGCGCATAGCTTATGCCTATAATGAGTATAATACCGCAAGCCAGTAAAATTTTTGAGATTGAAGAACTCAGGATTTGCTTAAGATTCTCATATTCAGTCCCTACAAACCACATGCCGACGATTTTACCGCTTTCGTCTCTGATAGGAGTATAAAGCGTTTTATACAATTTGCCGTTTATTGTGGTTGTACCTATATAATCCCCGCCTTTTACAAGTACCGTTTCAACAACTTCGGGATTGGCCTTTGTTCCGGTGATCCGGTTTCCATGTTCATCTTTAATACTTGTAGCAATTCTGGTGCCGCTTGAGAAAATTGTTGCCACATTACCAGTCTCATTTTTTATTGTATCCACAACAGTGTTATCATCATTTAAAACATATGTACCTTTAGCAAGCTTTCCGCCCTGCTCTGTCCATGTTCCGGGGTAACGGGCTTCCAGTAAGGCTAATCCAAGACGGCTGCTGTTGTATAGTTCGTCTTCTATCTTCAAATTTACCAGGTATGAAATCTGCGAATATGCAAAGTAGCCTATGCTGCACAACAATATTAAAAATATGACATTGATAGAGATGGCTAATTTCCATTTCAGCTTCATATCCGTTCTCCTTTGACGTAAAATAATACTATACTGATGGTATCGACAGAAATACCAATATTATTTATATAGCCACAATATAAGCAAAAATAACAAACGTTGTTACATTTGTCCAGATTTTTTGACGGATAATACATTAGCTGAAAGGCTAAAAAACGTCAGATATGGATTATAACTTCTCGTTATTATAATATGGCTTGATCTTTTGTGTAATCATTGTCCCTATACCTTTATTGGTGAATATCTCCAACAATATGCAATGAGGGATACGCCCGTCGATAATGTGTGTCCTGTTAACTCCGTGTTCGAGTGCCGACACACAGCCCATAACCTTTGGTATCATACCTCCCACAATTATTCCGTTCTCAATGAGAGATTCAACACTATCTCTGGTTATGGTATAAAGAATGTTTCCCTTGGAATCTTTAACTCCTTCGACATCAGTCAGAAGTATGAGCTTTTCCGCTTTTAATGCTGCCGCCAGTTCGGCTGCGGCAGTATCAGCGTTTATATTATAGCTTTGCCCGTTTTCATCGGTTCCGATGGGAGCAACTACCGGGATGTATTCATCCTGGGTTAGTATTTCGAGAGAACGAGTATTTACTTTTTTGATTGTGCCTACATATCCTAAATCTACCTTTTGACCGTTCACGGTCTCAAAATGCTTTTCACATTCGAAAAGCATACCGTCAATTCCGCAGATGCCTATAGCTTTTCCGCCTTTCTGATTAATAAGTGAAACAATTTCCTTGTTGGTTTTACCCACCAGAACCATCTGAGCAACTTCCATAGTCTGCCTGTCGGTTTTACGAAGGCCGTTAATAAACTCGGATTCTATATTGAAATTCTTTAACGCTGCGTTTATATCGGGCCCACCGCCATGTACCACTACCGGATTCAGGCCAATATATTTTAACAGGGTTATATCCTCCATGACCGAGTGTTTAAGCTCATCGTTAATCATGGCGTTTCCGCCGTATTTAATAACTACGGTTTTTCCGGCAAGGGCCTGAATGTATGGGAGAGCTTCCACCAGAATCTCTGCTTTTTTTATTATTTCCGTGTAATCAAACATCGTTTTTCTTCCTCTCTTAGTTCAAAAATGGTACGTTAAATTTAACATTCAACGAAGATAATGAAATTAAAGCAAACCATAACTTTTACAGCCGCCCCTGATTATTATAAATATAATCCGGAAGATAATAAACCTTTTGTTTCCTCAAAACCGGCCATAATATTCAAAGACTGGACAGCTTGGCCGGCTGAGCCTTTCCCGAGGTTATCCAATGCTGAAATAACGATAAGCTTATTCAGACGATGGTCTACGGCAATACCTATATCAATATAGTTAGAGCCGGCAACATATTTAGTTTCGGGGAACTGCCCCAATGGCAATATTCTTACAAATGGCTCGTCCCGGTAATAATCCTCATAAAGTGAGTGTATATCGGTCGGTTTCAGCTCACTGTTCAAGTTCAGGTAAGAAGTTGCAAGCATGCCTCTTTTAAAAGGGGCGAGGTGCGGCGTAAATGATACCATAACAGGTTTGCCGCAAATAAGTGACAACTCCTGCTCAATTTCGGGAGTGTGCCTGTGATTGGTAACACCGTAAGCCTTAAAATTTTCATCAGTTTCACAAAAGGCATAGGCCAATTCCGATTTCCGCCCTGCTCCCGACACGCCGGAAACGGCATTTATTACAATATCCTGATGTGATACGATCCCATTTTTCAAAGCCGGAGCTATTCCCAGTATCGAACAGGTAGGGTAGCATCCGGGATCAGCAACCAGTGCCGCTGCCTTTATCTCATTACGATATAGTTCAGGCAGACCGTAAACGGCATTGCTGATCAGTTGGGGAGCATTATGAGTAACCTTATACCATTTTTCATATACCTTGATATCCCTGAACCTGAAGTCTCCGCTGTGATCAATCACTCTTTTGCCTTTTTCAAGAAGACTGGGTATTATCGAAGAAGAGACGCCATGTGGAAGGGCAGTTATAAAAAAGTCGGCCTTTTCCGATATCTCATCTATATCCAGTTTGTCGCAAAAATTATCATATATGCCTCTCAATGAAGGGTAGACATTGGAAAAAGGCTGACCTGCGAAACTGTTTGATACAACAGTCGTTATTTTTATATCGTCCCTTAAAGCCAACAGTCTGACAATCTCAGCGCCTACATACCCTGTCGCTCCGATAATTCCAAGTTTAAGCATTTTTCTCCTTCACCGCTTTCAAACATTATTTTGGGTATTATTAAAAAAACGTTTCAAAAGTATTATATAGTACTTACAAAAAACAATAGTTATGATTAATAATTATACATTCGAATGTATAATAATTCAACAGACCTTTCGGCTTTTCCTTTTTTTTATAATATCTTTGTGGATAATTACTAATACAAAGTATCTAAAAGCCTTTTTCTTTTTTTGTTGATTAGTCGGGTAGTTTTAATCAGGCTCTCGTGATAAATTAATAATATTGTTTTTGGCAACCGGTTGTATATGCTCTCAGGTTTCAGGAGGAATAAATAATGGCTGGAGTCACATTGAAAAACGTATACAAAACATATCCGGGCGGAGTGACAGCCGTCAGTAATTTCAACATAGAGATAGAGGACAAGGAGTTTATTATCCTAGCTGGACCTTCCGGCTGCGGAAAGACTACAACGCTCAGAATGATAGCAGGCCTTGAAGAAATTACTAAAGGTGAAGTTTATATAGGGGACAAGCTTTGTAATGATTTGGTGCCTGAGGACAGAGATGTAGCGATGGTTTTCCAGAATTATGCTCTTTATCCTGATATGACGGTGTTTGAAAATATGGCGTTTGGACTTAAACTCAGAAAAACACCGCAAGAAGAAATAAAAAGAAGGGTTCATGAAGCGGCAAAGTTATTGTCAATAGAGCATCTTCTTGAAAGAAAACCAATGTCTCTTTCAGAAGGACAGAGACAGCGTGTGGCGTTGGGACGCGCTATCGTACGTGAACCAAAGGTGTTTTTGATGGACGAGCCTCTTTCAAACCTTGATGCCGAGCTGAGGGCCGAAATGAGAACAGAGATCTCAAAGCTTCACCAAAAGCTGAATACTACCTTCATATATGTTACTCATGACCAGACTGAGGCTCTTACAATGGGTACTCGTACCGTTGTGATGAAGGACGGGTTTATTCAACAAATCGACAGTCCGCAGAAACTTTATGACGAACCCGTTAATATTTTTGTTGCAGGTTTTATCGGAAGCCCTAAAATGAATATGGCCAGCGCGTTTGTTGAAAAACAGGGGGATATAGTCATGCTGAAATTCGGCCGGTATTCACTGGAACTTCCTGAAAATAAGGCGAAAGTTCTTGAGAATAAGGGGTATATCGGAAAAGAAGTAATCTTTGGCATACGTCCGGAGGATATCCACGATGAAGAAGACTGGCTGAAAAGAAGCGGCAATACCCTTGATGCCGGTGTAGAAGCTACTGAGCGCTTAGGTTCTGAGATATATCTTTATGTTCTTATTAACGATATAAACTTTACTGCCCGTGTAAATCCCAAGTTAACGACTAATTCCGGTGATATAATAAAGTTAGCATTTGACATACCTCGCATCCATATATTCGATAAAGAAACTGAAAAGGCTATTGTACACTAATTACAGAAACTATTAAAATGGTTGTCCCTCAAGGGACAGCCGTTTTTTGTGGTCGGTGAGGGAGGCGGTCTGCACATATTATGTCCTGGAATATAAAGTGGGGTATCTGCCCCCCCTTTTTGCCAAGTTTGCCGGCAAGTGCCGCAAATTAGCCATATAAATCTGCTTCCCGTAATTTGGCTGGTTATTTCCCGGAAACTGTCATGACTTAGTTGTTTTCATTGACGCAAATGTGGAATAATATAGATGTAATATATTCGAATATATATTCCTTTTTTACGGAGGATTTTTATTGAGACTTGTAGCATTTGTCGGGGCGAGCGGATCCGGAAAAAGTCACCGCGCTTTATGGGTTGCAAGAGAAAATAATCTGGATTATATAATAGACGATGGCCTTTTAATACATGAGAACTCAATCGTGGCAGGGAAATCGGCAAAAAAGGCCCCGTCTAAAATTGGTTCTGTGAAGATTGCTCTCTTCTATGAAGAAGAGCACCGGAACAGTGTTAAAAAAGCCATTAAGGAACGTAAGCCGAAGGGTATACTGGTATTGGGCACATCTGACGCAATGGTGGACAGAATTGCAGAGGTTCTGGAGCTTGGAGAGTATGATAATAGAATTTATATAGAAGATGTGGCCAGCCCGTATGAGATCGAACAGGCAAGAAAGACCCGAATCGATCAGGGAAAGCATGTTATTCCGGTTCCTACCATGCAGTTAAAGAAGCAGTTTTCGGGTTACTTTTTAGATCCGCTGCAGCTTTTTAGAAGAAAAGGAAAGGGCCAGTTCCAAAATATTGGCGAAAAATCAGTGGTAAGGCCTACGTTCAGCTATTTTGGGAAGTATACAATATCGGATTATGCAATATATCAATTGGTTAATTATAATATTGTCATTATGCCGCAAATGGAGAAAGTCAGCAGATTCCGTACCAGCAATACCCCTGATGGACTTTATATTGATATGGATGTTATAATGGTATTTGGTTACAATCTGATCGAAGCGGTTAAAGAAGCCAGAGCTCAAATCATAAAGGAATTGGACAGATTCGCAGGGTTTAATGTAAATGCGTTTAATATTAATATAAAAAATCTAGTTTTCAAAAAGAGCCCGCCGAATTTTTAAATATCATGGAGGAAAATAAAGTGTCTCATTTGGAAAAATCTGAAATAGATTATCTGAATATGAGCGATGAAGAAATTCTTTCATATGTTCATTCCGGATGCAAACTCGGAATGGAACATCCTATTGAAAGGTACAAGCCTCTGGTAAGGGCTAAGGCCAGGAGCTATTTTTTAGTGGGCGCCGATAGGGAAGATATTGTTCAGGAAGGTATGATCGGTCTGTTCAAGGCGGTTCGTGATTACAGGGACGATAAAAAAATTCCGTTCAGAGTATTTGCTGAAATGTGTATAACCCGTCAAATCATTACCGCCGTCAAAACAGCTACCAGGCAAAAGCATATACCCTTAAATACATATGTTTCGCTCAACAGAAAAGTATTTGATGAGAACTCGGATAAATCGCTGATTGAACTGGTTCAGGAAATATCTGTTGCTGACCCGGAAGAGCTGTTTATCAATAAGGAAGAGTATTCATTTTTTGAAAACATGGTAATCGGGTTGTTAAGTCCCTTTGAAAGGGAAGTATTAAAAAAGTATTTGGCAGGAACGAATTATCATGACATTGCAAAACAGCTCAATAAACCTGTTAAATCCGTGGATAACGCTCTCCAGAGGCTTAAGAAAAAAATAGAAAAAAGCATTCAGGAAATAAAAGCAGAAGATTTGGACAAGGGCAAATAAAAAATGTTGGCCTGCTAAAAACAGACCAAAATAAATGTGCTAAAAAGGAGGTAAAAGTATTTAAAGGTAAAGTGTTATTAAAATTATATAAGAAAATTGTCGAATTTTCAAGAACTTCTGGTTGATTAGTACAAAATGCCAATATTTTGTGGGGGATTGGTTTATGATTATCAAATGGAGACCTGAGTATAGTTGTTACGATAAAACGATTGATGAACAACATAAAAAATTGATTGATATGATTAATGAAATGAACGAGCTGTCTTTATATGATGATCATGTCGATCGCTACGACAGTATTATGGAGATTTTCTCTGGTTTAAAGGATTATACTGTTTACCACTTTGGTTATGAGGAAAAAATGTTCAAAGAACATGATTATGATGATTTTAATACAAAAATTCAAGTCATTGAACACAAAAGCTTTGTAAACAAAATTGAGTCAATAGATTTATATGAATTAGACGAAAAGCAGAGTGAAACTATTTCCGATGTGCTGGACTTTTTAAGCAAATGGCTGGATCATCATATTCTTTATATAGATAAGAAATTTGGCGAGTTTTTGAAAGAAAAATATGAAAAATAAAATGACCCGGGACTTCAATGGTTGTTACTTTATAAGCGTTCTGTTAGAATAATAATCAGAAATACCGACGTTAAAATTGCCGATATTACATAAGAGAAAATCCTTTTGAATGGAGATGGTATCTTGTCTGAAAAAAATAAAGTGGCTGTTCGTATTGCAGGCAATGAATATATAATAACCGGATCCGAATCTCCAGAATACATACAAAAAATTGCTCTTTTTGTGGATAGAAAGGTGACTGAGATAACAAGGAAGAATCATCTCCTGAGTACTTCAATGGCATCTGTTCTGACTGCAATAAATATGGCTGATGAAATGTTTCGCGCGAACGAGGAACTGAAAAATACCGCAAATGAATTATCAGAACTTAAAAAGAAGCATCAGGAGCTTTTGGAAGAAACACAGAGAATAAAAGCTGAGTATGCGAAACTGAAGGAAAGAGAATCCCAGCTCCAGTTAGAACTGACCAGACGGGAAACTGAGCTAAAAGAAGTCAGAAACACCCTGAATACTATTTCTAACACAAAGAACAATAATTAAGCGGAGGTTTGCTATGTTTGATGAAATGATATCATGGGGAGAGCTAATAACGTTGGTTCTCTTTGTCCTTAGCTCTGCGCTTATGATTTACCTTATAATGGCGCTGGCTAATTTGTTGCGTATACTTAAGAATGTAAATCAAATAATAGAAAAGAATAAAGATAATATAAACAAGTCTGTTGAGAAATTGCCGCAAATAACCGAAGACGCGGCTAAAATAACGGGCATGGTAAAAAATAATCTCGACGGTTTAGAGAAAATAGTGGGGGAAGTGGGGAAGATCTCGGAAACTGTCAAGAAAGGCGCCGAGACTATCCAAAATGATATTATTATAAAAGCAAAATCGATTCTTGAAATTATTGACGCGATAAAGAAGTTGTATGAAAAGAGAAAGAAGAAGTCCAGCAAAAAAAGCGGGACTGTTTATAAATATAAATATAAGCCCGGCATGGAAAAGCCGGAAGAAGTCGAGGTTGAAACTTCAACAAAAGTTGAAGAAGACAGTATTGTTCCTGATGACTATGTAATTGTTGAGTCGGAAGTAAATGACGATGAATCCGAAAGCGATGAATCACGACAGGAAGAAAAGGATTAAAGACAACAGGTTATTTATATGAAAGCGAAAAAATTAGAGCTGCTCGCTCCTGCGGGCAGCTTTGAATCACTTAAGGCGGCAATTTTAAACGGTGCCGATGCGGTTTATTTAGGCGGGGGAAAACATAACGCCAGAATCAATGCTGTCAATTTTAATGAGACAGAGTTGGCGGCTGCATTTGACTATGCCCATGAAAGAGGTAAAAAGATTTATGTAACACTTAATACCCTGATGAAAAATCATGAATTGAGAGACGGTATTGAGTTTGCGGAGTATATTTATAAAGAGGGCGCGGACGCTGTCATCGTCCAGGATTTAGGCCTTGCCGGACTGATAAGGAAGTATCTGCCCGATTTTTGTATTCATGCCAGTACCCAGATGACCCTTGCCAACAGCGGGTCGGTTGAAACTATTGAAGCAGTGGGCATTAGAAGAGTGGTACTGCCCAGGGAGCTGACATTGGAAGAAATCAGAGCAATAGGTGAAAAAACATCTGTAGAACTGGAAGTATTTGTTCACGGTGCGCTTTGTGTTTGCTATTCGGGTCAGTGCCTTATGTCCTCTTTTATAGGCGGAAGAAGCGGCAACCGCGGATTGTGTGCTCAGCCCTGCAGATTACCATGGTCTTTGTCGCAGAACGGCAGGAAATACGGCGATCCCTCGTATCTGATAAGCCCCAGAGATTTGATGGCGGTTGAACTTTTACCTTTACTTAAGAATGCCGGAATTAATTCCCTTAAAATTGAAGGACGCATGAAATCGCCCGAATACGTGGCCATTGTTACATCAATTTACAGAAAATATCTGGATTTGCTGGAGAATGAGGGAGAGCAAAGTTTCCGTGTTGATGAAGCCGATAAGGAAATCCTGATGCAGGCATTTAACAGAGGCGGCTTTACCCGCGGATTTCTGGAAGGGAACCGAAATTTCAGAAAACTTGTATATACTAAACACCCGAAAAACCAGGGCGTTTTATTGGGACAGGTTCTGGATACCAGGCCTTTTTATGTAAAAATCAAATTAAACAAGTCTATCAGCATGGGGGACGGAATCGAAATCTTTAACCTGCCTGGAGATGTAATAAGCTTTGTGGTCACTTCAATCCTGGATAAGGGTAGGCAGGTGCGTTTTGCCCCGGCGGGATCCGAGGTATGGATAGGAGACGTAAAAAATGTCGTAAAAAAAGGCAGCCAGGTTTACAGGACTCTCTCCAGATCGCTTTTTGATAAGGCCAGAAAAACTTTTGAACAAAAAGAGATACCCGGTATTCCTCTTGACATGGAATTTATCCTGAAAGCAGGGGAGCTGGCAAGACTTACGGTGACAGATCCCGATGGCAATTGTGTGAACATAATATCTGAGATATCTGCCGAGAAAGCTGTTAACAAGGTATTATCCAATGAACGGATCAGAGAACAATTGGATAAAACCGGAGGAACACCATACTATTTGCGTAAGTGGTCCATATCTTCCGATAATGAAAGCACAATGCCCATATCAGCCATTAATGCCATGAGACGCAAGGCCCTGGAAGATATAAAGGCTTTGCGTATAAAGAAGCATAAAAAATCTTCTTTTGAGGGATTTGAAGTTTTTTTCAAAAAATGGGAAGCAGTAAAAGGCCAAAAAAAAGAGCCCGAAAAATTGTTTTTATCAGCATTTTTTCATGCAATACCCGATTCGATCAGCGAGCTGAACAATCTTGTCGGCCGTGTTTATCTGCCTGTGATTACTCCTGGGCAGCTTAACGGATTTAAAAAAGAATTTAATGGTGAAATATATATTTGGACTCCTTCCATTATAAAAGATGGCGAATTAGACACGGTAAAAGAAGCGCTGAGAGCTCTGGCGCCATTTATCGACGGTATTTCATATGGGAACCTTGGGGTTAATAAGATATGTAAAGATGCTTTTCCAGGTATACCTCTTTGCGCGGAGCCTTCAATAAATATATTTAATGATGCTTCTTTAGAGATTGTGGAAAAGCTGGATACCGCCACGGCTGTTCTGTCCCCTGAGTTAAATTTAAAAGAGGTTAAAGAAATAGCATCATCAAGTCTGAAGCAGGAAGCTATAATATATGGAAGAATACCGCTGATGACCATGGAACATTGTCCTTCATCACTTGAAATCGCCTGTACCGGCAAATGCGCTGACTGCAGCGGCAATAAAGGATTTTTGAGGGACAGGAAGAATGAAATATTCCCATTTGTCAGGGATACTGTTTTAAGGCGAACACAGATTTTCAACTCTTGTGTGATTTTTATGGATGATATTGATGCCGTTAAGGATACAGAAATAAGTATTTTCAGGCTTGTTTTTACAGATGAAAGCAAACTTGCCCGAAAAGCCGTAGCGCAATATTTTTATGAAAAATTAAGCGGCAATAATAATCAAGAGCCTTGGGTTATTGAATCCATAAGTAAAATAAGAGAAAATGGATATACAAAAGGCCATTGGTACAGAGGAACAGAATAATGGATTGCTATGCCAAATAACAGGGGGAAGCAGGAGAATAATATGGTTGATGTTTATGTCGAAATAATCAGGGAGGGAGTAAAACTGCCCTTTTATGCCAATGCGTATGATGCCGGCATGGATGTTTGCGCAGCTGAAGATACAATAATAGAGCCGGGACAGACGGTGATAATTCCAACCGGTTTAAAGTTCGCAATTCCCGAAGGTTATGAAATCCAGGTTCGTCCCCGGAGCGGAATAAGTTTAAGGACTCCGCTTCGCCTGGCCAACTCTCCCGGCACAATTGATGCGGGATATAGGGATGAGCTGGGTATAATAGTACACAATTCATCTATAGTAAGTAATGTAAAAAACGGAGAATGTCTAAGCCTTGACAGCAAGGGAAATCAGCAGGGTACCTACATTGTCAGAAAAGGCGAAAGGATTGCCCAACTGGTTCTGGCAGAGGTCCCCAGAATGAATTTAATTCAGGTGGATTCAGTAAAAAATATAGGTACCGACAGAGGGGGAGGCTTTGGTTCTACCGGAATATAGATGATGCTTAAATATTACGATTTTCTATCGGAAATGGGGAATGAAAATGATTAACAGACAAAGACTGACGGATGAATTTGTAAGTTTAGTCAGGATAGACAGTCTTACCAAAAAGGAAAGGAAAATGGCTGACGCCCTTTTGAAAAAGCTGAAAGACATAGGGCTTGAACCCTACGAGGATGATACTGCCTATAAAATAGGCGGTAATGCGGGAAATGTGATTTGTCATGTAAAAGGTACAGCACAAAAACCCGCCTTGCTGTTAATGGCGCATATGGACACGGTTGTACCGGGGACTTCAAAAAAACCGATAATTGACGGAGATATAATAAAATCAGACGGAACAACTGTTTTAGGCGGGGATGATGCCGCAGGAATTGCAGTGATCCTTGAGACAATTAATTCCCTTATGGAGGATAAAACTCCTTTTGCAGACATTTATCTGGTCTTTACCGTGGCAGAGGAGAGCGGCCTTTTTGGGGCCAGGAACCTTGATCTTTCAAAGATTCCGGCTGATTATGCCATAATACTTGACGAGGGCGGAGATATCGGAACAGTGGCTGTAAAGGCTCCGCATTACAACAGATTCAAGGTAACGTTCATAGGTAAAGCCGCCCATGCAGGGTTGGAGCCTGAAAAAGGACTCAATGCCATTATGATGGCATCCAAAGCAATTGCGGATATGCCTCATTTCGGGAGAATTGATGAGGAGAGCACATCCAATATAGGTATAATAAAAGGCGGCCAGGTTCGCAATATCGTATGTGATACATGCGAAATAGAAGGAGAGGTAAGATCCATCTCTGGAGAAAAGATAAACAAGTATACGGATGAAATACTGAACCACTTTAAAAAAGTATCCGAAGAAATAGGCGGTACGGTAAAAATTGAGATGGAAAAAATGTATCCCGGATTTGATATTAAAGAATCGGATGATATTATCAGCCTTCTGAAAGAAGCATCCGATGCATCAAATATACCTCTGAAGCTTCACGCCACAGGCGGCGGAAGCGATACCAACATCATCAACGGAGCGGGGATACCTGCAATAAACACAAGCGTGGGCATGACAAATGTTCACTCGACTAATGAATATATCCGGATATCTGATATGGAAAAGGCATGCCGCTTCCTGACGGCAATCATAAAGGCGGCTTATAACCGAAATAAGTCTTAATATTTCTTTTAGCGTCCTGAATACCGGCGAAAAATGTTTTATGTCTGCTTTGCGGATACAAAATTAAAAAAGGATCTTTTTAAAGATCCTTTCAGACTGAAGACAAAGCTCACTGAAAAGTGGGCTTTTTTTATCTAAAAGAGTAGTTAAGGACATAACAATCATGGTATAATATAAATACATGAAACGCTCATGTAATAAGGATTTCAAG
>Ga0134100_1002610_pt1 | contig 13673 bp, 11 predicted proteins | sample 11_taG_2_FD_94444 | JGI IMG/M metagenome (GOLD analysis project Ga0134100, IMG submission 94444) | Switchgrass degrading microbial communities from high solid loading bioreactors in New Hampshire, USA - 11_42_5_180_A3 metaG | ecosystem: Engineered > Bioreactor > Semi-continuous > Anaerobic >...
CTATTACCTAAACCTTGTTCGCCCGGCGACCATGGATTTCCTTTCACCATGCGCCCTGGGGCCGCTCCCGAGCCCTGGCAGGCGGCAGAAAAAAAAGCGGGCCGACCCGGCCTGCACGGGTCGGCTCTCGACTTGCTGCTCCCTATGGGAATCGGCCCCGGTCTCCGGCTTCAGCCACGCGGACGGGCGCCGCAGGACACGGCGTTCCATCCTCACGCCCGCTCCTCGTAGCACTGCCGGGCGTACTGGTCAGGGATCCAGCCCCAGCCCCAGATCGGCGTGGGCTGGCTCGGCACCGTCCCCAGCACCTCCACGGGATCGAGGTTGGACGAGAGCACGGTGCAGTGGTGCTGCCAGTTGGCGCCGAAGTCGAACACGTAGGTGAACCGCTCTCCCCGCTTCACCTCCGCCCCCACGCGGACCTTGTCATACGGGCGCACCGCCCGCGGGTTCCCCTCCTCGGGGACGCCGAAGCAGCGTCCGTCGGCGAAGCGGAACTCGTGCAGATGGCTGAGATCCCACCGGGCAAAGCCCAGGTCGATGGCCGTCGCCAGGTCCATGAAGGTATGGGAAGGCCCCACCAGGAAGATGCGGCCGGGCTGCGGCGCGAACTTGAGCCCTGCCCCGGATACCAGATCCACCCGAAGGGTAAACCAGCCTCTTACCGCCAAATCGGTGCCTCCTCCGCAGTGCGCGGCGCTCTCCTGAGGACGCCGCGCGCCGATTGCATGGCACTACTGCTTCGCACGCCGACCGGCGAACTCCTGCACCCGCCGCAGGGAGAGGGAAAAATCTGGGCGGGGGGCTGGCAGCGCCGTTCTAGGCCTGCCCCCCGGACCATAGCCTGTGAGCGATCAACCTTCGCGAAGGAGCGGTCGCATGCGGCGTGTCTGGCACCGCATCTACTCCGACTTCCTCATGCCGCCCCGCCTGGCCGAGTACCGTTCCCTCCTGGAGGCCGCCCTGAACCGGGGCTATGAGGTGCACTCGGTGCTCTCGTTCTGGCAGGCGAGCCGGGGCGGCCTGGACCCCGGTCGCCGCTCCCTGATCAACCGGCACGATGTGGACACAGACGTCGGAACGGCCCTCCAGATGCACCGCATCGAGCAGGACCTCGGGGTGAGGGCCTCGTACTATTTCCGCCTACGCACCCTGAACGTGCCTTTCATGCGGGAGATCGAACGGGCGGGCAGCGAGGCCAGTTACAACTTCGAGGAGATCGCCACCGTGAGCAAGCAGAAGGGGCTCTGCACGCGACAGCAGGTGGAGCAGCACATGCCCGAGATTCGCGCCCTTTTCCGGAGCAACTTCACGTACGTCCGCGCCCTGACGGGGCTGCCCATGCTCACCGTGGCCTCGCACGGCGACTTCGTGAACCGACGCCTCCGGATCGCCAACCATGAGCTGCTGAACGACGACCTCCGGCGCGAGCTGGGCATTGTGGTCGAAGCCTATGACGAGTCCCTGACCAGCCTCTTCACGGAACGGTTCACCGACACCCTCTACCCCCGGTTCTGGCGCACCTACTCCCCGCTCGTGGCCATCGAGCGGGGAGACGCGGTGATCCAGATTCTCACCCATCCGCGCCACTGGCGGTCTGCGCCCCTGGTCAACCTGGCCGACAATCTGCGCCGCCTGACCGAAGGGATGACCTACGAGGTCAGGGCCGTCATGCGCAAAGGGGCGTGACGGCAAATGGAGCGAAAGCGCATCTGGTGGTGGGCCGCGGGAGCCGCCACCCTGCTCCTGCTGGCGTACGTGAGCTGGCAGTTCGGCGTGTTCGCCCGGCCGCACCAGGCGGCGCCCCTGGTCGTGCCCAGGGCAGGGCCGCCGCCGGGCGGGGACGGGGAGCCCTTCGGCAGGGGCGATGCCATGCCGCCGGGCGAAGGAGAACCGCCAGCGGGGGGCGATCCGGCGGTGTCTGAGGAGACCGAGGTCCCCGGCGCCGGCCAGGCGGCACAGCGCCTCAACATCCTCCTGCTGGGGCTCGACGCCCGGGTACCCGGCGAGCCCTCCCGGTCGCACATGATGCTCCTGCTTTCGCTTGATCTGATCCGGCGGGAGGGAGCGCTGCTGTCCATTCCGCGCGACAGCCGCGTCCTCATCCCCGGCCGGGGGCTGGACAAGATCAACCACGCCCTCTTCGGCCACCCCGCACCCCTCCCCGCCCTGCGCGAACTGGCCGACCGGCACGGGCTGCTCCTGATCGAGGACGCGTGCGAGGCGCTGGGCTCCACCCTCCACGGCGTGCCCTGCGGCAGCCCCCGGTACGCCCACGGCGCCGTGTTCGCTTTCTACCCCAACAAGCAGATCACCACGGGCGAAGGCGGCGTGGTGGTCACAGACGACGACCGTGCGGCCGCCCTCTGCCGCAGCCTGCGCAACCAGGGGCGAGGCGAGGACGGCGCCTGGCTGACCCACGTGCGCCTCGGCTACAACTACCGCATGGACGAGATGAGCGCCGCCGTGGGCGCCGTGCAGATGGCGCGGCTGCAAGAACTGCTGGACAGGCGGGCCCGGGTGGCCGCAGCCTACCGGCGGCGCCTGGCGGAGATCCCCGGGGTCACGCTCCCTGAGGCGGCCCCGGGGGCGCAGGTGCAGTGGTTCGTCTGGGTGGTGCGCCTGGACCCGGCCATCGACCGGGACCGGGTGATGCAGTTCCTGCTCGGCCGGGGCATCGGCTGTCGGCCTTACTTCCCCCCGATCCACCTGCAGCCGTTCTACGTCGAGGTGTTCGGCTGCAGGCCCGGGGACCTGCCGGTTACCGAGGCCGTCGCCCGGACGGTGCTGGCCCTGCCCTTCCACGGGGGCCTGAGCGATGCGGAGATCGACGAGGTCGCCGCGGCGCTGGCGGAGGCGGTCGTTTGCGCCGCTGTGCGCGGTGGACGGTGACAGGTGCTGGATCACCGGCGGATGGCCAGTCGCAGGGGTGGCGTGCGGCGCCAGATCCGGGTCGATGCCGGGTGCTGGGCCGAGAGCGATGAGGGTGGAAGGGCGCCGGATGGCCAGTCGCAAGGGTGGTGTGCGGCGCCAGGGTGCGGGGGTCGATGCCGGGTGCTGGGCCGAGGGCGGTGAGGCGTGGAAGGGCGCCGGATGGCGCGTCTCGCGCAGCCGGTGGTAAACTATGGGTAGTGGCGGCAGGCGGGATGACCCGCTAGCTCCGGCGGTGGGATGGCGCGGGTGCGGCCGTGCGGGATCGACGGGCACACGCCCCCACCCCCGGGGCTCACTGGTTGCCAAGCCACAAACCCGTGATGAAGGAGCGGTTGCGCATGAAGATCGCCGTGATCGGGGCCAGCGGTAAGGCCGGTAGGTTGATCGTGGAAGAAGCCGTCAACCGCGGGCATGAGGTAACCGCGATTGTGCGCGACGCGAAGAAGGTCACCCGGCCAGACGTCAAGGTGGTGGAGAAGAGCATCTTCGACCTGACGGCGGAGGACCTCAAGCCCTACGACGTGGTGGTGAACGCCTTCGGCGCCCCGCCCGGAGAGGAGCAGGCCCACGTTGACGCAGGGCGCACGCTGATCCGGGCGCTGAAGGGGACCGACGTGCGCCTCATCGTCGTGGGCGGCGCCGGGAGCCTCTACACCGACGAGAGCAAGACCCTCAGGGTGCTGGACGCCCCGGGGTTCCCGGAGGCGTACAAGCCCACCGCCAGAGGGCAGGCCCGCAATCTCGAGGACCTGCGCGCCACCACAGACGTGAAGTGGACGTTCATCAGCCCGTCGGCCGTGTTCGATCCTAACGGCAAGCGAACGGGCCAGTACCGCACGGGGAAAGACGTGCTGCTGCATAACTCCCGGGGCGAGAGCTACATCAGCTATGCCGACTACGCCATCGCCGTGCTCGATGAAATCGAGAAACCGAAGCACTTAAACGAACGGTTTACGGTTGTCGGAGAGAAGGAGTGACAGACGCCACCGGTCAGCGTTCCTGACTGGCTCGGTGCGTGGTCGTTCCTCAGCGGCAACACGGCCCGACAAGAGCGGTGCACGTACGCACCGCTCTTTTTCATGCCCGCCCAGCGGCTCATCGGGCGCCTGCCGACGCCCCAGTTCGCACCCGCCCCCTCGCCGCCTCCTCCGTCTTGTCCCCCTTACGGCGGGGTGTTGGTCATCCTGCCACCATCCTCGCGCTGCCTCCCATTTTCCTCACCGTGCTTACGCCATCAAGCTGGTCCCTCCCGCCTCATCCTTCCGGTGCCTACCATCCCCCTTCTCCGCCCTTGCGGCAGCGAGGTGGTCACCCCGCCGTCGTCCTTCTGGTGCGTCCCATTCCCCTCACCGCCGTGGCGGCACCGAGGTGGTCACCTCGCCGCCGTCCTGCCGCTGCCTCCCATACCCCCACCGTCCTTGGAACGCCACGGAGAGCACAGTCGGGGGTTGCGGTCGTAACGATGGCGCGATATGATGGCGACATTATCAGAATAATGACAGAGGGGGTTGCATGCTTGGACTTCTCAGCTCCGACCTACGTAATTCTCCCTGTCCAGTCGCCCATCGCCGATCAGATCCTGCGAATCCGGGAGCGCTACGGGCACCCGTTGGCCTACCCGGTAGAGGTGACCGTGGCGGGGTCCAGCGGGGTAGGCACCCTCGAGCCCGATCAGGATCCCGAAGCGGTCGTGCAAGTGCTGGAGCGCATCGCCGCAAGCACCCGGGCGTTTCAGACCGAGTTCGGCGAGGTCCGCCGGTTTCCCGGGACGAACATCTTCTGGCTATCCTTGAAGGACGAAGCACCTTTCCGAGAGCTGCATCAGCGGCTCAAGGAATCACAAATTCGGTTCCAGCCAAGCCCTTTCCCTTTCCAACCGCACTGCACGCTGCAAGTTCGGCAGCGTAGCGAACAAGAAGCGACAGAACTGCTGCGCCTGCGGGTGCCCGGCTCGGTTGTCTTCGACGAGATTGCGCTGGCTTCCGAGGTGCGGAACGAGAGCGGGCAGCTGGAGTGTCCCATCCTCTGGCGCGCGAAACTGGCCAGCTGCTCCGCCAGCGTCAGCCAGCGGCGCTCGTTGCGGGACGGGAAGCTGGTCGGGGACGGCCGGAAGCAGACGGGCAGGTACGGATTGTGGTGCGGCAGGTAGACCCGGCCCCGCCGGTTCAGGTAGAGCACCGCCTCCAGCCGCGCCCCGTCCCCCTGGGACTGCCCGAAGACCAGCCGCTCCGGCCGGACCCCCCACCTGATGCGGTTGAACTCGTGCCATCCGTCCAGCGCCAGCGGGCTGGGCCAGTGCGTCTCCATCCTTCCCTCCCCCTTCCCTATGACTCCCGGACCGCGCCGACACCGCCCCGGCGCTGCCAGCCCGGACGGCTGATGGCCAGGAGCATCACCGCGTAGAGCGCCAGGTAGCTCGCCGTCATCGCCCCGCCGTACAGCGCCACGGCCACCCCGGGGAGAGCCCCCAGCCCCTTCGCCGCCACCAGCGCACCGAGGACCAGGATCAGGCGGCCGGCGTCCCAGCACGGCTGCAGGTCCTGCCGCTCCAGGGCGTCGAGGGTGTACGAGAGCGGCACGACCACGAACCTGGCCAGCATGGTCAAGACCAGCACCTGGGTATACATCCCCGCCTCGCGCCATTCGGGCCCGAACACGAAACTGAACAGCTGCGGACCGAAGGCCCCGAGGAAGAGGATCGGCGGGGCGCCGACCAGCAGCAGCCGCCGGGCCAGCTGCTGGAAGAGCGGCCGGACTCCCCCGGGCTCCTCCCGGGCGAGGCGGGCCACCTCGGCCGCGTACACCTGAGCAACCGCCTGGCCCACCAGCGTCATGGGCGCGTCGATCATCCGCTGGCCCAGGGCGTACCAGCCCGCGACCTGGGTGCCGTAGAAGAGGCCCAGGAGCAGCTGCGCCACCTGCAGCCCGCCGCTGTTGAGCAGGCCCGCCCCTGCGGCGAGGAGCGGAAACCGGCGGAAGCGGACGGCCGCGGCCCGCATCTCCCGGAGGGAGAGCAGGCGGAGCGGGCTGACCCGCGTGCCCGGGTCCCGTCCCAGCAGCACCAGGGCGCCTGCGCCGTAGCCCGCGGCCCGTCCCACCACCAGGCCCAGTGCGCCGGCGCCCGCCGCGCCGAGGCCGATCTGCAGCCCTGCGGAGACGGCCGACTCCACCACCCGCGACCGGGTGATGCGGCGGAAGGCCTGCTGGCGGGTCGCCCAGCCGCCGCCCGCCTGGAGGATGCCGAAAGCCAGCAGGGTGAGCGGGAAGAGCCAGACCATCTCCGTCGGGACGGCCGCGGCCAGGCCCCACGGGTCCAGCCGGCGCAGGAACCAGAGCACCGCCCAGGCGAGGGCGCTCACAGCCCCGGCGACGAGGGCGGAGAGCGCCGCCAGGTTGGCGCTCCCCTCCACCGTGGGGGCGATGGGCACGGCCATCTCGTACCGCAGGCAGACGGCCGAGGACAGGATGGCGAGCGCCGACGTGTAGAGGGCGTAGACGCCCATCTCTTCGGGCGAGTAGATGCGGGTGATCACCGGGGAGGTGAGCACCACCAGCGCCTGGGAGGGGGCGCTGCCCCCGGCCACCAGGGCCACCGCCCGCGTGAGCGGGCCCGCGTCCAGGAAGCGCTGCAGGAACCGGGGACGGTGTTCCGTCGGGCGCAGGCCGGAGCGTTTCAAGGCGCGCAGGACTCGTGCGACCATGCCCACCCTCACCGCAGCGCAGCCCGGAGCGCCGCTGCGACCTCGTCCTGCTGGTCCCGGCGCAGGAAAGGACCGATCGGCAGGGAGAGCACCTCCCGGGCGGCGGCCTCGGCCGCGGGCAGGCTCAGGTTCAGGTGCCGGAAGACCGGCAGCCGGTGCAGCGGCACGGGATAGTAGACCATGGTGCTGATTCCGCGCTCCGAGAGAGCCCGCTGCACTTCGTCGCGCCGCCCGTTGAGGATCCGGATGGTGTACTGGTGAAAGACGTGCTCCACCTCCGGGCGGACGGCGGGCAGCACCACCCCGGGCAGGTCGGCGAGGATCTCCTGGTAGTACGCTGCGGCGGCCTGCCGGCGGCGGTTCCACTCGTCCACGTGGGGCAGCTTCACCCGGAGGATGGCGGCCTGCAGGACGTCGAGCCGGGAGTTGTAGCCCACCCGCTCGTGGTAGTACTTGCGGCGGGAGCCGTGGGCCCTGAGCATCCGGGCGGCGTCGGCCAGGGCGTCGTCGGCGGTGATCAGGAGCCCGCCGTCGCCGTACGCCCCCAGGTTCTTGCTCGGGAAGAAAGAGAACGCCCCGAAGTCGCCCAGGGTGCCCAGCAGACGGCCCCGGAAGCGGCCCCCGAAGGCCTGGGCCACGTCCTCCACCACGCGCAGGCCGTGGGCCCCGGCGAGGTCCCGGAGGCGGGCCATCTCGGCCGCGTGCCCGAAAAGGTGCACCGGCACGATCGCCCGGGTGCGGGGCGTGACGGCCGCCGCGGCCAGGTCCGGGTCGAGGGTGAACGTGTCCGGATCGATGTCCGCAAAGACCGGGGTGGCCCCCGCGTGGCAGATGGCCTCGACGGTGGCGAAGAACGTGAACGGGGTGGTGATCACCTCGTCTCCCGGCCCCACCCCCAGGGCGCGCAGGGCGATGACGAGGGCATCGGTGCCCGAGTTGAGCGTTATGGCATGGCGCACGCCCAGGTAGGCGGCCAGCTCCCGCTCCAGCGCCTCCACCTCGGGGCCCAGGATGAACTGGCCGGAGCGCAGCACCTCCTGGATGGCCCCCTGCAGGGGCTCCCACAGGAACTCCACCTCTGCGGCCAGGTCCAGCATCGGAACCCGCTCACGCATGGGTCTCACCCATCCCTTCCATGTGTGGCCTCCGGCGTCGGAGCGGCCGCGGTGATGCCCCCTGTCGTCACGCCCGCCGGGGTTGCAAATGCGGCCTCCGCCCCCGTGGCCGCGCCCGTCCGTACGCAGACCGCCGGCCCGGTCGCCGCGGTCACACCCGTCTCCGGCGCGCCGCCCGCCGGCGCCGCCGGCGCCCGAAGCGCCTGCCGCCCCTCCTCCGCGGCCGCCGGCTCACATGGCGCGGACGCCCCCGGGGAAAGGCGCCGGGGAGGCGGTGTAGAGCACGGGCTTCGGACGAATCGGCTCCACCGGCGGCTCCGCGGGGTCAACGATGCGGAGGCTGTCGAGGGAGGTGAACTCCCAGAAGCGGCTCCGGAAGGCCGCAGCCAGGGCGTTCGCCGCGTCGGCGGCACGGACGGGGTCGATGTCGACCACGGCGAGCTGGATCACCTCCGTGTCCCGCACCACCGAGACGCGGATGCGCTCCTGGAACTGGTCCAGGCTCTCCTGGAGCGGCCACGGCGGCGCCGGTGCAGAGCAGGAGGGGCAGCAGGACCCACACGAACCGCCGGCCCAGCATGGCGAAGACGTCCCGCAGGCTGATGCGATCGTCAGCCACGGAGGACACGCCCCTCCGCCCGCCGGTAGGTCTGGCCGCACGCATCGCACCGGCCCGCCGACTCGCCAGCGGGGAACACGATCCGGTTGCCGCAGCGGCAGACCCAGCCGATGATGCGGGCCGGGTTGCCCACCACCAGGGCGTGGTCGGGCACGTCACGGGTGACCACGGCGCCCGCCCCGACGAAGGCGTGCTCCCCGATGGTCACGCCGCACACGACGGTGGCGTTGGCGCCCAGGGTCGCCCCCCGCCTCACCAGGGTGCGCCGGAGTTCGTGCATGCGGGGCGTATGGCTGCGCGGGTTGCGCACGTTGGTGAAGACCACCGACGGGCCGCAGAAGACCTCGTCCTCCAGCTCCACGCCCTGGTAGATGGACACGTTGTTCTGCACCTTCACGCGGGCACCCACGCGCACGTTGGGACCGATCATCACGTTCTGGCCGATGGTACAGCCGGGCCCGATGGTGCAGTTGGCCAGGATGTGGGAGAAGTGCCACACCCGGGTGCCGGGGCCGATGACCACGTTTTCGTCCACGTAGCAGGATTCGTGCACGAACGCACCCGGGAACCGGTCGGAGGCGCCGCCGGGAGAGGCGACCGGAGTGCCGGCGGCGGCACCCGTTGCGGCGTGGCCGGCGGCGGTAACCCCCCTCTGACACGCTTCCAGCACCGCCAGGACCGCCAGCGCCTCCCGCCCGTCGGTCTCGGGGCTCCGGCGGATGGCCACGCACTCGAGGAAGTGGCGACACTCGGCCATCAGCGGTTCCTCGGGAGTGTAGTCCACCGGCACGGGCTCGCCCTGCCGGGGCACCGGCCGCCCGTCCTGCCAGTCGGCGCCCGAGGGGAAGAGCAGAAGCTTGTGGTCCGGATCGGTGTCGGTAAAGACCGCCATCCGCCGGTCACCCACCACCGTGATCCGCTGCTGTTTGAGCGGATGCAGCCACGAGAAGAGCAGGTAGGCCGCCGCCCCGCCCGGGAACGCGAGCGCCGCCGCAAACACGTCCTCCACCCCCGGCTGCAGGAAGGCGCTCCCCTGTCCCCGCACCCGGACCGGGGCCTCCTCCATGAGCCACAGCACCACCGAGACGTCGTGCGGGCCCAGCGACCAGAGCACGCTCTCCTCCCGCCGGAACCGGCCCAGGTTCACCCGCTCGGCGATGATGTACTGGATGCGCCCGAGGTCGCCGTCTGCCACCAGCTGCTTCAGCCGCCGCACGGCCGGGTGGTACCGCAGCAGGTGGCCGACCATGAGGATGCGCCCCTCCGCCTCCGCCAGCCGGACGAGCTGCTCGCCCTCGGCATGCGAGAGGCAGAGCGGTTTCTCCACGAACACGTCCTTGCCCGCCTGAAGGGACCGGCGCACCAGGTCGCCATGCGTCGCCGCCGGCGTGGCGATGGCCACCGCGTCCACCGACGGATCGGCCAGCGCCTCCTCCAGCTCATCGGTCACGATGGCCCCCGGGTACCGCAACCCGAGTGACCGCCTGAGACTCTCGTCCACTTCCACGACCCGACGGAGGGCGCCCAGCGCGTGGAACGTCCGCACCAGGTTGGCCCCCCAGTACCCAGCGCCCACACACGCCACCCGGGGCACTCTCACAACTCGTCTCCCCTTCCCTACACCTCAAGAGGCTATGCGGGGACAGGCCGGTACTTGCCGGGAAATGTGAGGTCAAACTGCCGAGCCTCTCCAGCCAGGGAGTCCCGGTCCAGCCACACGCAGGGGTTGCGACCCGGCAGGCAGAAGAAGCATCCATGGCCGCGCTGACGGCCCAACCTGACACGGGAGGATCGCCCATGGGAGCCACAGTCCGGCGACGCTGGTACCGGCGACGTTGGGTCAGGGTGCTTTTCGGCTGTCTCACCACCGTTCTGATCCTGCTGGGCATCGCCGGATTCGCCCTGTACCGGGCGATGACCAGCGTCGCCCGGCCCGGACCCGTCTGGGAAGGCCCGCTCACGCCCGAGCAGCGGGAGGAGATCTTCGATGCGCTCTGGACCACCGTCTACCGCCACTACTCCTACCTCGAACTGAAAGGGATCGACTGGAAGGCCCGCCGGGCGACCTACTGGCCGCAGGCCCAGGCGGCGCCCGACGACGTCGCCTTCTACCGCGTGCTCGAGCGGATGGTGGCCTCGCTGGACGACGGGCACACCCGCCTGATCTTCTACCCGGGCCAGGAGCCGGTCACCACGCCGCCCCTCACTCTCGGCTGGGTGGAGGAACAGTACGTAGTGCTGGAGGTCGACGATGCGCTGACGGACCAGGTGAAACCGGGCGACCGGCTCACCGCCGTCGACGGGCGGCCCGTGGCCGAGGTGGCGGCGGAGCTGCGCCCCTACATCGGCGAGGCGACGGAGGTGCGCCGCCAGCGCCGTATTGCCCGGAGCCTGCTCTCCGGTCCGCCGGCCACGACCGTGGCCGCGACCTTCGTCCGGCCCGACGGCACCCAGTACACGGTGGCACTGGAACGACCGGATCCCGAGCCGGGAAGCCCCGGCGCCGGGCCGCTGCCCTCGCAGGTCTCTTCCCGGGAGATTGACGGGTTCGGGTACATCCGGATCGCCAGCTGGTCGGGCGACGCCGTGTACGGCTTCGACCAGACCCTGGAGCAGTTCCGGGATGCCCCGGGGTTGATCATTGACGTGCGGGGCAACGGCGGCGGAAACGACACGCTCGCCAGCCAGGTCGCCGGCCGCCTGTTCACGGAAAAGCAGTTTTTCGCCCGCTGCCGCTTCCGCGTCTACCCCTTCTGGACCCCTGCGTTCCGTCGCTACGTCGAGCCCCGGGGCCCCTGGACCTACACCGGCCCGGTGGTGCTGCTGATCGACGAGGGCGTGTACAGTTCCAACGACTTCTTCGTGGGCGGACTGGCCCGGAGCGGCCGGGTCACGACCGTGGGCCGGCCTACGGGTGCGGGATCTGCCAACCCGGAAATCTTCACCCTGCCCGGGGGCGCGCAGCTCCGGCTTTCCCGGTGGATCGAGTACTTCGCCGACGGGACCCCGGTCGAAGGGAACGGAACCCGGCCGGACATCGAGGTGATCCTCACCATCGCAGACATCGCCGCCGGTCGTGACCCCGACCTTGAGACCGCCCTCGCGGTCCTGCGGGGTGAGCGCTAGCAATCGAGTCGCGACCGGGCCCGGCCCCTCCTGAGGGGCCGGGCCCTGCGTGATGCGGTGCGGAGCCCCGGCACCGCCCCCGCCCGCAGATGACTGGCACTCGCGGGCGATTGCCGGTCGGAGTATGGCGAATTTCCTGCAGATGCCTTATGATGAACACTACGTACTATTATCAAGCGAAAGAAGGCCGCTCCGTGACCCGTATCCAGCAAGGCTCCCGCGAGTACCGCAGGGTCACGCTCGCCCTCTTCCTCGGTGCCCTGTCGGTCTACGCCAGCCTGTATGTCACCCAGCCCATCCTGCCGCTTCTCTCGGAAGCCTTCGGCATCACGCCGGCGCACGCCAGCCTGTCGGTGTCCGTGGCTACGGTAAGCCTGGCGCTTTCCCAGGTGCTGGTCGGCCCCCTGGCCGACTCCCTGGGCCGCAAGCCCGTGATGACCTTCGCCATGCTCGCTGCGGGCGTGATCGGCGTTGCGGCGGCCCTCGCACCCAGCTTCGGCCCCTTCCTGTTCCTGCGGTTCGTGCATGGCCTGGTGATGGCCGGCCTGCCCGCCACCGCCATGGCCTACCTGGCCGAAGAGATCGACGCCCGCCACCTCGGGGCCGCCATGGGCCTCTACATCGCCGGCAACTCGGTGGGCGGGCTCAGCGGGCGCATCATCGCCGGCATGGCAGCGGATTTCTGGGGCTGGCGGGCAGCCGTGGGCAGCATCGGCGTGATGAGCCTTGCCTGCGCCCTCTGGTTCACCCGCACCCTCCCGCCCTCCCGCCACTTCCGGCCCCAGCCGCTGCAACCGAAGCGCCTCGTGCTGTCGCTGCTGCGGGCCTGGGGCGATCCCTTGCTGCGCACGCTGTACATGGTCGGCTTCCTGGCGATGGGCTCGTTCGTGGCCCTGTACAACTACGTCAGCTACCACCTGATGGCGGCGCCTTACAACCTCAGCCCGGCCCTGGTGGGCTGGATCTTCCTGCTTTACCTCGCCGGAACGTTCAGTTCGGCGTTTCTGGGCCGCCTCTCGGACCGGTACGGACGTGCACCAATGCTCGGCCTCAGCCTGGCCATCCAGCTGACCGGTGCCACCGTCTCCCTGGCCGGCCCGCTGCTGGTGAAGATCCTCGGCATCGCGATCTTCACGTTCGGCTTTTTCGGGGCCCACTCCATCGCCAGCGGCTGGGTGGGGCAGCGGGCCGTCCGCGACAAGGGCGCTGCCTCCGCCCTCTACCTCTTCACCTACTACCTTGGATCCAGCCTCGCCGGCACCACTGCGGGGCTCTTCTGGATGCGCTTTCACTGGCCGGGCGTGGTGGGGTTCATCGCCTGCTTCCTCGTTGCGGCCCTCGGCCTGGCCGCTCTCTCCCGGCGTCTGGAGGCGACGACCCCGCCGCAGCAGCATGCGGTCTCCCCGACCCAGCGGTAGGGAGTAGTTCTGTTCGTGCCCTCCGTTTGACGGCGGCCGGGGATACGTGCGCCCCGGCCGCGTTGCGTTCTGTTCGTGCCGACTGTTGACGACGGCCGGGAATGCGGGCGCCCGACCGCGTTGCGTACTGTTCGTGCCGACTGTGGGTGGCAACAGCGGGGTACCACCACCCGGGTAACGGCTGTCGCAATCGCAGTCGCGGGTGCGACCTCCACGGGCAGATGGTGTTGATGGTGCCGGGAAGGTGCCCCAGCGTCTGTGGTGATTACTTTGCCTACTGTCCCGACTCCCCCCTCGCGTCTGCGCCTTCATCACGGCGGCCCCTGCAACCAAGCGCGTTCCCTCTTGGAACGCACCGGGGAGTGCCGGTCAGGTCCTTGACTCTGTAACTGAACCACGCTCAAGAACGCATGGATTGTGCTTCCCCCGGCCGGGCGGGTGGTGTACGGCAGACCGAAAATTAGGGGGAAATTTTGACCCATATTTCCGGCGAGATAGTGGGAAAAACTGCCCCATATTACAGTTATGTAAACTTGGCCTCCGCCAACATTCCGTCGAATCCGGTAGTATTCTGTCGAAAGTGCCCTCACAGGACCCACTGGAGCCTCCAAAAACGTCTTTCGGGGTACGGAAATAGGGAAAAACAGCCCCCTATGTCGCTGAAAATATGGGGAAGTTTTGACCGCCATTCTGGCAGCCCTCCCTTTTCCCCCGATGTGCCGGACTTGGCGCTGATACACCCCCGAGGCCCAACCCTGGC
>Ga0134100_1002618_pt1 | contig 13638 bp, 13 predicted proteins | sample 11_taG_2_FD_94444 | JGI IMG/M metagenome (GOLD analysis project Ga0134100, IMG submission 94444) | Switchgrass degrading microbial communities from high solid loading bioreactors in New Hampshire, USA - 11_42_5_180_A3 metaG | ecosystem: Engineered > Bioreactor > Semi-continuous > Anaerobic >...
AAAGGAACAAACCAACGGCAATTCCAAGTATGGCGGTTCCTTACCGGAATCCCACCTGGAAAAATACCCGATTCAAAAAAGACTCTTTGCCGGATATCCCTTCTCAGAAGATTATAATGATGAACGAGGTCACATCTTCGCTCTGGAAGATGTCACTTCGACTTTACGGGTCAATGAGAAAACCGTCAGCTCTTGTTGGAACTGTAAAAGCCCTCAGGTTCCCGGTTTAATCGAAGAAATGGGGGACGATTTCTGGGCCACACCTTTCCTCCAGCTTAAAGATAAAATTACAGAGCCTATCGCCTGTGCTGACTGCCATGATCCGGAGACGATGAATTTACGCATAACCCGGGTCACCCTGCTCAATGCTCTTGAGGTACGTGGCATTGATCCTAATCAGCTCAGCCGTCAGGAAATGCGCACTATGGTCTGCGCCCAATGCCATGTTGAATATCATTTTGCAGATGACAATAAGAAAGTGACCTATCCTTGGAAATACGGCTTAACCGCAAACGATGCCGAAAAATTCTATGATGAAATCAATTTTAAAGACTGGAATCATGGTGAAACAGGTGCCCCCATGCTTAAAGCTCAGCACCCTGATTACGAGTTATTCTCCACCGGTGTTCATGCTGCCAATGGTGTAGCCTGTGCTGACTGCCATATGCCTTATGTCAAGCAAGGAACATCCAAAATCTCTTCTCATCATTTACAAAGCCCCTTAAACACTATTGCTGAATCCTGCCAGACTTGTCATCGCCAAAGTGAAGAGTACCTGAAGAACCAAGTTATCAATATCCAGGACAAGGTTTTTGCCACTCGGCAAGTGCTGGAGCAAGCTCTGGCTGACGCCATGGATGCTATCGTGGCTGCAGACAAAAACCCCAATGCCAAAGCCGATGCCATGAGCAAAGCCAGGGAGTACCACCGGAAAGCCCAATGGCGCTGGGACTATATTGCCGCAGAAAATAGCATGGGCTTCCACAGTCCTAATGAAGCTCTCCGGGTCTTAAGCGAAGGCATTGATTATGCACGTCTTGCACAACTTCAGGCTAATCTGGCCATTGGCGCCGCAGCAGGGGGTGCTGCCAATCCGGATGCAGGGCAAACACCCGGACCGGGAACAGCCACTGAAGCCGCAAAGGGCACCTAAAGTACGACAATCAAAAGATATGAAGAAAAAATAAATAAATAAGCGAGGCAACATGTCTCGCTTTTTGCATTTTTAAAATCAATTTTACTCCGGGTTTTCCACCCGCTTAGCTATCTCTTCCACTAACTGTTCCACATGATGGGGCAAGGGCATACGATTTACCCCTGTAATAATGATGTTATTGCGTTGAATCGGTATCAGGAGTTTAAGGGCTGTACTGGAAGAAATTGCAGCAGCAATATTAGGGGTGATTTCCCCTAAGAAACCATGGACTGTGGTAATTGCTAAAGAGCCGGTTATAATATCCACCCGATTAGCGTTATAACAGATTGCAGCTTCACCGGAAGCCCCTTCTGTGGCACCGGCCTTAAGCATAGCACCGGTAGCCAGAGCATTAGTGCCGAGAGCTAATATTTCCAGGTCAGGCATCCGCTTGCGCAACTGTTCAACAATATGTTTGCCCATTCCTCCACCTTGGCCATCAATTACTGCTACTCGCATCCCAAACCTCCACACCAAAATATTCCTATACATCAAAATATCCCTAAATATTTTTTCATTCACAAGACAAAAACCTTAGTTAATAAACATCGCCTGAGCGAGCCTCACCATAATACACTCTATCAAAAGCATATTATCAAAACGCTCTAACAAATTCTGGGCAAATGTTCCCCTTCCAGCATCCCCACAACTCGCTTGCCACCTAATGGAGTCTTAAGCAGGACTAACCCTGGATCCTTCTCTCCGATTCTTCCGATTACAGCGGCCTGCTCCCCAAGGGGATGGGCTTTCATCTTAGCTAATACCTCTTCTACCGCTTCCGGAGCCACAACGGCCAATACTTTTCCTTCATTGGCCAGGTAAAGAGGGTCTAACCCCAGCATTCCACAGGCTCCTTCTACGCCCGGGTTTAGGGGTAAGCTTTCTTCTTCAAGAACAATGCTCACTTTCGCCTGGCGAGCAATTTCATTCAAAGTGGTACCTACACCGCCGCGAGTTGGGTCACGCATACAACGCACTCCCGGCCCATAAAAGCTCTCAATCAGGTGGTTTAAGGGGGCACAGTCACTGACTACAGGAGTGCCAAATTCCAAACCTTCCCGATCAGCCAAAATGGCAATGCCATGATCCCCAATGGTGCCGCTAATCAAAAGATAATCCCCCGGCTGAATATACTCAGGACCTACTAAATGCTCTTGCAAAAAGCCAACTCCCGTAGTATTGATAAAGATTTTGTCGGCACTTCCCCGTTCTACCACCTTGGTGTCGCCGCAAACTATGGGTACTCCCGCCTTTTGGGAAGTCTCAGCAATGCTTTGAACGATTCTTTCCAGGTCTTCAATCAAGAATCCTTCCTCCAAAATCACTGCCAGAGAAAGATAGCGCGGACGAGCTCCTGTAACGCTGAGATCATTAATGGTACCGCAGACAGCTAATTTACCAATATCGCCACCCCGAAAGAAAATTGGATTTACCACAAAGGAGTCAGTAGTAAGAGCCAGTTTGGTTGAGCCTGGGAGGATAGTTGCATCATTCATTTGGTTCAAATAGTCATTCCCTAAATACTTTTGAAAAAGATCCTGCACTAATTGATGGCTCAAACGACCTCCGCTGCCATGGGCCATGATTATTCTTTCCATCTATTTCACGCTCCTTTGAGCATAGCGATAATAAGCGGCACAAGACCCCTCAGAGGAGACCATACAAGGTCCTACAGGTGTTAATGGTGTACACTTACGCGCGAACAAAGGACATTCTAAGGGAGAGATTTGGCCCTTGAGGACATTGCCACAACGGCAGCCGGGAATTTCTTTACTCTCAAACTCGGGCAGGGCAAATTTGACTCCGGCATCCCACTCAGCATATTCCTTTCTTAAACCCAAGCCGCCTTTAGGAATTAGCCCCAACCCCCGAAAATAAGCATCGACAGGTTCAAAGATTTTATTTATTATAGCCTGAGCGGCCAGATTTCCTTCCGGTTTCACGACTTTTTGGTACTGGATTTCGATCTCGCAGCGGCCTTCCTTTCTTTGCCGCAGAAGCATGACCAAACCCTCTAGTATATCGAGACCATCAAAACCGGTAACCACTCCCGGCATGTTATAGTCCTTCGCCATAAACTCTAAAGCTTTGGAACCAATGATAGCACACGCATGACCGGGATCCAGGAATCCATCCACCTGGGTCTCGGGATCTTCAGCTAAAGCTTTCAGGACCGGGGGAACTAATTTATGCATGGATAAAACGCTGTAATTCTTTATCCCCTCTTTTTCAGCCTGCTCAATGCTTACAGCTACCGTAGGAACTGTGGTTTCGAAGCCAACACCTAAGAACACCACTTCTTTATCGGGATTCTTCCGGGCCAGGTCCAAAGCATCCAGAGTAGAGTAAACAATGCGTATATCTGCTCCTTCACTTTTAAGGATTTGTAAGCTCTTCCTGGAACCCGGCACTCTCATCATATCTCCAAAGGTGGCGGTAATAACATTTGGCTGAGCGGCTAAATAAAGAAAACGGTCAATATCTTTACTATCTGTAACACAAACCGGACAACCTGGCCCGGAAACCAGACGTAACTGGCTGGGCAGCAAATCACGCAGGGCATTTTTGGCAATAGCCACCGTATGGGTTCCACACACTTCCATCACCGTATAGGGTTGATCCACTAAGACCTTGATTTCCTCGAGATATTTTTCGGCTATTGCTTTGGTATCAACGGAATTAGTATTTTTCACGAGCCATCGCTTCCTCTACTAATAATTCTTCGGTTTCTTTAGCATACTCTTGATCCACAATCTCAATGGCAAATCCAGCGTGCACCAAGACATAATCCCCAACCTGGACTTCCGGTACCAGATGGGTACCCACAGTCCGCTTGTTTCCCATCATATCAACTTCTGCCATCATATCCTCAATTTTCAAAACTCGCGCAGGAATCGCTAGACACATTCTGAACACCTCGCATTTCCGATTAGTACTTGACCAAAGGCCAAACCTCCGTCCCCCGGGGGCAATTCCCTGGAACGAAGCACTTGAATGCCTTGAGCTTTGCAAAGCTCTAAAACCATTTCCGTTAAAAGTTTATTCTGAAACACTCCCCCCGTCAGCACCAGAGGTCCTTGACCTACTTGGAGCTTAAGGGCAGTTAATACAATTGCATGAGCCAAAGAATGATGAAACTGATAAGCAATAAAGGCTGTCTCCTTACTATCAAGGATATCACGGATTATCCCTTGGTATAAAGGCCGAACCTTAAGGATAAGACATCCTTCTTCGGTTTCCCAGTTCACAGGATATCGGGGTTGATAGCCCGCAATTTCTCTATTCTGGGCAACCCATCGAGCGGCTTGACTTTCCAACTCAATGGCCGCTTGCCCCTCATAGGTGACTTTTGTGCAAATATCCAGCAAAGCGCTTACTGCGTCAAAAAGCCTACCGGCACTGGATGTCTCAAAGACTTGAACCTTTTTATCCAATTGCTGATCGAGGATTTTGCGTTCCGCCGGTTCCAGCCTATCCCAAATCTTCTCTGTACCGATCCATTCCTTTTCAGTTAGCAGAGTTTTCCCGTAAGCATAAGCAATGCGCAAAGGGAATTTTGAACCCGCGTCACCCCCCGGAAGGGGTAAATACTCTAAATGAGCTAAACGCTTAAAACTTTCCGCATTCCCTTTTAAAAACTCAAAACCCCAGATTCTTGCATCCTCACCCCAGCCTGTCCCATCACAAACCACCCCCGGAGTGGATTCCGTTATACCGTGCTCCCCAAGAACACTGACTAAATGAGCGTGATGATGTTGGGTTTTGATCTTAATAGGCCAAGGACTCTCAAGAGCAAAACGGGTGGTGTGATAATTGGGGTGAGCATCATAAGCTACAGCCTCCGGAGTAATCTGTACTACTTTCTGAAAAGAGCTCAATTCTTGGCGGAAACGTTGAAAGTTTTCATACCCCTCCATATCGCCAATATACTGGCTGGTAAAGCTCCTCTCCTTTGCTCCGAGGCAGAAAGTGTTTTTTAACTCTCCACCCACACCTAAAATAGGGACTTTTATGGGTTGGGGATTTATTTGGGGTAAAGGAACATAACCCCGCGCCCGGCGATGAAAAACAGCCTCTTCCCCAATAACTTGCACCACAGAATCATCGCAAGGATGGAAAATATCTCGATTATGCAAAAGGAAATAGTCCGCTATTCCTTTAAGGTCGCGGAGAGCCTCTTCATTGGTGTAAATCAAGGGTTGGCCACTTAGGTTGGCGCTGGTCATGACCAAGAAATCATAATCCCCGGCAAAAAGCAGTTGATGCAAAGGGGTATAAGGCAGCATTACTCCCAAAGTATGAAGACCAGGCGCAATTTCTTCCGGCAAAAAGGCAAAACTATCCTTTTTCCTTTCCAAAATCACAATAGGCGCTGCCGGGCTTGTCAAGAGCTCCTCCTCTAAAGGAGTGGTCAGCAGGTATTTGCGGACAACTTCAAGATTGCGGGCCATCAAAGCAAAGGGTTTGGCTCCTCTCTCTTTACGTTGCCGCAATTCACGCACTGCTTGCGGATTGGCCGCATCACACACCAAATGAAAACCACCCAAGCCTTTGACAGCCACGATTTTTCCGGCCGTTATTTCTTTAATCCCTAAGCCCTCCAGAGTCTCTCCATTGGGACCAATAAGTTGAACTTGAGGTCCACAAGCCGGACAAGCCACTGGTTGGGCATGGAAGCGCCGGTTGAGAGGATCTTCATATTCTTGGGCACAGAATTCACACATGGGGAAAACGTTCATTGTTGTTTGAGCTCGATCATAAGGAACATCGCGGATAATGGTATAACGGGGTCCGCAATTGGTGCAGTTAATAAAAGGATAGTGATAACGTCTATCTTTCGAATCCTGAAGCTCTTTCAGACAATCTGAACAAATAGCTATATCCGGCGAAATCAGGACATCCGGATTAGCTTCCTCGGCACTTTTAATAATAGCAAAATCAGGATAGTTACCGAATGGCACTTCCCGACATTCCTGATAGGTAATCCTGGCTAAAGGAGGTATTTCCTCCAGCAAGCGTTTATAGAAAGCATCGATTTGTAAGCCTTCCGCATGAATATAAACCCCATGGCTGGTATTATTTACCCAACCTTTAATATCCATTTCATGGGCTAAGCGATAGACATAGGGTCTGAATCCGACTCCTTGTACAATGCCATTGAGATGTATAAAGTATGCTTTTTCCATATCCTTACCCGCTTTCTAAGGCTAACCATGTATATTCATTCTACACTTCCTCCTAAGATTAAGCAAATAATTTTAATTTTCTAAAATTTTCATTAGGGACTAGTCAAAGTTTGCGAAATGGGTTACAATCAAATTGTGAAATGCACATCAATCTTTTGTGTTGTGTGGTATTAACCTTCTCATTTCACTCCTCCTCAATCTAACCCCTCTGCTCTATGCCCAGCATTTGTTGGGCTATTTTTTTAACCAAAAATATTTCCAATGAATGCATTGTTTTCTTGGTATAGCATTGTTGAATTTGGTTATTTTAATAATGATTCCTGTAATTCCTAAATGTCTTATAAAAGGAGGCAGGTGTTCATGAGCAATAAAACGCCGGTGGTTCCTGAATCCGAAAGACAATTAGAGAAACTTAAATGGGAAGTGGCTGAAGAACTCCATTTGGACGATGATATTAAAGAACGGGGCTATGAGAACATGACGACTCGGGAAGTGGGCCAAATCGGAGGCAATATGGTTAAAAAGATGGTCCAGTTTGCGGAAGAGCAAATGAGCAATAAGGCTGACATTAAAGGGTAACTAAAGAGGTTAATACAACAGAAAATAGTTAAACAATATATTTCAGACTTAATTGCAAAATAATAGAAGCGGGCATATGCTCGCTTCTATCTTATTTTACTGCTTGCTTTAAGAATATTAATTTAAGCTTCTTTGGCTTCTTTTTGCAGCCGTTGCTTTTCTTCTTCCACAAGGAATCTCCTGAGAACTTTACCAACGGCAGTCTTGGGTAAGCTCTCCCTGATCTCAATTTCTTTCGGAACCTTATAAGAAGCCAGTTCCTTCTTGAGATAAGCCAAGAGATCATCTTGAGTAACTTGTAGATTTTCTTTGAGGACAACATAGGCTTTTACTTTTTCGCCCCAGTAAGAGTCCGGAACTCCGGCACAAATGGCTTCTCTGATGGCCGGATGACCGTATAAGGCTTCTTCAATTTCCCGGGGATAGACATTATAACCACCGGTAATAATCATGTCTTTTTTCCTGTCCACAATGTAGAAGTACCCGTTTTCGTCCATCTTGGCAAGGTCCCCTGTATAAAGCCAGCCATCACGTAAAACGGCCCTGGTCTCATTTTCTTTTTGCCAATAACCCAGCATGACTTGAGGTCCCTTGACTGCCAGTTCACCGATTTCGCCTACGGGCAGTTCTTTTTCTCCGGTCTCAATATCCACTATTTTGGCTTCTGTATTGGAAACCGGTGTTCCAATAGCTCCTACTCTGGCAGCGCATAAAGGATTGATATGGGTAACAGGTGAGGCCTCGGATAAACCATAGCCTTCAACTAATTTTCCACCTGTTAACTCTTCGAAGCGCAATGCCACTTCCACAGGCAAAGGAGCTGAACCGCTAACGCAGGCTCTGATAGAAGAAACATCATACTCTTTGATCTTGGGATGGTTAATCAAAGCCACATACATGGTTGGGGTTCCGGGATAGAGGGTGGGCTTAACATCATTGATGAGCTTCAAAATGAGATCCGCATCAAACTTGGGAACCGGAACAATGGCACAACCGCCAAAAATTGAAGTGTTCATGCACACGGACAAAGCATAGATATGGAAAAGCGGGATAGCACAAAGGCTTCTCTCTTCACCCGGTCTTCCTTTAATCCATTCCCAAACCTGATAAGCATTGGAATAAAGGTTATAATGGGAAAGCATTGCCCCTTTGGATGTTCCGGTGGTCCCGCCGGTATATTGCAAAACTGCGATATCTTTCTTGGGATCAACCACCGGTTTGGGCAATTCTACTGCTGAATCATCACTGACAGCAACATGCAAGTCGTATGTTCCGGTTTCCTCGGCCATGCCCATAGCTTTTAAGCCTTCAACCAGCACCCATTTAAGGGAAGTCTCACCACGAATGTTCTGGACTTTGGGATAGAGAGGAGCAACTGTGATCATCCCAATAGCACCGGAATCATTCATTAAATATTTGAGCTCATTCTCCATATAGAGGGGATTAGTCTGAACTACAATGGCCCCGACTTTCATGAGGGCAAAAAAGCTGATGACCCATGTTGCTGAGTTGGGCATATTGATGGAAATCCGATCTTTAGGCTGAACCCCTAAACGCACCAGAGCCTTGGCTAAACGGTCAACGTCTTGTTCCATTTCTTTATATGTCCAAGTTTTCCCGCCATAAATGATTGCAGGCTTGTCACCATAATTTTTTACACTACGTTCAAACATTTCATAAAGGGACATTTCCTCGATATCAAAAGTTTTCCTTACCCCTTCTTCGTAACAGGCATACCAGGCTGGATTACTCATAAACTCAACTCCTTTAATAAAATAAATTATAAGATTCACATAGAATAATACCTTTTTCATAATATTATGAATTTTTAGACTATGCAATTTTTTACAGCTCAGCTGCTTGGAATAAGCTTTCAGTGGTATTAAATACTATGCGAGCGGTGGTAAAAATATACAAAAAAAGCTTCCTCAAGGAATAAAACAATCTCACCTTAAGGAAGCTTACGTGTTCTCATGCAAATTGGATTGTCACTTTACTTTACTTGCTTTTCTCACCCTCAGGCAAAAGCTTGGTAATTGTATCAATAGCTTCTTGATTGGTTATTTCAATTTCAGGGGTATCCTTATTGTCACCGAGTTTTTCATAGGGAAGGGCGCCAAAGCTGTGGTCTTTGGTGAAGTGGCCACGTGAATCTGTTGGGTTCTTCCACATCATCTTATCAAGGTCAAAGGTAGTTCCTTGATGGCACTTGGTGCAAACATCCTGAGCTTTGTCGGCCTTCAGAAGCATTCCTGAAGCATTGGCTTTATGAGACTCATGACAGGTCTGACAGTTCATATCGGCTTGAGCATGTTTGCTGGCAAAATAGTCCCGGGTACCATAATGGGTATTGGCAATCCATACACCTTTTTCATTTTTGCTGGGATTGCTTTCGTGACAGCTATTACATGCTTCGATGGCAACTTTGGTGTCCATGGTACCGGCTTTGGTTGTGGCATTAACATGTTTACTTCCCGGGCCATGACAGGTTTCACAAGAGATTCCATACTCCTTGGCCTCTTTGGTGATACCTGGCGAATGGCAGTTACCACAGGTATAGCTCTCGGCGGTGTAATCTTCTTTACCGTCTTTATCGACATCAGCAGTTTTGGCCGGTTTAATTACATATTTATCTCCTGATTTTTCCAAGGCGGCCACACGATAGATCTTATCAGTAAACCCTTCAGGGGCTTTGGCAATCACATAATGGTCCATCATAACCCCATAAACCTGATCCTTGTTGCTGAGATTAATAGTAGCGGATTTATCAGTGGCTTTAGAATCAAAGATCTTGATTTCTCCTGCCGGTTCCGCCAGTTGATAATCTGATAGAGGTTTGAAGGAAGCTGCATGTTGGGTTTTGGCAAAATTCGTGTGAAACTCTGAATGACAGGATTTGCAGGTATCACTCCCAACATATTGAGGTTCTGTTTGGTCAGCCGGCGGTGTTACAACAGTACCCGGCGAAGGTTCTTGGTTTTTACAGCCTATGAGAACCGTAATTCCTAATGAAAGCAGCAACGATATAAGTAATAATTTTTTAGGTTTCAAAATGCCTACCTCCTTTTATTTAATAAGAAAATCGACTATATTCGTGCTTAGTCTGTGCATTTTTTTGGCACAATAAACACGCTTTTAGAATTAATCACTATGGAAAGCAATAAAAGGAGGTTAACAAAGCATATAAAGAAGCACAAATAAAAAAACAGGTTTTGACAACCTGTTTTACTCAGTCAGATTAGCATATTAACTTACATAGCCAAGCTACATTGACTTGAGTCAGCAAAAACTTGATACTCTGTAACCATAAAAGTTACGAAATCATATTTCTCTGTTTGGAGGGCTGCATACCTCTCTGCTTCTTGTTTGTTTAAGAAAATCTTATCAATAGAGCTTACAAAGTTACTGTCCATACATTTTACAACATAAACCTTCATGAGATTCCCTCCCTTTCCCCCTCTTTTTGTTAGTCTTATTGTACACCATCTTTTTTAGAATAGTAAGAAAATTTCCTCAAATGGCAAAATACTGACTTAATCAGTTCAAATTTAGGGGTCAACGGTTAGGGTAATGGTAAGCGGTTTAATCCCGGAGATAGACTTTCCCCTCATCTCCATCAACTATCACTCTATCCCCGTCCTTCAGAAGGCTTAGCACATTATTTACATTAACCACAGCCGGTATACCATATTCACGGGCAACAATTGAACCGTGAGATAAAAAACCACCCGTTTCCATGATGAAGCCAGCAGCTTTAAAAACAAGGGTGTCCAAGCGGAATCGGTGGAAGGGCAACCAAGATTTCACCCACTTGCCCCAAATAAAAATAAATCCAAAAGCTCCGCCATTGCTTTCTCCCCTAACTGTGTACTTTCTCCGGCAAACCATTCCAAAAAACTGGCTGTGTAATAAGTACTCAAGTATTTTGCTAAAGATTCAGCACTAATATCTTTGCGCAGTTCTCCCCGTTTCTGACCAAGCTCTATAATTCTTAATAATGTCAGGTAGAGGTTTTGGCTTGAACTCCCTTCTTTTGTGAATGACTCATTTAAGCGAAAATGTGTGTGCATTTTCAGAAGATCTTTGTTGTTCTCGCACCACTGATTAATTCTCATCAAAACTCAATACAAAAATGCGTCATCTTCTTATATTAAAGATGACGCATAGAAATGATGGCTAAGTAAGGTAAAAATGAAACTTATTTTCTATTTAATGATTTCTATTTCCTGATTAAGGACTAACCAAGCTTCAGGTTTGCTTATGGTAATGGTGATATTCTTACTGGTTTTCCATAATTCATCACCGGCATCAATACCAAAACCTATGCCAACCTTATCATTGCCAAAAATATGTCCTCCTCCGGTACCATCGACTTGAAGTATTTCCCCGTTCTCATTTGTGATTTTAAGCCCGGTGGCATAGTTATTTGCTGGGTCAACCCATAAGGGATCAAGAGACATTGTAATATAGGGTTCTTTATTGTGTATCATATCTGAGGGCTCGATAACCTGAATGTCTATCCAATTATCAGGTTCAATGGAATTTAGCTTGAGGAAACAGTCATAGAAAGATACTGTTGTGTCCTGCCTCTCGGGAACAATAATGCGACCTTTTTGGTCTACATAAAGGGACCATTCCACAGGAATATTTAACAACTTTGAAGTTCTGAAATGAATAGCCCTTATTTCCAAGGACACTTTGCTGGGCCACTCATTCAAAGGTTCGGCAGAGAAGATAAATTTAAAAGAATTAGGAGTCTCACCAGGAACTATGGATTCATAATTAAGCCAGGCACTCTGCTCGCCGGATTTAAAACAGCCTTCAAGATGATTTAAGGTTTCTCCTTCTTGTAAATCAACCTCACCGTAAAGCAAGGTTTGGGAGGACTTCACTTCCATGCCTGTTAGGTGCAATTTTCTACCCTTCCACTCAAAAGTTTTTTCCAGAGGAATTATTTCTGAGGATTCTTTCAGGAAGACATCGGACAATGGTAACTTGACGGATATTTTCCCCTCAATAGTATTAACAGGTTCCGGTTTGGCAGGCAGTTTAGGAATTATCCATTGGGAAGCTGTTAAGGTAAGCTCTTGAGCCGGAACAGGAGTATCATATCCCATAAATACCATAACTTGATGATACCCTTCGGAAGATACCCCTCCCCACTGATAGGGCAAAGGATTATAAGCCTGATTGTTACTGGCATAATCTACAGGAGAAATGTCAATAACATTCTGGGTTGCCATGAGATACTTCTTGTTGGGCTCCTTTACGGTATAAAGGACATAGGTATTAGCCGGCGTATACCATACTTTTTCAAAAGTGACGGTCGCTTCTGAGCCAGGAATACTTTCTGTAATATCCAAATCCACAATTTGTCCGGCTCTTTCAGCCCTCTCCCACCCTGGGACAACTTTCCGGGCAAAATCCTCCGCTGAACTCACTTTAATAGGCTCATCATTTCTATACTTTTGGCCATATATAAAGCTACCGGTACTGACTAATAGCATTAGTATTAAAACGACTATGCCTACGCCATACATTCTCTTCCTAAATCTAAGGAGAAATTCTTTAGCCGATTGATATTTAGCTTCATCAGTGCGCCGGTCAGGGAGTGTTTGATCAGCCTCAAATATCTCTGCTTTTATATTTGGTAGTTGTCCATCTTTGGTAAGGAATCTGTCTCGACACTTAGAACACTCTTTTAGATGTGCCTCGATAAATTCTTTCGTTTCTTGGGACACTAGTTCTTCGCTATATAGAGGCATAAGATCCTCTGTCAGTTTACAAAAATCAATCTTCATTTCCCTCCCCCTTTCCAACTGTTTCATAAATCTCCTTTAAACTCTGTTTAGCTCTAAAAAAGGTTACTCTTACCCAGTTTTCAGTCTTTCCTAGAATTCCAGCGATTTCTTTATAGCTCAGTTCCTCAAATTCCTTAAGAATTATCACTGTACGATAGGCTTCCTGAAGGCTGTAAATTGCTTTTTTCATCAGCAGGTTCTGTTCTTTTTGAAGAAACTGCTCTGCCGGATCTTCAAGATTTGCGCCTGATTCCTGAAAATCATCGGTAATGGAGACCAGTATTTTATCCTTTTTCCGGTCTTTATTTATTCTGTGCAAATAAGTATTACGGGCAATAGCGTATAACCAAGTTTTAATGGAAGACTCTTTCCGAAACTTCGGCAGCGCCTGCAATGCCTGTAAGAAAGTTTCTTGAGTTAACTCTTCCGCTAAATCATAATTCCCGGAAAGGCGGAGAAGATACCGAAAGATGGGCTCTCTGAGTTCCAGATACATTTCAGTTAAATTATTCATTTCAGCATCACCCAGACACCGCCTTTCCTTGCTTTTATAAATGCCTCTACATATTTGCCTCTATCTATTTAGTAAAGAGAACTTGCTATTTATTACACCATTTGTCCTCATTTTAGCAAATTCATTTCTGTATAAAAAATGAAAGACTGTTTGCTAGTCAACAGTCTTTTAATTATTTTTATTAGCCAGTAATTGAAGTTCTCTTTCAATTTAACTTCCCTGTTGAGGCACGGAACTCAAAAAGCAAAGAGACCATCGATTACGATGGCCCCCCTGCACTTACCTGGCAACGTCCTACTTTCCCAGGACCCTTCGGTCCAAGTATCATCGGCCCTGGAGGTCTTAACTTCCGTGTTCGGGATG
>Ga0134100_1002630_pt1 | contig 13592 bp, 13 predicted proteins | sample 11_taG_2_FD_94444 | JGI IMG/M metagenome (GOLD analysis project Ga0134100, IMG submission 94444) | Switchgrass degrading microbial communities from high solid loading bioreactors in New Hampshire, USA - 11_42_5_180_A3 metaG | ecosystem: Engineered > Bioreactor > Semi-continuous > Anaerobic >...
ATGCCATGTACTCATTGTCAACAGCTTTCGCGGCATAAACGCTTAGGCTATTGTTTGATTAGCTACTGCTTTGATGACCGAGGTATTTTACACACAAATTTGGACTTGACTCACGATTGCCACTCCTGCAAAGAATTTAAGTACTATTTTTATTATGCCTCATTTATAAAGTCCATCAGTCATAAATATAATCTAGCAGCAGATAATATAAGGAACAGTATGTATAATAAACTGATTCTGTCAATTTGTCTGGCAACCCTTGCCGGTCTTTCAACCGGTATCGGTGGTCTTATAGCAATGTTTTTTAAAAGAACAAATAAAAAGATGTTAGCTTTAATGCTTGGGTTCTCGGCAGGTATTATGATATATATTTCATTTATTGAGCTTTACCAGGAATCACAGACAAATCTGTGCAATATACACGGCACGGTAAGCGGCAAAATCCTGACTGTTTTGTCATTCTTCTTTGGAATTACACTTATGGCGTTTATAAATGAGTTGATTCCCAAGCCTAATCATCCTCACAGAGCCAGAAAAATCGAATCAATATATAAGAACGGCATACCATCTGGCATCAAAAACAAAGACAAACTTTTCAGAACCGGTATTTTTACTGCCATAGCAGTTACGCTTCACAATTTTCCCGAAGGACTTGCATCATATGTTTCAACTATGAAGAGTCCTGCTCTGGGAATATCAATTGCTTTAGCTATAGCAATACACAATATACCAGAAGGAATCGCTATTTCCATTCCTGTCTACTATGCCACCGGCAGCAGAAAAAAAGCTTTTTTTGCTGCCCTTTTTTCCGGCTTAACGGAACCTTTGGGCGCTGTAATGGCAATGGCTGTTCTTGGCCGCTTTATTACCGACACATTGTTCGGTATTATTTTTGGAGCGGTGGCAGGTATTATGGTATATATCTCTCTTGACGAACTATTGCCCACATCAAGAGAGTACGGGGAAAATAATCTCTCCCTTTTGGGGCTGATGCTGGGTATGGCAGTAATGGCCATAAGCGTGATTTTTATTTTTTAAATCAATCCGGAAAATGTCAATATCAAAACCCAACCGAACACCGTAATGATTGACAATAACGATGTCATAACCACAATTTGTCCCGCCAGCTCACCATTTCCTCCCAGCTCCTGTGCCATGGGAAAAGAAGACGAAGCTACAGGGGATGCAAACATAGCCATTAAAGTCGCCAACTCCATTCCTCTTATTCCCATCAGAATCGCAATTAAAATAAATACTGCCGGAGCTATAATCAGCTTTCCTGCACATGCTATGATAAGAGGCTTTTTATGCAGCTTTAGAGTCTGAATTCTAAAGGTCCCTCCAAGACATAATAAAGCAATCGGGGTTGCCAACTTTGATACACTCTCTATCTGACTTAACAGCAGTTCAGGTATTCCCAGCCTGGTTATTAAGAAGAACATCCCCAAAATCCCTGAAAACACCATCGGACTTTTAAGTACGTTAAATATTAAATCTTTTTTATTACTTTTTTTATCGGAATACATTTCAAAAAGCAAAACTGTTACTACGCTGTAAAGGGGAACTATAAATGCCGATAATACTGCTACCATACCCATGTCTTCATTTGGGTAAATTGACTGTACAATACACATTCCATAAATAACAAAGTTGCTGCGATATATACCCTGCATTACCACAGGCTGATCCCATTTGTCTTTTATAATACGCGGTATAATAAAATAAAGTATAATAAACATTATAAATAAAGAAACAATTGCATAAGCAATCAATCTTCCGTTAAAACTACTCGCCAAATCTGATTTATAAATATTGATAAACAACAAAGATGGAATAAATATGTAGAAGGTCGCTCTGTTTAACATATTAAATCCGCTTTCAGTGATAAGCTTGAATTTCTTGATCAAATAACCCAGTGCAAGCATGAAAAAAATCGGAAAAATTACTTCAAACGACAAAATTAAGTATTGCATCTGTATTGTCCCCCCGGCAGACATTAGCTTAAATAGTGGTTCAGTACCACTTAATTGTAACATAATTAATTGTGAAGAAATATTATATCTGTTTAAGTAAAAATACATTTTCCGACATAATAAAACAGGCCGGCTGTTAACCGGCCTATTGCACTATTCTTTTTCAAAGCTCGCACATTCGGTATCGCTCTCATTCGTCGCAGTGGTTGGTTTGTTTTTTGCAACCTGTATACTATCCAGACTGCACATAGGTTCAGTTTTTGCATGGTATCTGCATTCGGTTACCGAACATCCTATTGACCTGTTAGCTTTCAAGAATAACTCACCTCCCAATTTATTATTGGTAAAGTGACATACTCTTATTCCGCCGTGATTATCCTTACCTGTTATTTGATTCCAATATCTTTTCGGTAATGCACATTTTCAAAATGAATTCCGGAAACTGCCTTGTAAACTTTTTCCCGGGCTGTTTCAATGCTTTCTCCCACTGCTGTTACCCCAAGAACACGCCCTCCATTGGTATAAAATTTTTCATTTTCTTTCTTTGTTCCGGCATGAAATAATATGACATCCTCCTTATTACTGACTGATTCCAGTCCTGTTATTTCATAACCTTTTTTATAGCTTTCAGGATATCCTCCCGAAGCCATGACAACGCAAACCGCGCAGTTTTTCTTCCATGATATATTTATTGTATCCAGTTTTTCGTCGATAATTGCATCGAATATTTCAACCAAATCAGTTTCAAGCCGCGGAAGCACAACCTGGGTCTCCGGATCTCCGAAACGAGCATTGTATTCCAGTACTTTGGGGCCATCTGAGGTTAGCATTAACCCGAAATAAAGAACCCCTTTGAAAGGTCTTCCCTCAAGATTCATTGCTTTAATAGTGGGAATAAATATTGTTTTCATGCATTCTTTCTGAAGCTCTTCGGTATAAACCCTGCTGGGCGAAAATGCTCCCATCCCGCCTGTATTGAGGCCCTGGTCATTATCGTATGCCCTTTTATGGTCCTGTGAGCTAACCATCGGCACAATCGTTTTCCCGTCGGTAAAAGCCAGAACAGATACTTCCGGACCTGTCATGAACTCTTCCACAACTATCTTTTGTCCTGCGTCTCCGAACTTTTTATCTTCCATAATCATAGATACGGCGCTCAATGCTTCTTCTCTTGTATTGCATATGATAACGCCTTTTCCCAGGGCAAGCCCGTCTGCTTTAATAACCATCGGCAATCCGGCGGTTTTGACATATTCAAAGGCTGACTTGCTGTCGCTGAAACTTTCATAAGCCGCGGTAGGAATATTATATTTTTTCATAAGATTCTTTGCAAAAACCTTGCTGGCCTCAATAATCGCAGCATTCTTTTTCGGGCCGAACGCACGAATACCCGCGTTTTCCAAAGCATCCACCATGCCTGCCGCCAAAGGATCATCGGGCGCCACTACAACCATGTCAATGGATTTTTCCCGGGAGAACTTTACCATACCATCAATGTCCATGGCATTAATGGGCACACATTCAGCTATCTCCGAAATTCCGCCGTTCCCCGGCGCGCAGAATAATTCAGTAACCCTGGAACTTTGTTTCAGCTTCCATAAAATTGCGTGTTCTCTTCCTCCGCTACCAACAACAAGAATTTTCATTATCCACCTCTATAATATTTCTACATGTCTTCCGTTTATCTTTAATTTTTTTTGGCTGAAAAGCTTTATTGCTTCAGGAAGGATCTCCCATTCCGCCTGCTCCATTACACGTTTTTGCAAAGTTTCCGGAGTATCTCCCGGTAAAACCTCAACAGCCTTTTGCAATATAATAGGGCCGGAATCATAATCAAGTTCGACAAAATGTACAGTGGCACCGGTTATTTTAACCCCGTATTCCAAAGCCTTAATATGGGGAATAAGCCCATAATAGCCTTTACCACAAAAGGACGGGATCAGGGACGGATGTACATTTATAATCGCATTTTTATATGCGTTTACAAATTTATCACCCAAATGGCTCAAAAATCCGGCTAATACCACCAGTTCAACATCATGGCTTCTCATATGAGCCAGAAGGGCATCATCATAATCCTCTATTGAGCTAAAATCTTTCCTGGATATGACCTTGGCGGGGATATTGTTTTTTCTTGCTCGTTCAAGGGCAAATGCGTTTGGATTACTGGATACTACCGTAACAATCTGACAGTCCGGCAATTTACCATTGTTGATTTTATCCAGAATGGCCTGAAGATTAGTACCCCCTCCTGATACCATAACACCAATTTTCAGCATATCTCAATTTTCTCCTCACCCTTTACTATCTCACCGATTATATAGGCTTTTTCTCCATGGTTATTGGCCTCAGCCACAACAAAAGGCGCTATTTCGGCCGGAACAGCCAGAACCATTCCAATTCCCATATTGAATGTATTGAACATATCTTTCTCCGGGATTTCACCTTTTTCCTGTATCAGTTTAAACACAGGATGGATAGGCCATGTTCCTTTATGAATCACAGCCTTCACTCCATCAGGCAGCATTCTTGGAATATTCTCTATGAATCCGCCGCCGGTTATGTGGGCGATTCCTTTTATATTGTACTTTTTAATAAGGGCGAGTATAGTCTTGACATATATTCGGGTAGGAGTAAGAAGCTCCATTCCTAAGGGCTTGCCTAACATGTTACTGTACTCTCCTAAAACATCATCATTTATATTGAAAACCTTTCTGACAAGAGAGTAACCATTGCTGTGTATTCCGGATGAAGCAAGGCCTATCAGAATATCTTTATGTTTAATGCTCTCTCCGGTTACCAGCTTGTCCTTGTCTGCTATACCTACCACAAAACCCGCTAAATCATACTCGTTTTCAGGGTAAAAGCCCGGCATTTCAGCAGTTTCCCCGCCGATTAAAGCACATCCGGCTTGTATGCACCCATCTGCGACTCCTTTAACAATTTGCTCAACCTTCTCAGGTATTAACTTGCCCAATGCTATATAATCAAGGAAAAACAAAGGCTGAGCTCCGCTGCAGGCTACGTCATTAGCACACATTGCAACGCAATCTATACCTACGGTATCATGCTTGTCCATTAAAAAGGCAATTTTCAGTTTTGTTCCGACACCGTCTGTTCCCGATACCAGTACAGGCTTTTCATAATTCATGCCTTCCAGGCTGAAGAGACCGCCGAAACCTCCAATATCTGCAATCACTTCCGGCCTCATGGTTTTCTTTACATGGAATTTCATCAGATCAACGGCTTTATATCCCGCTTCAACATCTACTCCGGCTTCTTTGTAATTTGTCATCTTTATCCTGGCCTTTCTTTATAATAATAATCTTTAACATTTCTGATTATCAGAAGAATTAATATTATTTATCGGAACCGGCATAGGATATTCTCCTGTAAAGCACCCTGTGCAGAAGCTGTTGACAGGAGCTCCGATAGGTGTTTTCAAAAGACTCTCTACGCTTAAGAAAGCAAGGCTGTCAGCATTAATGCTTTTTCTTATTTCCTCAACGCTATAGTTTGCTGCAATCAAATGTTCTTTCGAAGATATATCAATACCGAAATAGCATGGATTTAATACAGGCGGCGAACTGATCCGCATGTGAACTTCTTTGGCTCCTGCATTCTTAAGCATCTGAACGATTCTATATGATGTAGTGCCGCGTACTATCGAATCATCAATAATAATGATCCTCTTTCCTTTAATTTCTTCCTTTAAGGCATTCAGCTTAATGCCGACACTGCGTTCTCTAAGCTTTTGAGTTGGCTGTATAAATGTTCTGCCCACATATCTGTTTTTAATCAAAGCCTCTCCGTAAGGAATCCCGGATTCTCTCGAATATCCAATTGCTGCGGTAATTCCCGAATCCGGAACACCTACAACAAGATCAGCATCAACGGGACACTCTCTTGCCAGTAATCGCCCGGCTTCCAATCGCGCCTTGTAAATTGATGCTCCGTCTATAACACTGTCCGGCCGTGCAAAATAGATATGTTCAAATATACATGTTTTATGTGGTTTGTTATAATTAGTTTTAATAGATCTTAAAGAACCGTTTTCTATAAATACGATTTCGCCGGGCTCAACATCCCTGATAAAATCGGCTCCGATTGCATCAAAGGCGCAATTTTCCGATGCGAGGACATACGATCTTCCTAATTTGCCAATACACAGAGGACGCAGGCCCCATGGATCACGTATACCCACCAATCTCTTCTGAGTAAGAATAACCAGAGCGTAAGCCCCTTCAATAGCGTCCATTGTTTTTTTGAGGACCTCTTCAAAGTCTTTGAATTTTAAACCGTTACGTGATATTAAGTTGGCTATTACTTCGGAATCGGTAGAAGTTTGAAAAATTGCTCCTTTATTCTCCAACTCGTATTTTATTTTTGTTGCGTTAACAAGGTTACCGTTATGAGCCAGAGCAATTCTTCCTCCCTTATAGTTAAATATTAGGGGCTGACTGTTTTCTATTGAGCTGCCGCCGGTGGTTGAATAGCGAGTATGACCTATCGCAGATGTGCCGTCCAATCGATCGAGAATTTTTTCCGTAAAAACCTCAGGTACAAGGCCTATTCCTTTTTGACCGGTAATTTCACCGTCTTTATTTATTATTGCAATTCCGCAGCTTTCCTGTCCCCGATGCTGAAGCGCGTAAAGGCCAAAATACATCATATGCGCCAAATCATCGTCCTGGTAATCTGATATTCCAAGAACACCGCAAGCTTCATGGATACCGTCGTTTTCAGTGTCGAACCTGCTAAAATCAATTACCCTGTTTTCCATGTGTTATTTACCCCGCAATTCCTCTTGAAGCTTTTGATCTTTCATTTCAACCTGTTTTGCCAGTTTGTCTTTATATTCATGGAATTTTGTTCTCAATTCGGGATATTTTCCTCCTAAAATTTGAATGGCAAGAAGAGCTGCATTCTCGCTGCCATTTATGGCAACCGTCGCTACCGGGATACCGGCCGGCATTTGTACAATTGAAAGAAGGGAATCAAGGCCGTCCATTGTAGAGGATTTTATTGGCAAACCAATAACCGGAAGAACTGTAAATGCTGCCAAAACCCCCGGCAAATGTGCTGCTTTCCCTGCTGCAGCGATAATTACGTCATAACCGTTTTCCTCAGCATTTCTTGCAAGTTCTGCCGCTTTATCGGGTGTCCTGTGAGCTGAACAAACATTTACAGTATAATCAACTCCAAACTCTTTAAGGATCTTAATGCTTCCCTCAACCACAGGTAAATCAGAATCGCTTCCCATAACAATTGCAATTTTGGGTTGTTTTTCCATTTCATAACCTCCAAAATTCGTTTAAAGATTTGGATACTGATACGCTCTCATACACTCAACAATTTAAACACAAAACGGGCTGGGGGAAAGCCAACCCTTTATTCATCCATTTTTCATACTAAATAAATTAAAAACTAAAGTCAATGTGAAACCTTCACTAAAAACTTCTTCACCATAAAGGCCGGATTGTAAGATAGTTTAGATTTTCTCAAACCCTCAATGCCTAAATCCTCCTCACGGTTAATATACTTGACATTACTCCATTCATTCCTGCAAAAGTCCCTGTTTATTATTGCATACAAACCGTGATAATCAGTATTAGCTTTTTCAATGTGTATCAAAGCGGTTTCAGGGTTTAGAAGCTCGCCTATCGTAAAAGCTTCGAAACTCCCTCCGACTTTTATTAATGCGCCTTTTAACGAGGTAAACCTGCTCCAGTTTTCAAAAAGCTGATAGTATGCAAATTTCTCACTGTTTTCATCTGCTGAACTTATTTCGTTTTGATCATCCCACTTATCCAGTATTCTTTTACATTCATCCAAATTGTCTTCTGTTACCGGCACATACTCATAATCCCCGTATAGTCTCATAAACTGGCTAATATGATTTCTTTTTCTGCTATATTTTTTACCGGCAAGATTTATTAAATCCGAAGCATTGTATACATAGTCATATGTGTTGGGAAGAGGTTCTATGGTAATATTATCCTGATAAACCGCTTTCAGTTTGTCAATACAACCCTCGCTTACTCTGGCATAACGCAGGGACATTCCATTTTCCTCAAAATAATTCTCGATGAATCTAATAGCTTTTTTAAGCTTTAATTCATCGTCCACTCCCTTAACCGGAATTGGACAAAAACTATAAGGAGGGTATACTTTGGATCTGGAAATTAAACAAATATAGTCTTCTACTACGGTGTAACTGAAGTTGTAATCTTTTCTCCACATATAAATATAAGGAAATGTATATTCAGAAGCTATAGGTTTTAATTCTTTAAATGCCTGAGTAAATAATGCCATATCATCTAACGTTATTTCTTTAAAAACATCCATAGAAGAGTTATGCCTCCAATATTGTTAATCGCCAAAGCTGACGCCCATGTTTCTGGCAATCCTTACAAGCTCTCCGTCAACGGGGACATGCTTGCAATTATATGCCACTTTCTCCAAGTCAATCGGGCAAATTTCATTATTTACTATTCCGGCCATTTTATTATATTTTCCCGCTGCAGCCATATTAACGGCTTCTACGCCGAGCCTGGTCGTCAGTATTCTGTCCGATGGTGAAGGTTCACCGCCTCTTTGCAAATATCCAAGTACTGTGACACGTGTCTCCAGTTGTGTCAGTTTTTCCAACTGAGCAGCTATTTGGGAACTGACGCCATACATTGATTTAATTTGCTCCGGACAAAGAATATCCGGTTGTTCTGTCCCTTCGGCCGGAACAGCTCCTTCCGAAACGCAAAGAATACTGAAATTCTTGCCTGTCCTTTTTCTTTCTAATATTTTTCTGGCTATTATATTTATATTATAAGGAATCTCCGGAATCAGTATGATATCCGCGCCTCCGGCGATTCCCGATTCCAAGGCCACCCAACCGGCGCGTCTTCCCATTACTTCCAGAAGCATTAATCTGTGATGAGATTCGGCTGACGAATGCAGTTTATCAAGCGCTTCAGTAGCGGTGTTTACCGCAGTAATAAAACCTATTGTGGTATCCGTTCCGGGAATATCATTGTCAATGTTTTTAGGGATTGCAATTACCTTAATACCCATTAATGACAGTTTATATCCCGTAGTAATCGTGTTTATTCCTCCGATTACGATAAGCCCCTCAATATCATGCATCTTTAAGTTGTAAATAATACGGTCACTCATGTCTCTTTCCACTTTATTGCCGTCAATATCCACAACCATTTTAAAAGGATCTAAGTTGTCAGTGGTACCTAAAATGGTACCCCCCTTGTCCAATAATCCGGAAACATCTGACAGGGTTAATTTTTTAAAACGGTTATTTACTAAACCCATATACCCGTCATTAAATCCAATTACTTCATATCCGTAAATATTAATTGCCGTTTTAACGACTGCTCTAATAACAGAATTTAATCCCGGGCAATCTCCTCCCCCGGTCAAAATCCCTATTCTTTTCCTTTGTCCGTTCATTATAAAACCTGCCTTCTTGTTTATTAACATATGCTAAGAATGATATAAATAAATTATAAGTCAATTATCATGTTAATATCATTAATTTTTATTCTTACAACTCATGAAGATGGCCTTTTAATTGCATGTTTTCAAAACCGTTCTGTCTTAGTGCTTCATAAAGAACGATTGCCACTGAATTTGACAAGTTCAAAGAACGTATATTGTCCATCATCGGAATACGTATGCATTTTTCATAATTTGCTTTCAGCAATGTTTCAGGCAGTCCTTTTGTCTCTTTGCCAAAAAGCAAAAAACAATTATCATAATATTTTACTTGATGATAAGACTTTTGAGCTTTAGTCGTGCAAAAAAGGAAATCGCCTCCTTCATTAAGATCGAAAAACTCCTGGAGGCTATTGTAATATTTTAAATCGACAAATTTCCAATAGTCAAGGCCTGCCCTTTTTAAATATCGATCATCAATTGAAAATCCTAAGGGCCCCACCAAATGCAGTGCGGCCCCAGTAGCTGCGCATGATCGCGCAATGTTACCGGTATTCTGAGGTATTTCCGGTTCCACCAAAACAATATTTATTTTCACGGTATTACCCCATTTTTTAAAACCTGATGTTTTTATTTCTTATCTTCCAACGATACATCAATTTCAATAGTATTATTTTCATTTAGAATTAAAGGAATACTAACGGTCTGCATATTAGCAGGTGCAATTACAAGTTTTTCACCCATCAGGAGCGAAGGAGGTGTAATATCTATGCCAATATTTCTACCGGCTAAAAGCGTAGCCGTATTGCCCATTATCATATTAGCAAGCTCCGATATTGCGCTTTTTGATATCTCATCCAATTCAATCAACGGCATTCCGCCCATCATTGCTGACGCAACCATCAAAGCTGAATTTTTGGAAAATGAGATAACCACCTGTCCTCTGATTTTTCCTGTCAAGCCAACAATTACTGCGATATTTTCACTTGGGAAAGGCGATTTTCTTATATAAACCTTCCCTAAACCGGGCTTAACACCCGTCATCATCATTATAACCGACTGGCTGGCTTCAATAAACGGATTTATGTAATCTACGTTCATGTATTCTCTCTCCGGGCGCCGATGTATTATGTAAAATATATTACCATAAACTATTGGTAACAACAAATAGTTATTGATAATTTTATATATTACTCAATTTGCAGATAATATTAAACATTTATTTTGTCATATTGCTAATTAAAACGTCTGTACTCCAAAAGTCTTCTTAACATGTTCCGTTTTATTCTTATAGCTTTTTCCGGGCAGAATTCATGACAGCAAAAGCAACTGATACATTTTTTATAATCAATAATTATACTTTTATCATTATCCCTTGTTGCTGCCTTTGGAGGACAAACCTCAACACATTTGCCGCATCTTACACATTTATCCCGTAAAATTTCAGGCTGGGGACGGAATTTGCTATTAATAAAGCGTATTACTGCAGATCTTGAACCGGTTTTTTGATGGACCAGAGCCGGTACATCAAAACTATCGGGTTTTATGCTTTCCAAATTGACACCAAGAATGTTTACATTATCCTTATTAAAAATGCCGCGTTTTTCAGCGATTCTCATCACCGGAACCTGTCTATGATCGACTCCTATGGCCTTAAGCGCCGCATAATCGCATGCAAAGGCATCCCTGGATGCAAAGATACAACCGATATATTTAGGTACTCCGGCACTTGGTCCGTCACCTTCCATGGCAATAATACCGTCTATTATATTGACCTGTGGTTTCGTAGCCAGGTATATATCTACAAGGCAATTAGCGAATGACTCCTGATCACTCATCCTTAAATGGTAATCAGTCTTTTCCAGTCCTGCGACAGAGCCGAACATATTTTTTACCGCGCCTGAGTAAACCATAAAACCGTGCGTTTTCAGCTTCGCGACATTGATGATAAGATCAGCGTCATATAAAGGTTTCAGTATTTTTAAAGACTTCAGGTATTCAGCGTCAGGATTGTTGATTTTCTCAACTCTGAGATCATAATTAAGCTCAGCTCCTGTTTCGTCGGCAACTTTTTCTATCCCGGTCTTGCCATACACCATCCTAAGAAGTGGGATATTATAAGGCCCGCCCGGGCTTTCAACTATAACAGCAATACCGCCTGCTTTTTGCACCAGCTTTACTATTGCATGAATTACCGATGGATGAGTTGTAGCAGCATCCTCAGGCTTTTTTGCCATTAAAAGATTAGGTTTAATGGCTACTCTCATTCCGGGTTTAATAATTTTTTCAATACCGCCCATCTTATCGAATATATCTTCTAAACAGGACATAACCCGATCAAGTCTATAGTTTTCCGAAGTGTTAATAATTACATCCATTATATCCGACCTTTGTATCGTTTAATGTTTTATACTAAACAAGATTGATAATATTTCCTGTTGAGTTTCTATAGTACAATAATGATTACTGATTTTCAGGTAAAAAAACGTCCTCTGAGTATGTATTACTGCCGTCCCACAGGATCCATTCTTCGTATCCTGCATCATACACTGCCTGAATCTGCTCTCTTACCTGTTTGGCACCATATTCCTGATAATAGCCTTCCTTCATTTTTATGGTGAAATCTTGCAGGTAAGGTCGTACCTTTGCTTTGTAACCAGGTACCTGATTAATCCTTGATTTAGTTTTTAACAGAGCCTGGTAGATAACATTATATGGTTCAAGATCCGGGGCGGTAAACAGAACTCCGTTAATAGTCTGCCCCACTCCGTTTCCAAAGACTCCGTTGGAAGCATTGGCATAATGGGAAGGGTAAATCATAGGGGAAATATAATCTATATCCATACCTATTTGGTCGAATAATTGCCCTATTGCCTTACCGTCTCTGTCGCTTTCTATTACAATACCAAAAATGTCAGCTGATACAGGCACATCCTTAACCTTTTTTATCTCGCTTGCAGCTCTTCTCAAAAATTCATTAATTGCTTCAGTTTTAGGAGGAACACCTTCGCCATAGGTAACTTCCTTCGCGCTGGTGGTAGGAAATCTCACATAATCAAACTGTATTTCATCGAAACCCAGTTTCACGGCTTCCTTTGCAATTTCAATATTGTAGTCGCCGACCTCTTTGATATATGGGTTCGTCCATGAGCCCATCTTTCCTTCTTTCCATAAATTCCCGTCGGGTTTCTTGATAGCATATTCGAGCTTTTTATTTGAAAGGCCGTTGTCTCTGAATACAACAATACGCCCGATCACATGAATATTGTTATCATGGCATTTTTTTAATATTTCTCTAACATCATAAACTTTTTTGTACAGGGATAATTCCTGCGCCAGCGGTATTTTAGATTCATAATTTATATATCCGTTTTCTTTAATATCAATTACCAGGGAATTTAATTCTGTTTTATTTGCCAGATCTATATAGTGATCGATACTCTTTGCGGCCGTACTGCCGGTCAAATATAATGCCTTAACTTTCACAGGCTCTTTTGGTGCAGGTGTCGGTGTAGGTGTTGGGGTTGGTGTAGGAGTTGTTTTAGGTGTTATTGACGGTGTGGTCGTTTCTTCCTGGGATGGTATCGGTGTATCAGAAGATGAACCCTGAGATGTACTAACCGAGGGATTTGTTTTATTGGGACTATTTGCTGAGCATGAAACAAAAATCATTAATGCAATGATTATGACTGTTATCAATGAGATTTTTTTTATCATGTTGTATTCCTTTCTATGTGCCCAAATATTTAATGTATAACGATATATTTCAATTTACCAGACTTTCTGAGGGTTTACAACATTCATTTAAATATAAAATATGCCAGGATAATTTAAAGAACATTAATATCCTTTTCGATACCAGATTGTTTTTTTGTTTCAAACAAAACTTTAATAATTTTGAATAATAAAATGTACCACAGGTACGTCGTATCTTCCATACAAAGAAACGCTGCACATTTGTGCAGCGTTTCTTTTGGCTCCCCAAGTTGGACTCGAACCAACGACCCTGCGGTTAACAGCCGCATGCTCTACCGACTGAGCTATTGAGGAATAAAAATTCGGCGACGACCTATTTTCCCGGGCCGTTTCCAGCCAAGTATCGTCGGCACTAGAGAGCTTAACTTCTGTGTTCGGGATGGGAACAGGTGGTTCCTCTCTGTTATAGTCACCGAA
>Ga0134100_1002632_pt1 | contig 13587 bp, 12 predicted proteins | sample 11_taG_2_FD_94444 | JGI IMG/M metagenome (GOLD analysis project Ga0134100, IMG submission 94444) | Switchgrass degrading microbial communities from high solid loading bioreactors in New Hampshire, USA - 11_42_5_180_A3 metaG | ecosystem: Engineered > Bioreactor > Semi-continuous > Anaerobic >...
AGCTATTGAGGAGCTTTATGGAGGAAAAGGAACTTGGGTCATCCTTCCATTGCAGGATGTATTAAAGCTTGATTCCCGGGCGCGTATGAACATTCCCGGGACGATTAAAGGAAATTGGCAGTGGCGTGTCGAAAAGGAACAAATATCAAGAAAGGTCGGTTTTAGATTAAAAGACCTAGCCGTTAAGTATGGACGAGGAAGGGGAGTAGATGACCATTTCTTCCTGGGAACGATTTAAAGAGTATTTGTACTATGACCAAGAACTGGGGCTAACTTTAGATATTAGCAAGATGAATTTCTCTGCCGATTATTTTCCGGCCATGGCTGATAAAATGAACAAGGTTTACCAGGAGCTGGACCTTTTGGAAAAAGGGGCTCTAGCCAATCCTGATGAAGGCCGGATGGTGGGGCATTACTGGCTGCGCAATCCTGAGCTTGCGCCTACTGAAGAAATTGCTCAAGCTATCAAGGGAACTGTTTCAGATATTTTGGCTTTTGCTGAGGATATCCATGAAGGCCGGATTTGCGGGGAAAAAGGCAAAACCTTCACGAAAATTCTTTTGATAGGTATTGGCGGCTCCTGTTTAGGACCCCAATTTGCAGCCGAAGCATTAGCTTCCGGACAAGATAAGTTGAAGCCTTTCTTTATCGATAATGGGGATCCGGATGGCATCGACCGGGTACTACAGGTAATCGGAGACGATCTGGAGCGCACCCTTTGTATTGTTATCTCCAAAAGCGGGGGAACAATCGAAACTCGCAACGGGATGCTGGAAGTAAAATGCCGCTATGAGGCGTCAGGCCTTACATTTGAGAAACACGCAGTAGTTATTACCATGCCGGGAAGCAAGCTTGAAGAACTGGCGAAAGCCCAAGGGTGGTTGAAAGTCTTTCCCATGTGGGATTGGGTAGGAGGCAGAACCTCGGTATTGTCAGCCGTAGGGCTTTTGCCCCTTGCTTTGCAAGGAGTTGATATCAAGCAGTTTTTGCTGGGAGCCAAAGACTGTGATGCGCGAACCCGCCGCCGGGACACCAGGCAAAACCCAGGAGCTCTCCTGGCCTTAATGTGGTATCATGCCACCAAGGGTCAGGGAGGAAAAGAGATGGTGATGCTACCCTATAAAGATCGCCTGGAGCTATTCTCCAAATACCTGCAGCAGCTGGTTATGGAGTCCTTAGGCAAAGAAAAAAGCCTGAAAGGGGAAACCGTCCATCAGGGGATAGTGGTTTATGGGAATAAAGGGTCCACTGATCAGCATTCTTATCTTCAACAACTCCTGGAAGGACCGGATAATTTCTTTGTGACTTTTATAGAAGTTCTTAAAGGTAGGGATGGCTTCTCTCCGCGAATTGCGGAAAACAGCACCAGTGGCGAGTATTTGCAAGCCTTTATGTTAGGTACCAGGGAAGCTCTAAGCCAAAAAGGGCGCGAATCCCTTACCATTACCGTAAAGGAGATTAACGCCTACACCCTTGGCGTACTGATTGCCCTTTTTGAGCGGGCTGTGAGCATCTATGCCCTTTTGGTGGAAATCAATGCTTATCATCAACCGGCAGTGGAAATGGGGAAGAAAGCGGCCGGGGAATACATAAATCTTAAAAATCAAGTCTTGGAGTTTTTGAAGAGCCAACCTGGGAAAAAGCATAGGGTTCCTGAAATAGCTCAGGCAATTCACGCCTCCGAGCAACAAGAGATTATTTTCAAGCTTTTACTCCATCTCGCCTCGAATCCTGACCATGGAGTGAAGATGGAAGAGGGCAGTCCAATTCTTGAATCAAGGTTTTATATATAAAAAGTTTTTATGTAAAATGATATTTGTCCTCAATGCTAACTTATTGTTAAGTAAATTGAATTGATTAATGAGCATCGCAGATTTTAAACTTAAACTGTGGTGCTCTTTTTTGAGATCTGCCAAAATAAAGCTTGAAGATAGGAAGTCATAGCAAACATGAGGAGGACCTCAATGAATGATTAATATTCGACGAGCCGGTGTTAGGGATGGAGAGTTGTTATCGGACATAGCTTATAGGTCTGAGGCTTACTGGGGATATGACTTGGACTTTATGGAAAAGTTCAAAGTTGTTTATCAGATAACTGAGGATTTTCTGAACCGGAGTGAGACTTATATAATTGAGGACAATGGAAATGCCGTTGGATTCTATAGCCTGCTGGTAAAAGACAAGGTTGCTTCTTTAGAGTATTTATATATTGACGCTCAAAGTATAGGTAAAGGGTATGGAAAAAAATTATGGAATCATCTGGTGAATATAACCTGCAAGAATTTAGAGGTTAAAGAGTTTACTTTTGTCGCCAACCCCGGAGCTAAGGATTTTTATTTAAAACTAGGGGCTATTTATCTTGGAGAAGCTGAATCAAAGCTAAAGAAGGGGTTTATGCTGCCAAAGTTTGTGTATAAGATTTGAAATCGGGAAGAGTGTTTTGTGTCTGATTACAAAGGAATTTATGAGTTCCGAGCCGCACAGTGACTTTAAGGAGAAGATGAAAATGCATTTAGCTGAAGCTCAAGTGATGGTGAGCAGATTTACCAAAGAGAAAAATATTGACTCGCCCGCAAGTATAAGAATAATCGATCTGGCTTCTGAAGTCGGGGAATTAGCAAAGGAAGTTTTAAAAGCTACTGAGTATGGCAACAAAGAATTCGGGAAAACTGAGGACTGGGATAGCGAAATAGGAGATGTCTTGTTTTCTCTAATATGTCTTGCCAATGCAACTGGGACCGATTTAGAGGCTTGTTTAAGAAATGTCCTTATGAAATATGAACAAAGGTTTATAAGTAAAGGGGATGTAGGTTCCGGTAAATAAGGATGATTCAGGGACTTGACAATTCCGTGTTTTATACTAAACTGAATTTAGAATATTTTACATTAAAATCTAAATATGGTTTGGATTCAGGTGCCCTTTTTGGAGAAGGGAGAATAGGGAATCGGGTGCAACTCCCGAGCGGACCCGCCACTGTAACGAGGAGTCTCTTTCAAGGATGCCACTGGGTAACTGGGAAGGCGCAAAGAGATGATGATACGAAGTCAGGAGACCTGCCTGGATCTGGAGACACATGAATAATGGTAAAGTTCATGGTCATTTTGCTTTGCCGTGAGGGCAAGCGAGGTGGCTATGAACTTTTTCTTTTTCATGTGGTGCCTTTGATAAAAAAAGTCTAAAGGGGGTGAATAACAAAAGGGACGAGTAAAGTGATATTGCTATGCAATGTTGCAATTTAAGTGATGCTCAAGCAAGTGATGGTTGCAATTAGGAAAAGACCTAAGTCTGAATATTTGGAGTAAAGGAGAGATAAAACAATGAGTAATCCGGTAAATGTAACCAAAACAGAGGTTCAAAAAGGAGCCAGCTCTGTCAGAAGGTTAGCGATTATGGCAATCTTTATTGCCTTGAGTGCGGTTGGCGCTATGGTGAAGATTCCCAGTCCCTTAGGAACAGTGGCCTTTGATTCCGCTCCCGGGTATTTTTGTGCTATAGCTTTTGGGGGGTTGGAAGGCGCTGTCGTAATTGCTCTCGGTCATCTCTTGACTTCGGGAGTGGTGGGTTTTCCCATGGGGATTCCCATGCACTTGGCTATTGCTGTGGAAATGGCTGTTTTCGCCCTAATCTTTCGTTGGGTCAATAGAAAAATTGGTTTAATTCCTGCTGTTATAATTGCTTCAGTCCTCAATGGTGTCGTGGGTGCATTTACAGCTTATCCTCTTGGTGGTATGGGAACTGTCATTGGCTTAATGCCTTTCCTCCTTCTGGGGTCAGTCCTAAATGTAGTGATAGCTGCTTTGGCTTATAAAGCTCTGAAAGGAAGCCGGTTAATCTAAGGAGTGTTAAGGTGGAGCGAGTAATTGAGATAGAGAATCTTACCTATCGTTATGCACGGGCTGAGGAGACCAGTTTAAAAAATATCACCTTGGCAGTGGAAAAGGGCAAATTCATGGTCATTATGGGACATGCAGGTGCGGGCAAAACCAGCTTAAGCTTGTGTTTGAATGGATTAATACCCCAGTTTATGCAAGGGCGGATGCAGGGTAAAGTTAGGGTTAAAGGTAAGGATACCCGAAGCATACCCGTTCAGGAGTTAGCCAAAGAAGTAGGACTGGTCCTCCAAGATCCGGAGAGTCAGATTATTTGTCGTACTGTGGGGGAGGATGTGGCTTTCGGTCCCCGCAATTTCGGTATAGCTAAAGAGGAGATTCAAGAGCGGGTTCGTCATGCGCTTGCTAAGGTGGGCTTACTTGGCTATGAGGAGCGAATTACTACAGAATTGTCAGGCGGAGAAAAACAAAGGCTGGTCATAGCCGGAGTACTGGCTATAGAACCGGAAATATTGGTAATGGATGAACCCACTTCTGAGCTGGATCCGGAAGGGAGATTGGAGATCTATCAAACTTTAGATGAGCTTTGTCGGGAAAAGGAGCGGACCATTGTTGTTATTGAACATTCCAGTGAGGAGATATTGGCAAGAGCTGATGAAGTTATTGTGCTAAAAGAAGGAGAAATCGCCTGGCAAGGTCAGCCGGCAAAGCTCTTTCGCAATATTCCCCTTGTTCGGGAGTTGGGCCTAAAGCCCTTGCCTGTAAGTTTATTAGGCTGGAGCTTATACGAAAGAGGCTGGATCACCCAAGAAGATATCCCTTTAGAAGTGGTAAATGCAGAAAAACTGATTCGCCGGTTAATAGGTCAAGGAGAAAAAATTGAGGCTACCGGAAATAAAGCTGACGAGGGGAAAATACAGAATCGGAAAATTGAGATTGGTTTAAAATCCGGTGAGTGGGAAGTACAGCCCCAGAGAACAGAGAAAAATCTGAAAGCAGAGGATAATCAGAGAATAGAGGTATATTCAGGAACGCAGGCGCATCCCAGAGCAAAAGAAAAAAGTCAAGGAAGTCCTCCCTTGATTCGGGTAAAAGACCTTTACCATCAATTTGCCTCAGGGAAGATGGGAGTGGGAGGAATTGACCTGGAGATTGGGCAGGGAGAATTTGTTGCTTTAGTCGGAGCCAATGGAGCGGGAAAAACCACCTTGGCTAAACATATGAACGGCTTGCTGAAGCCCACTTCCGGGGATGTAATAGTTAAGGGCAGGAATACGAAAGAGTATGATACTGCTCAGCTGGCTCAAATTGTGGGGTATGTCTTTCAGAATCCTGATCACCAAATTTTCTCGGCTACTGTGGAAAAAGAATTGGAGTTTGGTCTGAAAAACGCAGGTTTTACCGGTAAAGAAGTAGGAAAGAGAATTGCTCAGGCTTTGGAGTTAACAGGCTTAGAAAAATACCGCCACGTTCATCCTTTTACTTTAAGCAAAGGGGAGCGCCAGTTTATTGCCGTGGCTTCCGTTTTAGCTCTTACTCCGGAGATCCTGGTTATTGACGAACCTACAACCGGTCTTGATTGGACAGGGGTAGAAAAAATCATGGAGTTGCTTCAGCAACTCCATAGAGAAGGAACTACTATTCTCATGATCAGTCATGATATGGATAATGTTTTGGAGTATGCCGAGCGGGTTATTCTCATGCAGGAAGGCCGGATCATTTTGGATGCGCCTCCCTGGGAAGCCTTTACCCAGAAAACTGCTTTTGAGCAAGGAGCGATCCGCCCACCTCAACTGGCAGTCTTGCAGCAAAGGTTAAGAGACTTAAATTTTCAGGCCAACTCAGTCAGTGAGTTCCGGCAAAGCCTGCTTCAGATTATAGAGGAAGGGAAGAGGCAGAGATGATTTTAGCATATGGACAGGAAGATTCTTTCCTTCACCGGCTGGATATTCGAACCAAGTTATTCGGTTTTCTCACAGCAACGGTTTGGTGTTTTCTCTTTCAACACCCTCTTTATAATTTGAGCCTTTTATGTGGAATGGTTGTTCTAACTGTACTAAATAAAATTTCTTTTCATAAGGTTTGGCAAATGCTCTGCCCCTTATTGCCCATTTTTTTCATTCTTTTTCTTTTTACCGGTATGACTTATCCTTTGGATAGATTTCACAGTGAAATATATAAAATCTCCCTCTTCTCAATCAATGAAAACTGGAAACTTTTCTCCCTTGGCGGAATTTTAACCGGGGTTAACTTTATTTGCCGCTTGCTGATTATGGTTCTGGGTTCAATGCTTTTAACCCTGACAACATCTTTGGAAGAATTCATGGACCTGTTAAACCGCCTGCGGGTTCCAGGGGAAATCTCTTTTATGCTCACCACAGCAATCCGCTTTATCCCCACACTGGACAAAAAAAGAATTCAGATTCTCGAAGCTCAAAAGGCTCGCGGAGCTAAAATTAATGATCGGGGCATAATAGGTAACATAACATCTTATCTCCCTATTATGGTTCCTTTGTTTATCAACTCAATTTTGCTTGCTGAAGATTTGGCCAAAGGGATGCTTAACCGTGGTTATGGCTATACAACATCCATAGCCACCATCCCCAAAACCCCTCTGCAAGCTAAAGATTATTGGGTCTTATCTTTTTTAGTACTACTCCTAAGTGGGGGATTGTATTTACGTCTTGGTTTAAAATTAGGAGTACTATGAGTATCAAAGAAGCATCGCTGCTTTCTTAGTAGAAGTGGCGATGCATTTTTGTCTCTGATGACTTTCCGTAGTGTAAAATTCATTGAGCTTTGTTATGATTTCCTTGAGGGGATAGAGATAAGAAGAGAGTATGATCTAACGGGTAGCCCGTTGTCTTAAGATTCATAGCGCTATGAGGAGGAATAGCTATGCGAAAGTTAAACCCAAGCCATATCAGTGCGATTATTGATATGGGCAACCATCAGAACCCTTTTGTTGGCCATCTTTCCATTAAGATCAAAGATATCGGAGTAGGGTTTTCTGTTCTTGAAGTAGATGTGGAAAATAAGCATCGTAATTTGTATGGCTACATTCATGGCGGAGTATATGCTTCGCTAATAGACACAGCTACCTTTTGGGCTGCTTATGGAGAAATAGACGAAGATGCCGGAATGGTTACATTAGAGCTTAAAGTTAATTACCTCTCCGCCATTGAAGCCGGAAAAATCCTGGTTAATGGTAAAAGCATTAAAGTAGGAAGAACAATCGCTTTGGCTGAAGCGACGATAACGGACATAGAGGGGAAGACTCTTGCTCATGGGACATCAACCTTGTTGCTTACCCCAGGAAGACAGACGATAAATCAAGCTTTAAATAAAATAGGATTAAAATCAATTCCCCCCAAATTTATTGAATAAAGACCGGGATGCCCATAGCAATAATCAAAACGCTTACACAGGGAGCTGAAAAATAAGGCGAGAATATCGGCTGTAAAAGAGGCGGAAATTTAAATTTAGAATTGTAAATAAAAGGTTTTTAGAGTCTTATCTCCGAATTATCAATTATTCGGAGTGTTGATTTGTGCTTTTGAGAAGGAAAATCCCTGTTGCCGCTGTTGCTGATGAATATGGAGAAATACAATGGTTCTTAACAGATGAGTTACAAGTAATTGAAATAGATGGAGTGAAAGTCGGAGAAATAATCGCAAAGCATATAGCAGAAAAGAGAATTCCCTTAGAGTTTAGCAGAGAAGTTTGTCCGGCTTGTGGAGCCGAAATCTCTGTGGAAGACGCGAAATGTCCTTTTTGTGACTTAGTATTTCAAATTGAAGATGAGTAAAAAGAGCGAGAAGGAAAGGATGGTGGTTGTATGGATGACATAATGGAACAAAAACAACATAAAGATCGCATTATGAAAGTACTCTATGATAATCGCATAGAAAGATGGCCATTAAATTCAGACCAAATTAAAAAAAGCATTAATGATCTGCCTCTTACTGAGCAGCAAGTTCGAGGATGTTTGCTTGAGTTAATCGATGAAGGCTTAGTAAAAGTAGAGAAAGGTATGCCAATAAAAGTTCCCAATGTAAGTTCTGGTTCAACTGTATTAAAGAGTCCTGTGGAGACCATTCCTGTGGCTGACAGATATCGTATTAGTACAACTGGAATCAATTATGTTGAGAATGGCTTCGTAAAGCCCCAAAAATCGCCTGATATAGATAAATTAATTAAAATGACGCAAGAAAGCGGAGAATTGCTTAAGGAGATTCTGGAGCAAAGGCAAGTTCCGGCTGAAGACCAAGAAGTGCAGAGTCAGCTCTTACAGGAACTGCAAAAAGCTTTAAATGAAAAAGATGAAGCAAGGGCTAAAGAGATAATCAAAGAGTCTCTTGATAAAGGTAAGGAAATAGCTGTTCCATTAATGGTTGAGTATATTAAGGCAGTCGCAAAAAGCCTTGGCTGATTTCTAACTTTACAGTTTAACTAAAGTGCCCTATATAACCACAAAATTATTTACTGTAATAAAACTACATTAAATAAGGTAGAGTGAGAGATTTGAAAATTTGTATTCTAATGGGAAGCCCCCGTAAAAAGGGGAATACTATTAAACTCCTAACTCCTTTTATGGAAGAACTGGAGCTTAATAATATTCCCTATGATATTATTTGGCTTTATGATAAGCGTATTGAGCCCTGTATCGCTTGCAGGAAGTGCCAGAAAGATTGGAGCGTTTTTGGCTGTCATTATCAAGATGATGCTCAGGATATATTCGATAAGATATATGCTTGTGATGTAATTGTTTTGGCCACACCTATTTACTCGTGGTTTTGTACCCCACCAATGAAGTCCTTGCTGGACCGTTTAGTATATGGCATGAACAAATATTATGGGGATGAAAAAGGGCCCTCTCTTTGGGCCGGTAAAAAATTAGCCATTATCGCTACTTGTGGTTACAGACCGGAAAAAGGTGCCGACTTGTTTGAAGAGGCTATGAAAAGATATTGCAAGCATTCTCAATTAACATATGCTGGAATGCTTGCAGAAAGAGATTTGGGATATAAGTCTATATTTGTACCTAATGAGGAAGCTGCCAAAAACTTTGCCCGCCAACTAATCCACCACCAAGGAATTTTGTTAAGGGAAGGAAGGCTTTATATGTCTGATATACTGCAGAAACTTTTGGGTGGTGATCTGCGTTCAATTGGTCGGGTTGATGAAGTAGTTGCAGATGTACTTGCAGACAACGCTCTATTTCCGCAGTTATTAGACGGTATGGTCAGCTCAGACCCTGTGGTTCGCATGAGGTCTGCTGATGCAGTGGAAAAGCTTACTCGTGACAATCCGACTTGGCTTATACCTTTTAAAAAGAGGCTGATAGAAGAAATATCCCAAATAGAACAGCAGGAAGTTCAATGGCATTTAGCCCAAATGTTTCCCCGGTTAGATTGGGATAAAGCTGAACTGGAGGCGATTGTTTCCTTACTTCGGAAATGGAGCGAAAGAAGCAAAAGCAAGATTGTAAAAGTTAACTCTCTGCAGGCTCTTTGTGACTTGGCTTTACGCTATCCGGAGTTAAAACCTTCAGTTGTGGCTATGCTTCAGGAATCAATAGCTATGGGAAGCCCTGCAGTTGTGAGTCGAGGGAAAAAGCTTTTGAAGGCCCTGGGGGTTCATGGTGGTTCCAATGTTAAATAAGTTTACTAAGAGAATATTTCTGTGTGCTTTAATTACCCTGAGTTTGCTCCTTGGAGGTTCCATTCTCGACAGATCCCCGGAAGACAAACAACTAGGGACCAAAATTGATAAGGGGAAAGAGGTATTTGGCGAACTAGCCGAAAAGATAACTTATATAGAACTCAATAAGGGACTTGATGAAACATCCAATAAGGGACCCAATGATGAGCTTTATGGAGAAGCAAGTGGAGGAGTTAGTCAGGTTACTCTGGATTTCCTGGACGCAGAAGTTCCGGAGGGACAGAGGGTTTGGTATTCCGAAGATGGAAAACTGTTAGGTTTTGAAAGTAAAACTTCAAGCCCCGGTAAAATAATGGTTCTCATTTCCCCAACCAATAAAATCGATGCATCTATAACCGGTGCAGCAGATCAAAAGAATATTGTGCTTAGCTTATCACCTTTTGCCTCATCCCTTTTAGATATTAAATTTATTAATCAACACACAGTCGGGATTGAAGGGCATATTAACCCCAGTACCAATGTTTATCAACTCTTTGATCTCAACACTGGTGAGGTTCTACAGCAGTTCTATGGCTGTGGGTTTGTCCATTACGGGGATATTATCTATTATGTACAGGCACCGCCCCATTTTGGGGGAATTAAAGGCTATAACCGGATTCTTACCAGCAAAGGGGAGCTGCTTTATGAATCAGCGGAAAATGTAATTATTGATTCCGATCTGGAAATAAAGGGCGATTCCCTTAGTTTCACTGAGCGAGAAAATGGTACGGATAACCCTGTATTGAAAACGATTAAGATTGGTGAAGTTCTCCACCACGAGGGTTCGGTTAGTTATTATGAACAAGTTGAATACCGGTAACAGCCAAACCGGCTGCGCCAAGGAGAGCTGTTTTTTCATTCAGGATAACAAAAATAGGGATTCGGGAGAGATAATCTTTAAAGCGGCCTTTAGCGGAAAAGGCTTCGAAGAAGTTAGGCCCTTGCAGTAAGGGAAGGATTTGAGGAGGAATTCCTCCACCCAGGTAAACTCCTTTTGTGGCCAGGGCAGTTAAAGCCAAGTTACCTGCCTCGGCGCCTAGAATTCTGATAAAAAGCTCTAGGGTTTCTGTACATAAAGGACAGATTCCGGCTAGGGCTTTATTTATTATCTCTGGGGGAGTTGGAACAGGAGCGGTGGCAGGTTGAGTATTTGTACTTGCCAGAAAACGATAGATGTTGACAAGGCCCGGACCGGAAAGCACTCTTTCATAACTCACATGACCAAATTCCTGTGTCAAAAAACGCCATAAGCCTATTTCTTGCTCATTGCGTGGGGCAAAATCTCTGTGCCCTGCTTCTGTGGGGTGGACTTTGTCCTTTCCTAATAGGAGGGCTTGGCCAAGACCGGTACCGGGAGCAAGAAGAGCCCTGTTTCCTTCAGGATTGCTATCCTTTTCTTCCTGCCATAAGTCTTTTGCGATTAAGCGATCTGGGGTCAGGCAATATAAATCTTCCTTTGGAAGAATGGTTATTCCGTAGCCCATAGCCTTGAGATCGTTAACAAACCTTAGAGGGGTTTGCAAGTTAAGGTTGTTATGTAAAACTTGAAAGTCAATGGTTCGCCGGAGATTAGTAAGAAAGCAAGAATTCTGAGTTATGGGTCCGGCCAGGCTTAGACAACCGGCAGCAATATCTTTGGGTTTAACTCCTGCTTCCGCCAAAAAAGACCGGAGCACGAGGCTAAGATCATCCCAGTCTTTGCTTAACAATTTAGCTTCCTTAATGGGAAAAAGTGTGATATTATCCGGAGCTTTCTCATAAAGTCCTATTAAAGTTTTTGTTCCACCAATATCAGCGGCCAAAAACAGAGAGTTTGAGTTTTTTCCCGCCATTTATCCCACCCCCGAATACTTCCATATTTAGGCGGTTTATTTATCTTATTTTCGGTTGTCCAATTGTATAATGTATTATTATGCTTGTGAATATTTAATCGTTGGCAGGGGGCTTTTTTCTAGCGTATATTTGACTTAAATCTACCTTTGTTAGAAGAGGAGGATCTATATGAATGAAAAACTTCATCTTCTCACTGAGGTACAATTACTGGCTGATTTATCGCAACATGATCAAGTTGAGTGCGCCAAAGAATTCACTTGGGAGAAATATCCGAAAGATACTGTACTTATAGAAAAAGGGAAAAAGCCCACTGCTGTCTATATTTTAGCCGAAGGCAAAGTCGATGCGGAAGGAAATATGTGGGGAATGGTTTCCTTGATAACCGGGAAAGAGGCTACTCAAACTGTCCGCACTTTGGAATCTTCACGCATGTTAACTATTCAAGCAGAAGCTTTTGCCCGGATTCTTCTGCGGTGGCCTCAAATCTATAAAACCATCATTAGAAACTTGGCTGACAATCTGGAAGAAATGAACCAGATGCTCTCGGAAAGTCGATATAAAGAAGTACTGCGATCAGTTATTCAACTCACACAGTACAAGGACAAGTTTTATGGAATATGGGGAAGTGCCAAAACTTCCGGCGAGGTGGAGCGTTTTTTTAAAAAGCTGGAGCAGAGTAGAGGTAATCTGTTGATACGGGGGGAAAGAGGCACAGGCCGGCAAATGGTGGCCTGGTATGCCCATCAAAGGCTTTTGGGTGAGAAGGCTCCCTTTGTCGCTCTGGAGGGGCAACATTTTGAGCAGCAATGGGGTTACCTGTTGAAAGAAGAAACCAAACCTAAGGAATGGGAATTTGCTTCATTTACTTTTACAGATATCGCTGCCGGTGGAACCCTTTTTATTCAGGAGATTGACCAAATTCCTCCGGATCTTCAAGTAAAACTTGCCGCTATCCTGGAGCGTTCCAAGGATAAGCTCTTGGTTATTGGCAGTATTCAGGAGTCTACACCTTCAAATAACCAAGTGCTAATGCCGGAACTGGTTGCTTGTTTTCCCCATAACCATTTTATCTCGCCCTTGCGGGAGCGAAAAAGAGATGTACCTATTATTGCCCAGGGTGTCCTGGAAAAATTAGCAAAAAGGCATCAGAGAAAAGTGCCGATTTTGACTCCGGAAGCAACGAAGCTCCTTTTATCCCACAATTATCGGCAAGGGAATGTTACCGAACTCATTCAGGTTATGGAGCGCGCCTTCTTTTTGGCGGATGAAAATATTATTGGCTTGGAACAAATCTTTTTCGGGCCCACTGCCGCAAAACTGGGAGGGAAGCTTAACCTTTTACAATGGGGGATTATCCGCCGAATACTGTCTAAGGGGAAGATTGTCTCTGCTTTACAGTGGCTTTCGGCGATTATGTTGCTTCTTGTTTTGGGTTGCTTGCTATTCTTTTCTCATTTATCCCTCACCGGAAAAATCTTTGTCTTGGTCTGGGGGCTTTGGTGGCCGGCTTTAGCCATCGTTTCACCCTTTTTAGGTCGGATATGGTGCACATTATGTCCCTTTGCCAAAATTATGGAGTTTATTCAAGATCGTTACCATCCCAAACGGCCCCTGCCGGCTCTTGCCATTAAATATGATTATTTGCTGGTAAGCGCTTTATTTGCCTTGATTTTTTGGCTGGAACTCTTTACGGATATGCGCACCAATATGCTTTATACAGCCATCCTTCTCCTGGTTATTCAGGTGTTGGCTATTGTGGTCAGCATTTATTTTCCTCGCCATTCTTGGTGCCGCCATTTTTGCCCTTTAGGAGGTTTTATAGGCACCGCTTCCATAGGCTCCATGCTGGAAGTTAGGGCAGATCCCACAGTTTGTCTCAATAAATGCACTACTTTTGATTGCTATGTGGGAAGAAAAGTTAAGGGCTGTCCCATGAGCCAGCATTTACCCTATTTGGACAATAATCTTGATTGTAAACATTGTTTTCGCTGTGTTTGTAATTGCCAGCATGAAAATGTGCAGGTGAATTTGCGCATACCCGGTAGAGAGGTTTGGCATTTAACCCGGGTCAATCAAGGGTATGTTGTTTTCATTGGAATGCTTCTTGGTATACTCTTCCCGATTTTATACTTTCAACCTTTGCACGGAGTGTGGCCCGCAGGGGTCTGGAAGTTTTGGTTTACTTTCACTTATTTTTTGGGAGCTTTTTTAGGTGGTTTA
>Ga0134100_1002637_pt1 | contig 13554 bp, 14 predicted proteins | sample 11_taG_2_FD_94444 | JGI IMG/M metagenome (GOLD analysis project Ga0134100, IMG submission 94444) | Switchgrass degrading microbial communities from high solid loading bioreactors in New Hampshire, USA - 11_42_5_180_A3 metaG | ecosystem: Engineered > Bioreactor > Semi-continuous > Anaerobic >...
GCTGATCATTATAAAAACCCGCCTTGAAGAATCAAGCGCCAGTAAGGCAGGTACGGACGTTGAGTCAATAGAATATCTTGAACGCATAACCACAAGTCTTCATGATGCCGTTATGAAAGTGCGCATGGTACCGGTGGAAACTGTATTTAACAGATTCCCCAGAATGATTCGCGATATTTCAAGGGAATTGGACAAGGAAATTGAACTGCATATGTCAGGTGAGGACACAGAGCTTGACCGAACAGTCATTGATGAGATTGGCGATCCTTTGATACATATTCTCAGAAATTCTGCAGATCATGGCATTGAGACTCATGAAGAAAGATTGAAAGCTAATAAACCCAGTGTCGGCAATATATATCTTCGCGCCTTCCAGGATGGAAATAATGTTGTCATAGAGGTTGAAGATGACGGCCGGGGTATAGATATCGAAAAGGTAAGGAAAAAAATTATCCAGAAAGGTCTTGAATCGCCTGAAATAGTTGAGTCCTTAACTGATAATGAAGTAATCGAATATTTGTTTAAGCCTAATTTCAGTACTGCCGATAAGGTTACAGACCTGTCGGGAAGAGGAGTTGGGCTTGATGTGGTTAAGACGAAAATTGAAGCCCTTGGAGGTATTGTTGAGGTAGCAACTACAAGAGGTAAAGGTTCTACGTTCACTATCCGGATACCTTTGACGCTTGCAATTATTCAAGCATTGCTGGTCAGAATAGGAAGCGAAAAGTATGCTATTCCTTTGAGTTCAATTCAGGAAATTGAAAATGTCAGGCCGAATGAAATACGTAAGGTCAGAAATCAGGAAGTAATTTTACTTCGAAATATGGTTGTACCGATTGTTCGGCTTGGAGACATATTAAGTGTGCCGGATGTTGAGCCGGATGAAAATAAAAAATCAATTACCTGCGTAATTGCCAAAAAGGGAGAAAGGCTTTCTGCCTTTATTGTGGATTCATTAATAGGTCAGCAGGAAATAGTAATCAAGTCGCTTGGAAAAGTGTTGTCGGGAGTTAGATATATTGCGGGGGCAACCATATTGGGAGATGGTAATGTCGCGCTTATATTAGACGTAAATTCCCTCGCACTATAAGTTATTGGTGAAAACAGGGGGGCTTTATATGGAGAAGAAACTGTTAGATAAAGAAGTTAAGCAATTTGTCGCGTTCAGGATTGGAGACCAGGAATATGGTGCTGATATCCACAAGCTTTCCATTATAGAGAAAACGCTCAATGCAGCAAGAGTTCCCACAACACCGGATTACATTAAAGGAGTTGTCAATCTCAGGGGAGAGATTGTTACTGTTATGAGCCTGAGATTGAAATTTGGTTTGCCCGAGATTGAAGTGGATGACGAAACAAGGACTATAATATTTAGATTTAATGATGTGGTCCTGGGTGTTATCGTTGATTCGGTTAACGAGGTTGTAACACTTAGGGAAAGCGATATTGAAAGCGTTACTCAGATAACAAATGACAGAAGTTTGGATTATATTCTTGGCATTGCTAAAGTTAACGGTAGGCTTATTACTTTATTAAACATCGAGAAGCTTATAACCGAGCTCATTGAAAAATAATTTGAGAGGACCGGAGTGCAATGAAAAGCGATATTGATTTAAATAATATCAATAGTTTTCACCTTGATGTTCTGAAAGAAATCGGGAATATCGGTGCCGGCAATGCTGCAACAGCTCTTGCAAAGCTGCTGAATAAAAGAATAGATATGAAAGTGCCGCAAATCAGGGTTATGAAATTTTCTGAGGTCAGTGATGTCCTTGGAGGCGCTGAGTCGGAGGTTGTTGGTATTCTTCTGGGGGTAACAGGAGATATAACCGGAAATATCGTGTTTGTTCTTGATTTATTAAGCGCCCGGCGCCTTGTTAATATTTTGTTTGGAAAACATATAGATGAGGAGACAGAGTTTGGCAGCCTTGAAACTTCTGCATTACAGGAAGTAGGAAATATCCTGGCAGGAGCGTATTTATCATCACTTTCAAACCTGACTAACCTCAGAATTATGTCGAATATTCCCGGAATAGCAATAGATATGGCCGGCGCGATTTTAAGTGTTCCTGCTGTTGAATTCGGCAAGAATTCTGATACAGTGTTATATATAGAGAATGAATTTACATATGGAAATAACAGTGTTGTCGGAGACTTTTTCCTGGTACCTGACGAGGCTTCTTATATTCGTTTGTTGAATGCTTTAGGAGTAGCATAATGATAGAAATGATAAGGGTAGGGATGGCAGATTTGAAAGCATCACGCCACCCGTCGATACTGACTACGCTTGGGCTTGGATCGTGTGTAGGTATAACTTTATATGACCCAAAAACAAAGATTACCGGTATGGTTCATATTATGCTTCCATGCTCAAAGATCGCATCAGCCAACACAAACAGGGCAAAATTTGCCGACACTGGAATAGTTGATCTTTTAGCAGAAATGATATCACTGGGAGCTAATCGAAAAGAAATAGTAGCAAAGATTGCCGGAGGAGCGCAGATGTTCAATTTTACCGGCCCTACCAATACATTAAACATCGGTGCCAGAAACAGTGAAGCGACCAAACAGGTTTTAAAAGAACTGGGTATTCCTATTCTGGCTGAAGATGTTGGGGGATCATATGGAAGAACAATTGAAATCTCCTCAGAGAACGGAAGACTTATGGTGAAAACCATTGGTTACGGTGTAAAATATATATAACTGACTAAGTAAGTTTAAATGTTTCCCATTGGGAATCTCTGATTTTGACAATGGGTGAGTAATTCGAATTAAAGGGTGTTGTATGGATTATATCCGTAAATTGCCTCTATTGATGGCTTTATCAAGCGGGATTATAACAGGTTTGGCGGGATATGCCAATCAGGTTAGAAATAAAGAGAACATGACCAACATGTTCATTGCGATGGTTATATTTTACATAGTGGGGCTATTGATAAGAGGTACACTTATAGATGCTATTGAGACCAACCGGAGAAAAGAAGAAGAAAGAATGCGGGAAGAGAAGCGGTTGGCTAAGGAAAAGGAAAGAGAAGAAAAAGCGAAGCAAACTGCGGATAAAACTTCAGGCAGCACATTGGATATTGCTGCAGATGAAGATTTAAATCTGGGAATTAATGATGAGGAGTTTGAGACTCTTCCAATTGCAGACTATATCAGAAATGAACTAAAGAAGTAGAAAATTTGGTGGACCCTTAATTAATTCTTTAAGGGAACATGGAGGTAGAAATGTCAGCATCTGTTATACAGAGGCAACAGGAATTGTGGAAAATATACAGTGAGACTAAAGATCAGAGCGTCAAGGAACAATTGATTATCGAGTACGCTGATTTGGTTAAATATGTAGCCGGACGATTAAGTATATATTTCGGTTCCAATGTTGAATATGATGATTTGGTTGGATATGGGGTTTTTGGGCTTATTGATGCAATAGATAAGTTCGATATATCCAAGAAAGTGAAATTTGAAACATATGCTTCCCTGCGAATCAGAGGTGCTATTATTGATGCAATCAGGGAGCAGGACTGGGCTCCCCGATCTTTAAGGAAGAAATGCAAGGAGCTCGAAAGAGTATACTATGAACTGGAAAATGAACTGGGCCACTCGGCATCGGATCAGGAGGTTGCTGACAGGCTGGGAATAACACTGGATGAATTCAATAAGCTTATACAGGAAGTAAATATATCCCAAATGATTTCACTGGAGGATTACCTGGAACAAAACCATGAAACCGGTCTCGACCCGTTTTCTATACAACAGGAAGCAAGTATGCCGGAACAACGTTTGGAAGATATTGAGCTTAAAGAGATTCTGGCAGATACAATTGATAAATTGCCTGAGAAGGAAAAAATGGTCATTACACTATATTATTACGAGGAACTGACTCTTAAAGAAATCAGTCTGATAATGAACGTATCTGAATCGAGGATATCGCAACTGCATGCCAAAGCAATAATGCGGATGCGCGGCAAATTGGAGAGAATGAAAAGTGCAATATTGTAACGTTGTTTAAATAACTCAAGGCCCGTTCATAGCCTCTGACTCCGGTAATGAGTAAGGTATGAAGGCGTAGGATAAACGACAGCACAGGAGGAGAAAATAAATGCCGAGTAGCACTGCTAAAGAAAATAAAGGCTTTGAGCTGACTTTCAAAAATGATGGTGTTTATCTGACGGTTTATAAGGCAACGGACTTTTTTAATCAAGTAAGCGAAGGTGAAGTACTTAATACAATTCGAAGGAAAAAAATACAGAACTATAATGCAAATATAATCTCGGAAGCAGTAAGAAAAAGTGAAGGAAAACCTGTTAAAATTGCCGAAGCCCAGGAAGAACAAAAGATAAATTCTACCGTTGAGGTTATAATATCTGAAGATAAAATGGCAGCCTATGTCGTTTTGTTGCCTCCGGAAGCCGGCGGTTCACCGCCCACCATTGAAGCGATTGTTCAGGCTCTATATTCCAAGGGTGTCGTCTGGGGGCTGAATGAAAATAAAATTCGAGAGTTAGTCGGAAATCCGGTCTATAATGTGCAGATACAGGTTGCCGAGGGGGTCCCCGCCGTAAATGGGAAAAATGGTGAGGTCAAATTCCTTTTTGACATAAATAAGGAAAGAAAACCCACTATCATGGAAGACGGTACTGTTAATTATAAAGAGATGAACCTTGTAGAAAATGTCGTTAAAGGGCAGAAACTTGCAGAGTTGATTCCGCCGGTCCCAGGGAAAAACGGGAAAAATGTTGTCGGAACTGAATTGAAAGCCATCGACGGAAGGAAAGCTTTTATACCAAGAGGACGAAATGTAGTATTAAGCAATGACGGCAATGAATTATTTGCGGCTATTGATGGGCAGTTGATGTATGTTGACGGCAAAATCAACGTTTTTCCTTCATTTGAGGTTCCGGCAAATGTAGACAACTCTACGGGCAATATTAAGTTTATAGGCAATGTTTTGGTCAGAGGCAATGTCCTGTCGGGATTTGAGATTGAGGCAGGAGGCAATATTGAAGTGGATGGCGTTGTTGAAGCTGCTGTCCTGAAAGCCGGCGGAGACATTATAATAAGAAGAGGCATGCATGGCAATGGAAAAGGCGTTCTTGTTGCCGGCAATGATATAGTTTCCAAGTATATTGAAAGTGCGAGTATTCAAGCTCATAATGATATAAAATGTGAAGCTATCATGCACTGTGATATTAAATGCGGAAACAAGCTGTTATTAAGCGGCAGGAAAGGACTTTTGGTAGGGGGAATAGCAAGGGTAGGGAAGTTGGTTGAACTTAAATGTCTTGGCAGCCAGATGTCCACGGTAACTGTTGTTGAAGTGGGAGTGGACCCAAATCTGCGTGAGCGGCTGAAGTTCCTGAAAGGAGAAATTCCGGTAATTGAGGAAAACCTGCTTAAGGCAAATCAGGCTATAGCATTGCTTAACAGATTAAAACAAACCGGTGAACTTTCTATGGAAAAACGGGAGCTTCTTGCAAAGAGTACGCGTACCAGGTTTATTTATGAGAGCAAACTTCGGGAATATAAAAAAGAGGTTGAAGAAATCGAAGAAAAGTTGCAACATAGTGCAAATGGACGAATACGGGTACAGGAAAGTGTCTATCCGGGTGTAAGGGTTGCTATTGGCAAGAGTATGATGTATATTAAGGAAGAGGCTCACTATTGCACTTTATACAGCGATGGAGCCGATATTCGTATTGGCCCGTATTAACATTGTCACCCGTTACCGAAATCAGAGATTTCGAACGGGTACCCGAATTGTTGAAATTCGTATACTCGTTTTAACAATTTTCAATGTGCCCCGAGTTACCAAAACTCGGGGCGGGAGTTGTTTTAGCTCCTGTTATAAAAGGAGGTATGCCCGGATGTCAATCGGACCGGTGGACTTCCAAATTCTTATGCCGAAGGTAAATGAAACGGGGAAAATACAGAGCGAATTGCAGCAGAAAATGATAAATCAGGCTCAACAGCAGGCTGATAATACCATTAGACAAACTGAGCATGATACCAGAAGCGTGCATACACAGAGTGAGGCCCAAAAAATAGTTATTACAGAGGATCAAAGACAAAGACAAAACCAACAGTATAAAAAGTACAAAAAGGCTGAAGAAGAAAAAAAAGAGGACGAAAATAAGGAAGAAAAATTGCTGCCGCAAGAAAGGCATACTATAGATATCCGGATATAGATATAATTATATTTTTTTACTTGGTATAAATTATTCTTGGTATAAATTATTAAATTACTTAAGATAAGGATTTATGAGGTGTGGGATAATGACTGTATTCTTTACTTGCATCATCTTTGTTGGCATTGGACTTATCGTATTCTCTCTGATATTGATGCTTTATGAGAAAAAGCGGCTCCATGATTACAGGGGAGATCTCAAAGAAAAAAAGGATCAGCTTATCAGAGTTATCGAAGATGCCGAAGAGCTAATAGAAGAAATGAACCGATTCTCTGATTATGCCGTAACTCAGATTGAAGAAAAAAATAATGTCTTGCTGGACACTATAGCTAAGGCTGATTTAATGATCCAGAAATTGAAATCAACGGCCACAAATCAGACATTACCAAGCGAGCAGGAACCGCCTTTGGCTGCGGTATATGACGAATCATCCATAACAAAAATTCTCGAAGAAGACAAGCCTTATATTGAAAATAGAAATTCAACTTACCAAAATAAAGGTAAAGTACTGACCTTTGATGTAAAGCGCAGGGAAATTATAAAACTGGCCAGGACCGGTATGGATAGTACGGAAATAGCCCGTATTTTAAACTGCGGAAAAGGAGAAATTGAACTGATTGCAAGAATGGGAAGGTAGAAAGTGAAACTGATTGACGGAAAGAGTGTTCTGTTGGGTTTGGGGCTTGGAATTATAATCACGTCACTACTGGGAATAATTTTTTTTGCGGGGTATAAACCTCAGTTAAGTGATGCGGAAATAATAAGCAATGCGCGTAAGTTGGGAATGATTGACCGTTATGAATCCGGCGGCGATATAAGTCGAAAAGAAGACGGAAGTTTACTTTTCACAATTCATGAGAACGAAAGTTTTACTGATGTCTCCAGAAGGCTTTATGAAGCCGGTATAATCGAAAGCTCAATTGAGTTCGAAATTATGATTAAAAAGGAAAAACTTGAAAATTCCATTAAGCCAGGGGAATATACTATTAGTCATATTGATGGCACAAAGACTATCATAAAAAAAATTACCGGACAATAATAATATCTTCTCGTTGATATAAAATAGCTATAAACATATCTGGAAAGGTTTATCCGAAAATTACCACATATTCTGCAATCACAGTTTATATAATGATTTTTCTTAATAATAAAAATAAGATGTTATAATTAATCTGATAAATATAGTGAACGGTATACTTTTTTGCAGGACTACCGCTTATTGTCCGGATTCTTAGACTGCGTTTATATCTACCCTATTGTATAAAAAAGCCCCGTAGAACTTTACAGTTCTGTTGGAAGGTAATTAAGGAGGACCAATAAATGATTTATGATCTTATTGTAATTGGAGGAGGACCGGCAGGCTATTTAGCGGCTGAACGTGCCGGACACGCCGGACTGAATGTAATTTGTTTTGAAAAAAACAGTGTAGGCGGTGTTTGCCTAAATGAAGGCTGTATACCGACAAAAACTATACTCTACAGTGCGAAGCTTTACGATGGAGCTGTAAACGGAGAAAAATACGGCATTACATCAACAGGCATTTCTTTAGATCACAGCAAGGTTTTAGCAAGAAAAAACAAAGTGGTAAAGATGCTTGTAAGTGGTGTTAAATCAGCTTTGAAATCAAATAATGTTACCCTTGTAGAGGCCGAAGCCAAAATAACCGGGAAAACCGGCCAGGAATATATGGTGGCTGCCGACGGTACCGCTTATACCGGAAAGAGGATTCTAATTGCAACCGGATCTACCACTGTAATACCCCCTATTCCCGGTATTAGTGAAGGGATGAATACCGGCTTTGTAATGACCAGCAGGGAAGCCTTAAGTATTGCTGAACCACCGGAAAAACTGGCGGTAATCGGCGGAGGCGTTATAGGTCTTGAGTTGGCTTCATATTATAACAGCATAGGCGCTGATGTAACAGTAATTGAGATGCTTGACCACATTGGCGGAGAAAATGATATCGAGCTTGTAGGAATTTTGCAGAAAAACTACGAGAAAAAAGGCATTAAGTTTTATCTGAACTCAAAAGTTACACAGATTGGTAAGAATGAAATTACATTTGAAAAAGAGGGACAAATCCAAAAAATTTCAGCAGACAAGGTTCTGCTCTCAGTTGGCCGCAAACCCAATATATCCGGAATCGGTCTGGAAAATATAAATATTCTCACTGAAAAGGGAGCAATAATAACCGACGAAAGAATGCAAACAAATCAACCCGAAGTATATGCAGCTGGAGATGTTAACGGTAAATCGATGCTTGCCCATACCGCATACAGGGAAGCTGAGGTGGCAGTAAACAACATACTGGGTAAAACAGATACTATGCGGTACGAATCAATCCCTTCGGTTATATATACCAATCCTGAACTTGCATCTGTGGGTGAGACTGAAGCTTCTGCCAGGTCAAAGGGAATTGATATAGACACGGTAAAACTTTCTATGCGTTTCTCAGGCCGATATCTGGCGGAGAACGAAGGGGGAGACGGTATAGCCAAGCTGGTTTTGGACAGAGAAAGTAAAACTGTGGTAGGGGCTCAGGTTCTTGCTAATTATTCCTCAGAGTTTATAGTGACTTGTGGTACATTTATTGAACTTGGACTAACCATTGACGAGATTAAAAAGATTGTATTTCCGCATCCTACTGTCAGCGAGATTATCAGAGAAGCTATTTTCCGGTATTGAATCATAAGTAAACCTGAGATGAGCTTATTGAGCCCGCCTATTATTGACGTATAAAGGCGGGCTCATTGATATAAGCGATATAAGCCGGCCTGCTTCAAAGGAAGGATCACCCATAAGGTATGTATGAGTGACCAGAGAGAAAAAGACATCTTGATTTTATGCAAACCCTGTGCTAATATAATAAAGCACTGCGCCGAAGTGGCGGAATTGGCAGACGCACTTGACTCAAAATCAAGCGCCCTCAAAGCGTGCCGGTTCGAGTCCGGCCTTCGGCACCAGCTTAACAAAAGCCTCAAAAATCGCTGATGCGATTTTTGAGGCTTTTGTAATATCTTTTGTTATGATAGTTGCATATCAAAATTATGTATTTTAACCATTATAAATTCTTATTTAATTTTTCTTGTTGATTTCTGACAAGTAACGATAAAGACTGGAATTGCTGCAGTTAAGTTTTGATGCGATTCGACTAATTGAACCGCGAACTAAGAAAACGCCCATCTCGTTAAGACGACGCAAAATCTCCATACGATTTTCCTGTGTATATTTTTCTGGTGGATTTGAACCATACAGTTCATTTATCACAGCCGTAAATATATCCTCTATGCTATTATAAAAGTTTTCATGATGCTGTTGGAGCGAACTGCTTTCTTTAAGAACAGGCAATAAGGATTGGGACAGCCCTCCTAAAGAAAGTACCTGTTGGCTGATATGGTAATATTCTGTTGTGTCTATATTGATACATAACATTCCGATCAGCTCACCTTTTTCCTTAATAAAAAAAGTCGAGGAACGTAACAATCGCCCATCCTGAGTATGGCCTTCATAATTCGCAAAATAATCTTGTTCTTTCCATTGTTCACTGTCAATAATCTTTCTTGCAAAATCCGTCAGAGGTGATCCAACATGCCTTCCGCTAATATGACCGTTACAGATAGCCGTAATGCATCCGATCCTGCAGTCCTGTAAGGCAACTTCACAATGCTCGCCGAAAGCAGCTGCAAGAAAAGGCACGAGGACCATGAATTTTTCCATTGTACCATCCATATTAATTTCTCCTGTGAATACAGATACTCATAATTTATAATAACATATTTTAACATACTCATTATGGTATAGCAATAATTTATTATTACGCATGAAATCAATGGTAAATATTGGTTAGTAAAAAATTATTACGATTTTTGTTCCGCATACAAAGATGCTGACAAGTTAATTGTGCAGATTGTCATATATATACCAATCAATTTACCAATATTTATGTTGATTTAACAAAATTCTGTCTATATAAAATGTCTATAAATAGTTTTTAAGCTTGTGCAATTTGCTAGTTGTAACCAGCGTAATAAATTTTTATAATTTATTCATGGTTGGTTAACCAGCATAATAATAATTTTTTATTACATACTTATATTATTCTAGGAGTAAAGTATCATGAAAAAAATCATTAATACCAATGAGGCACCTTCTGCCATCGGTCCTTATTCGCAAGGAACGATATCATCAGGACTGGTATTTGTGTCAGGACAGCTTCCCATCGACCCTGCCACCGGTGCGTTTCCCTCTGGTGGTATCGCAGCTCAGACCAAGCAGTCAATTAAAAATCTTGAAGCTATTTTGTCACAAGCTGGGTGCACATTAAAAGATGTGGTAAAGACTACTGTGTTTATGAAGGACATCGGGGATTTTAATGCAATGAATGAGGTGTACGCACAATATTTTGATACCGAATGCCCGGCACGCAGTGCCGTTCAGGTTGCGGCGCTTCCTAAAGGAGCACTGGTAGAAATAGAAGCGATCGCTTGTAAATCTAAATAGAGAAAGGGGGGGATCTGTTAATGAATGAGTGCATTAAAGCCGTCCATTTTGATCGTAAAATTGGAAAAGATCTTTTTCCGGTTAATCGTTTCGGCCCAGAAAATGCAAAGAAGGTCAATGATTTTCACAGAAGTTTTCCAGAGTATACAGTGACTCCGCTGGTAAATTTGACTGAGCTGGCAAAGAGTCTGGGTGTTGCGAGAATTTATGTGAAGGATGAAAGTTATCGCTTTGGCTTAAACGCTTTTAAAGTGTTGGGGGGCAGTTACGCCATTGGTAATTACCTTGCCAGCAAGCTGGGAGTGTCTATCAGCGAATTGCCTTATGAGAAGCTGGTAAGTAAAGATGTAAAGGATCGGCTTGGCGAAATCACATTTGTTACCGCAACTGATGGGAACCATGGTCGAGGGGTAGCATGGACAGCTAACCGGCTTGGGCAAAAAAGTGTTGTATACATGCCGAAAGGGAGTGCGGCCGAAAGACTCCAAAACATCAGAGCATTAGGTTCTGACGCATCTATTACGGAATTGAATTATGATGATGCAGTCAGACTGGCAAATGAAAACGCCAAGAAATATGGATGGGTAATGATTCAGGATACCGCTTGGGAAGGTTATGAGACCATACCTGGATGGATTATGGAAGGCTATACAACAATGGCATATGAAGCAGTAAATCAGCTGAAAGGCGAGAAACCAACCCATATCTTTCTTCAGGCTGGTGTAGGCGCTATGTCTGGCAGCATTACGGGCTTTTTTGCTGATCTTTATGGTGACCAGGAACGTCCTATTATCACTATTGTTGAGCCTAACAAAGCCGACTGTATTTACCGTACGGCCGAAGCTAATGATGGCAGGCTGCATTTTGTTACCGGTGATATGGATACTATCATGGCTGGCCTTGCATGCGGCGAACCGTGCACCATTGGCTGGAACGTACTTCGTGATCACGCTGATAATTTTGTTTCTATTCCAGACTATGTAGCGGCTAAGGGTATGCGTATACTGGGAAATCCTTTACCGGGTGATACGCGCATTATTTCTGGTGAAAGCGGCGCTGCTACTTTAGGTTTTGTAGCCGAAGTCATGCAGAACGAGAGTTTGGACTATTTGAGAAAGCAACTGGAATTGAACGAGGACTCTCGTATTCTTTGTATTTCAACCGAAGGTGATACCGATCGGGTTGGTTACCGCCGAATCGTATGGGATGGAGAATATCCCAGTTTCTAGGGGGGATGATTTTATAGAAAGAGAGGGGAATTCAATTATGATTGACTATGATGCAATCCGTAAAAAGGCAGAGGAATATGCGCCGGATATCTACAGATTTTTGAGGGAAATAATTGCTATAAGAAGCTTTGACGGCGAAGAAGACGCTTGCATACAGCGTATCAAGAAAGAAATGGAGAAAGTCGGCTTTGATGAAGTTACTGTTGATCCTATGGGGAATTTGCTGGGAAAAATCGGCCACGGAAAACATCTTATAGCCATGGATGGCCATTGCGATATTGTATCTTTCGGAGATTTGTCCAGTTGGTCTTTCGATCCCCTGAAAGGTATGGAGGATGAAGAATGTATCGGAGGAAGAGGCAGTACTGATCAAAAGGGCGGAATTGCCTGCATGGTTTATGCTGGTAAGATCATTAAAGAACTGGGGCTGGATGGGGATTATACACTACTGGTAACCGTAACGGTCCAGGAAGAAGACTGCGATGGCCTATGTTGGCAATACATAATTGAACAGGATGGTATAAGGCCTGAATTCGCAGTACTTAGCGAGCCATCAGACGGATGTATTCGCAATGGCCAGCGCGGACGTATTGAAATCGGTATTACCACCAAGGGCGTCAGCTGCCACGGCTCTATGCCGGATAAGGGCGATAACGCGGTGTACAAAATGGCTCCCATAATTTCGTCAATTCAAAGACTGCATAAGAACATGACCGACGATGGGGTTTTAGGAAAGGGCTCGGTTACGATTTCACAGATCTATTCCCAGTCACCGTCGAGGTGTGCAGTGGCCGACGAATGCACCATTGCTCTTGACCGCCGCCTTAATTCAAAAGAAGACACCGAATTTGCCTTGGAACAGATTCGTTCATTGCCTGAGGTAAAAGCAGTCGACGCGAAGGTATTTCTCTTCAGGTATGAAGATCCTTCCTATACCGGATTAAAATACCCCACCGATTTGTTTTTCCCATCATGGGTAATTGAAAAAGACGCACCACCTTGTAAAGCAGTTGCTGAGGCATATCGCAGATTGCTTGACAAAGAACCTGAAATTTCTCCATGGACATTTTCTACCAATGGTACAGCCATTATGGGTCGATATGGTATCCCATGTGTCGGATATGGCCCGGGTCGACAGGCCGAAGCTCATTCTCCCAATGAAAAGACCTGGAAGAAAGATCTGATAGATTGTTGTGCGGTTTATGCTGCAATCCCGCTAACCTACCTGGAACAACAAAAATAAGTAGTTAAACAATTTACAAATCTTGATTAATAAGCGAGATCCAATAATTATAATGAGGTGATAACTATGGATGCAACCCAAACAAAAACCAGGAAAAAGTTTAAAGTTCCACATATTTTTATCATTTTATCTTCTATTATTCTGATCGTAGCCGCGCTGACCTATTTTATACCTGCAGGGCAATTTGATCGGGTAGTTAACGAAGAAACCGGCCGGTCTGTAATCGTACCGGATTCTTTCCACTTTGTGGATAAGAACCCTACTAAGATTATGGGCTTCTTTAAGTCCATGCCTGCTGGCTTCGTAGATGCAGGATGGGTCGTGGTGCTGACATTCTGTGTAGGCGGCGGCTTTGTAGTTGTTAAAAAGACGGGTGTCATCAAAGGGTCTATTA
>Ga0134100_1002640_pt1 | contig 13552 bp, 13 predicted proteins | sample 11_taG_2_FD_94444 | JGI IMG/M metagenome (GOLD analysis project Ga0134100, IMG submission 94444) | Switchgrass degrading microbial communities from high solid loading bioreactors in New Hampshire, USA - 11_42_5_180_A3 metaG | ecosystem: Engineered > Bioreactor > Semi-continuous > Anaerobic >...
GATATGAACCCTATTTTGCAATTTCTTATTGAATTTTTACCAGTATTTAGAGAAAAATCATTGATGTATTTAGAAAAAACGGTTATGGCCTAAAACCACAACCGTTTTTGTCTACAATCTGAGACTGTATTGAATTATACAGTCTTTTTAATTACAGATTGATATTTGGAATTTAAAGAATAATGAACAGTTCGCCAATCATTTATGATTATGCTGAAGGGTAATCATTTACAAGATAATATATCGGCGGCTCATCTTCTTCTATGGCTGGGAATCTTCCTGTTTCTTCATAAAATCTGTTGTCAGTATAATCATCGTTACACTCTGAAACTTCGCCTACAAGAACGCGGCCCTTTCCGGCTTCTCCCCAGAATGAATGGTATTGCCCCGGATACAGGGTAATACTTTCTCCCGGCTGCAATCTGATCGTTGTGCCGGCAGGAACCTCATATTCTCTTCCGTCACTGTATACTGTTACGGGAGTATCTGCAAGTCCTTCATCGCTTGTTGAGTTATATAATTTTATCATAAGGTTGCCGCCGCCGCGGTTGATTATATCTTCTGTCTTTTTCCAGTGGAAATGGAAGGGAGTAATCTGGTTTTCGCCTACAATCATGATTTTTTCGGCGTATGTCTTTTTATACTTAGGCATATTTATATTTCCGTTACGTATAGTAAAAAGGAATAAACCTTTATTGTAGAAATCTCCGCTTCCGAAATCGGTAATGTCCCATCCCAGGTGATTATCCCTGATTTCGTCATATTCCCTTCCCTTCGACTTCCATTCCTCCGGTGACCAGAAAGCAAAAGGCGGTAATATAAACTGATGAGCTTTAAAAAACTGAATTCCGTCCTGAATGATTTTGTTAATCTCTGAACGTTTCATTTGCAACTCCCCTTTTCTAAATAATATGCTCACGATTTATAAAAGGCTCTGTTATTACATTAATTTAAGGTATTTGATAAAAAACTTTAATCGCTTTGTCCGAATCTTTCTTCAATAGCTTCTACTGCAGCAAGGGCAACATCGTGGAACAGAATAAGTTAACCAGTATATTATTTCTCCAATTCCTGATTTATGTTTGTCGTTTATGCTTTAAGTCTGTTTTTATGGCATTAATCAAACTGCTTTATATTTGTCATATAGTTTTCTTATTTCTTCAATGTTCTTCATTCCGGAAATACTGTCTACTTCCGATAAGTTGCAGGCGGCAGCCCCACAGGCTATTTTAAGGGATTCCTCGATTGACAATTCATTGTAGATGGAATACAACATACCTGCACAGAAAGCATCGCCGGCTCCAACGCTTCCCTTTATGTAACCCGGTGGAAGCTTAAGTGAAGGGATACTGAAAAATTCCATGTCCGAAGTCATGGCCCATCCGCCCTGCGGGGCATGAATGACAACCAGTTCCTTAACGCCGGTCGATAATAGTTTTTCACATATCTTTTTTATAAGCTTTTCGTCAATTTTCCCATCCGGTCCAAATGGACTTATATTAACCGCTTTTCCTGCCTCGATCTCATTTATGATTATATAGTTACAGTATTTTAAACTAGCCTGAACTATTTCTGAATATTTCTCATTATCAACACTTACCAAATCCATGGAGGTTTTTATACCCTTTGACTGGACTTTAGCCAATGTTCTTGCCAACACCGTTTTGTATTCCCGGTCTTCTTTATCAAAAGGTTCCATCAATAATGCGTATCCCATATGAAACATGTCAGTATTAATGGAATCAAAATCAATATCTTCATATGAATATCTCCGGCTTACACCTTTTGCGAAAAAGAAGGTTCGTTCTCCCGTTGATTCAACAGTCATGCAATCGGTGAATGCAGTTAATTCACCGTCAAATACTTTTATCCCATCGGTGTTTATTCCGTGTTGTTTGAGAGTGTTTATAACAAATTCACCGTTTTCATCATTACCAATTCCACCATACGCGTAAAGAGGAATTGCAGGGTCAATTTTAGAAAGGTTGATAATGGTGTTGTTAACACAACCGCCTACACACCTGGTACATGATAAAATATTGCTTAACATCCCCTTTTCTACATAACGGTCAATCACTTTATTGTAATCCACCGTTATTGTGCCTGCAATTGCTATACCCCTTCGCATAACTTCACTCCCTCCGATTTGTTTACTTATGCTATGTTTTTATTGCTTAAGATATTGATTGATTTTTCTCTCAAGTATCTTTAAAGAACTTTGGACATCTTTATCATATCTTATTATTTCTTGTATACCACCATTTGCTATGGTAATAGCCTCGTTATATTTTAATATTTTAGGAGGGACGGTACCTTCTGTGATTACCCGACTGAGTAATAAATTATCTATAACTTTTTCGCTCTTTTCCACATCCTCCTGCAAAATGCGTTCAGCTTCCTGCGAACTGGTGACCTTTTCCAATACTGATGCTCCCTGTGAATACCTGAATATATCCATTTGTATTTCTTCATCATAAGTCAACAATTTCAGAAACTCCCAGGCCAGTTCTTCGTGGGCGGTTTTACTGCTTATACCCATCAACAGAGTACTGACTTCCGATATATTCCCTCCGTCTTTACCGGCAGGAAATGTTATACAATCCCATTGGAAATTAAGATATTTCTTGATTTTGTACGGATATCTCTTGTAAGTCCGGTAGTCTGCAAATGAAAGCGGCATAAATACTACATTACCACTGTCAAAGTCCTCCTGTGTTACATTCTGTTCATGGTTCAGGTCATATAACGTTTTTATGAACTTAACTGCCTCAACTACTTTTTCATCCGAAAGATCAATCTTCATTTCATTTTCGTCAAACAGGACCGCTCCATTGGTACGTGCCGCATCAAGCCAATCATAATTATAAATGCCGAATTGATCCAGAATACCGTCTCCATTAATATCCTTTGTTACTTTTTCACAAATATTATATAAATCTCTCCATGTCCAGTCGCTGTTGGGAACATCAATTCCTTCCTTCTTAAGCAATGTCTTGTTTACAAACATCAGGTTAGGCACTGTTTCATAAGGAAGAGCATATTGGATTCCATGATATTCGCCTGACAAAAGTGCAGTCTTGAAATAATTATTTTTATCGAAAGTCTCATCGTTGTCTATTAATTCATCCAGTTCCTTAAGAATTCCCATTGATGCAAACTGGTTAAAATCATTTGACAGAATCATGAATACATCAGGAGTTTTGCCCAGCAGTACCTGCTTGGAAAACCATTCCGAATAGTCGTCCTTCAGAATCCCGCTGTAATAATGGATTTTCACATTTTTATATTTTTTTTCAAACTGTTCAATGGCCTTGTCTATAATTACATAGCTGTTGGCATTGGCGACATCCCAGTTGCTTCCGGCGAACATTCCAAACTCAAGAACTATGGGTTTTGTTTTGGAATCCATAATATATGCGGCTGCAGATACTGCCATAAGAGCCAATATCACTATTGTAATTATAACGTATTTTATTTTTGTCATAATGACACTCCATCTTTATTTATATTGCCTACCCCGGACTGGATAGCCCAGATGGCAAGTTGGGTCCTGTCTCTTAATCTTAATTTGCTTAGTATGGAGCTTAGGTAATTTCTAATCGTTCCCTCGGATAGATTGAGGGTATCGGCAATTTCTTTATTTGAAGAACCATATGCAACCTGTTCGATTATTTTCCATTCTGTTTTTGTTAGTTCTTCTACTTCCTTTTTTCCAACTTCAATTGAATTATAACCTTTAGCCATCTGAGAGAATAATTTGACTACCTTGGTGGCAATATCGGGATTAATCATCGCTCTGCCGCTATAAACAGTATGAATTGCTTTAACCAGATCGTCTATGGATACACCTTTCAGAAGATATCCGCTGGCACCGTATTTTAAAGCGTTATAAACGTATTCATCATCATCAAAAGTAGTCAATATAATAATTTTAATATCGGGATAATTCTCTTTTATAATCTTTGTGCATTGCACTCCATCCATTTTTGGCATACGAATATCCATCAGGATAACATCAGGCTTATTTTTATAGACACTTCGCATTACTTCCTGCCCGTTTGCAACAACATCTGTAACTTCTATATTATCCTGGTTACTTAAAATTATTTGTAGGCTTGTACGAATTAGTTCCTGATCATCTGCTATTAATACTTTAATCATATTCTTCACCCCACCTGATTGGTATTCGTGCGGTTACTGTGAAACCATCCGTACCATCAAACTCAACAGTACCGTTCAACATTTTTATTCTTTCAATGATATGTCTTGTGCCAAATCCATTTTTCATTTCCGTACAGCCTATACCATTGTCCTTGACTGTGAGTATTATTTCACCTTCTCCACCTTTGATATGTACCCATATCTGTGTGGCTTTACCATGTCGGATCGAATTGGTTATACTTTCCTGTATTACCCTGTAGATTGCATCTTCTTCATCTGATGCAAAATTCAAATTTTTCACATCAGATTCAAAGTATATTCGTGTATTTGTTATAGATTCTATTTCAATAATCATTTGATGAATCGCTGATTCCAGATTCAGTCTTTCAAGGGCATCAGGTCTGAGTTTGTTCACGGACCGTCGTATCTCATTAATACCGTCCCTTGTTACCCTTGAAATAATCTCAAGCTGTTTTTTAGTATCTTCAGGCTTTTTTTCCACCATGGTGATGCAAGCATCAATACCTGCCGCAATTCCTGTTAGAGTATGTCCTAGTGTGTCATGTATTTCCCTCGCAAGACGATTTCGTTCTTTTGTTTCACCCATTTTTTCCGTGATCTTTGAGTATTCCTTAAGTTGCTCATTTGCTTTCTGCAAATCCTCGTTAGCTTTACTTAACTGTTTATACAGCTTATTTACTTCATCTATGGTTCCTCTTTGGTTTTGGATAACATAAATGCAATAGACGATAAAAATCAATATATTAACAGAAACAACTGTGTTGAAAAAACCCAATAAATACTGTTGTGTCGTGGAATCATAAAAACTGAAATAATCATTAATGGAATATAATCTGAAATTAATTGAGATCATTTCATAGTCCGCAAACAGGAAACTAATAACGGAAACGACCATTAACAAATACCTTCCCTTGGTTCCCTTCGTATACGTTATGATATTGGCTATAACAAGGAAAAGTATCCCATTATAATTAAAATTTAAAATACTGATAATTAAAATGCTGACAATAAAGTCTATAAGCAGTGTAAAATATACTGCCTTGCTGTTGTTGGGATAAATATATTCACGAATGGCAAAAGAAAATATTAATATACCAAATAAAAATAATGATATAAAAATATTTCTGTACGGCTTCCAGGGCAAAGCAGCAACCCGGTTGATAAACTCTCTTGCAATAAAATTATTACATATTTTTTGAGTCGTAATATAAATGAATATAGTAACAAATAAAACTGCTATTAAATTGATAGCTATCAATAATACTTTAAAATATATAAATTTTTTCCCCTGCATAGCGATTGTCCTTACTGCCATCCATCAATGGAAAATTGATCCAGATTATCTTTCGTAATTAACGTAACCGGTACAACTATATTTCTCTCAATTTCCTCCCCGTTTAAATACGAGTAAGCTTCTTCTGCTGCAATCTTTCCCATTTCACGGGGGTATTGGGCACTTGTTCCTTCAAGGAATCCTTCCTTGATCATCATTTTGCCATCTGGAGATCCGTCCACGCCATAAATCAGAATATCGCCTGTCATATGATGAGATTCCAGCGCTGCCAGCGCACCTAATGCTGTCGGGTCATTGCCTCCCATTACCACATCAAAGGATACTCCGGAATCAATAATTTCATTCATTACTTCCATGGCAATTTCAAGTTCCGCTCCGCCAGACCTTTGCACAACCACCCTATAATTGGGGTTGCCGCGAATAGTGTCTAAAAATCCCTGAACCCTTTGAATTATAGAGTTGATGATCGGATGATCCAATATTACAATATCAGCGGAGTCCAGCTTTGACATAATATCTTTTGCACACTGGACTCCCGCATTATAATTGTCGGATGCGATGATAGACACTACATATTCTTTATCATAAACCTCAGTATCCACATTAAATACAGGTATATTTGCTTCTTTGCAGGCGATTAATGCCGGTCTTACATTTTTCCAGTCAACTGGGTTTAAAAAAATTGCTTCAACCCCCAACTCAATCATCTCTTGAATTTGGCTGTTTTGTTTCTCCTGATCCTGTGCGGGGTCTCTCGTGATCAAATAATCACCGTTTGACTCCACAATCTCATTAATGCCACCGTTAAGTATAGGAAAATATGGATTATTCATAGTCATATAGGTAGCACCAAATTTTCTTGGCGTATTATTTGACTTTTCAAAGTGAGTGAATATATTGATATATCCAAACACTATTAAAAATGTAACGAATATTACCACAATAATAATTAGCAGTTTTTTGTTAAGATTTTTTATCATATGTCCATACCTCTTATACCGCGTGGCCCAGTTCCAGGTATATGATAACACAAATTTGTTTTTAATTACTAAACCTATTTTTTTCTATCTTAACTTTGTCTTTATTCTCTTGCCTGATATAATCAATGAAAACAGCCAGTAATATTACAGCACCTTTTATAACATATTGCCAGAAGGAGTTTACGTTTAAAAGGTTCAAACCATTATTTAAAACTCCGATAATCAAACCGCCAATCAAAGTTCCGCCAATCTTCCCGTAACCACCTGACATACTGGTTCCGCCAACAACCACAGCAGCAATTGCATCCATTTCAGCGCCTTCACCAGCAGTGGGCTGACCGGAATACATACGTGAAGCCAAAACAATTCCTGCCAATCCTGCCATTACTCCTGAATAAGCATATACAAAAAACTTGACCTTTGAAACTTTTATACCGGAAAATACCGCTGCCTGAGCATTACCTCCAACCGCATATATGTATCGGCCCATCTTTGATTTGTTCATTATCAGCGCTGTTACGATTAAAACAACTATCAGGATGATTACGGGAGTAGGGACAGAACCGATATAACCTGCACCAATAAACTGCCATTCTTTTGTGACAACTCTAACCGGAGAACCACCGGTGTAAACATATGCTAATCCTTTAGCAATATTCATTGTAGCCAATGTGACAATAAACGGAGGAATTGTTGTTTTGGAAATAACAAAGCCATTAAAAACACCGAAAACCAAACCAAATAGAACTCCTACCAACAGTGCAACACCAAGAGGCAAATTATAGCGGACAACAGCGCCGGCGGCAAGACACCCTGATAATGCAATGATGGAGCCCACCGACAGATCTATTCCACCTAATATGATAACCATAGTCATGCCACAGGCCAGGAATAAGTTCGTTGAAATCTGTCTTAGAACATTAAATATATTTTTTACGGTCAAGAATGTATTCTTAGTAATAGGATTTAAAGATAAAATAAGGCATAACACTACAAGGGCAATAATAATTCCGAGATTATCTTTCAGCCATTGAGTAACACCATTTAGCAAAAGAGCAACACTGCTTTTTCTGTTTTTGCTTGCTACCCTGTCCATTATATATCCTCCTTAATTTATGACTATTTTGCCGCCAATTTCATGATTTTTTCCTGCGTAATTTCTTCGTGCCCCAGACAGCCTGTTATTCTACCTTCGCACATAACATAAACCCGGTCACTCATATTAATAAGTTCGGGCATTTCAGAAGATATCATTATAATTGACATGCCCGATTTTGCAAGAGTATTCATAATTGCGTATATTTCTGATTTTGCTCCAACATCCACACCTCTGGTTGGCTCATCTAATATTAATATTCTTGGGTTAGTAGCTAACCATCTGCCAATCATAACTTTTTGCTGATTGCCGCCAGACAGCTTTCCTACCGACTGTTCTGCTGAAGGTGTCTTAGTTGACATCAGATCAATGTATTTTTGGGTTATCTCTTCTTCCTTTTGACGATCAACCATAATACCTTTAATAAATTCTTTCAATACTTCGATTGTCGAATTAAATCTTACACTCTGGATGTGATATAATCCTTCCAGCTTACGATCCTCAGGGACCATGGCAATACCTTGTTTTATAGCATCAGAAGGTGATTTGATTTTAACTTTTTTACCTTCAATATAAATTTCCCCAGAATATTCTTTTGTCAAGCCGAAGAGGCATTTCATCACTTCACTTCTTCCGGCGCCTACCAATCCGGCGAATCCGACTATTTCTCCTTTTTTTACTTCAAAACTGGCACTTTTGACCATTTTATGGTCTGAAATATTCTCACACTTTAATATTACTTCTCCGTCTTTCTGGAAGTCCCTTGTATAATAGTTCTTAAGCTCACGGCCTACCATCATTGAAATCAGTTCATCATTGGTGGTTTCCTTAACAACTTTTGTACCGATGTATGAACCATCACGCATGACAGTAACCCGATCACATATTTCAGCCAGTTCGCTCATCCTGTGTGAGATATAGATAATTCCAACCCCTTTAGCAGTCAAATTGCGCATGGTTTCAAACAAGAACTCAACTTCCTTTTCTGAAATTGAAGAGGTTGGTTCATCCATAACAAGAATTTTAGAATTATAGGATATGGCTTTGAGTATTTCAACCATTTGCTGCTGTGCAATTGTCAAGTTTCTGACCAATGATTTAGCGTTTATATTTATTCCGTGACTGTCAATTAATTGCTGGGCATCTTCATACATTTTTGAAGTATTTACAAATTTACCTTTCATCGGTTCTCTTCCGAGAAAGATATTTTCAGCCACTGTCATATAAGGAACCAATACCAGTTCCTGATGTATAATTGAAATTCCATTTTTCTGCGCGTCTTTAACATTTTTAATTTCGACTTTTTTTCCCTCAATATATATTTCTCCCTGATCGGCTGTATAGATCCCGCCCAGCACTTTAATAAGGGTGGATTTTCCGGCTCCGTTTTCACCAAGAATTGCATGTACTTCGCCGGCTCTTAACTCAAAATCAACCGCTTTCAGGGCATAAACACCAGGAAATGTTTTATGTATGTTCTTCATTTGCAGTAAAACATTTGTAGCCAACCAATCACCCACTTTCCTCCGCTTTTAAAAAACAGGGCGTTGCAAAACGCCCATAATTAAAAATATGTATTTCGTTTTGCAACAACCCTTTTATACTATATTATTGCCAAGAATCTGTTCCGTATTCTTTTACATTGTCAGCTGTGATCAGGAATGTTTCAACAGGATATCTGCTGTCTACCTTTTCACCTGCAAGGTACTTATACATAACATCTACAGAGATTTTTGCAATATTGATAGGTGATTGAGCACCAGTACCTTCAATCAGCGAGTCTCCGCGAGCAAGTTCTGCTTTGATATCAGGAGAACCGTCAACACCGTAGATTAGAACATCTTTAAGTCCTGCAGCATTTGCAGCAGCCAAAGCACCAAGTGCGGTAGGATCATTTCCGCCAAAGATTGCTACTACATCGCTATGTGCCTGCAGAAGGTCTTCTGCAATTTTCATTGATACTTCAAGATTTCCTTTTGCATCTTGTGTAGCAACGACATCAAATCCTTTTCCTTCGATTGCATCTCTGAATCCTTTTTCTCTGTCATTGATAGAGTTCATTGTGGGAGAGTTAAGGATAATTATTTTACCGCCCTGTGGTACCTTTTTAACCAGATCCAGTCCACATACATAACCGGCATTGTAGTTATCAGAACCTACATAAGAGTAAGCATAAGACAGGTCAGCTATTTCAGTATCAAAATTAAGAATTGGTATTCCTGCTTCTTTTAACATATCAAGAGCAGGTAGAATACCTTCTGCTTCTGCAGGATTTAAGAAGATAGCATCGATACCCTGGGTGATCATGTCTTCTATCTGTGTAATCTGAAGGTTAACATCATTAGCGGGATCTGTAGTAATTAATTTATCCCCTCTTTTTTCAACTTCCTCGCGAATGGTCTTTTCCAGAATTACGAAGAATGGGTTTGTACCGTCCATACAGGTATAACCAAAAGTCCAGCCATCTGCCGGTCTTTCTCCAAGAGGACCTGCCTTTGTTTCATCACCATTTTGAGCACTTTGGGATGGTGTTGGTGTGGGTTGATTGCCGGTAGTTTGTTGCGGCTGTCCACAACCAGTCAGCAGTAAGCTTGCGACTAATGTTACACAAATGAGAACACTTAATAATTTTTTATTCATTCGGGTTTCCTCCTTAATGTTTTTTTTAATCATAATCTATAGAGCTTCTTTTTACACCTGTATTATGTAATGACAATAATATTACATTTGTAATATTCAGTTTTGAAAATCTCATATTTTAATACAAGAATGTAAAAAAGTCCATGCGAAGCAGTTTGCTTTGAACGGACTTTTTCGTAAATAGAATAAATCGTTATTTTTTAATACTCAATCCAGCCATTTGTCGGCGTGGTGGCCTCCGATCCAATACCAATGAGGATTATCTAATTGCCACAACTCGCTTTTTCTATAGTATTCCTGCTCTCTTTCAAGTATGTGTTGGTCTTCACCGAAGGAAACTTCACGGACAATCTCAAGTTTCCCGTTTACAAGTTCTCTTTCAACTAACCCGTTCTCATTGGTATCCAATTCATTGGTAAGGACGAATTCACCATCAATAAATTTGTAAATCCTACCGCCCCAATATGCCGCCCCTGAGCCACCGGCTGAATAAATACACTTTTTCCCAACATCAAGCGCGGGATTACATATTTCAGAAAATGATTTTGATTTTACAAATGAGGATGTTTCAGTATCCCATAACCAGCAATCATACCATGTATTGGCATGTGCTCCCGCAAACGTGTTGAGGATAATCACATCCTTGTATCCGTCAAAATTCACATCAGTAACATGAAGTCCCATTGTATCCATCATTTCATTAAAGACATGGTAACCAACAGTCTCACCTTCTTCTGAGGTTTCTGAGAAATCCGCGGAAAGGATTGTTTTACCGTTTTCATCATAGACATTTAGTCCCATAACATAGCCAAACATCCATTCATCCGGTCCCTTTATAATCCCTGTTGCCACAAAACGATACTCAGGCATACCCTCATGCAGACGTGCTTTAATTTCATATGTATGTTTTCCCGATGTGAGCTCAGAAGTACCAATCGGCTCTGTAGCTTCATCTTTGATCGTTGCTCCAGAAACTGTGGGTTCCATGGTAGTTGGTTCTGGTGTCGGTGGTGGCGTTGTCGTTTCGATATCACTTGCTTCTGAGGCATTTGAGTTACCGGATATCTTATCTGTTACAATTGCCGGAGAAACGCTACAGCCGCTCACCCCTAAAATAAGTATAAATAAAGCCAAAATATAGATAATGTTTTTCACGTTATCACCTTTATTAACTTTATTAAATAGAATAATTTGCGGTCAATATTATCTAATCTTTCCTTCGGGCATGTTCTGAGATGTCATCCGTCAAGCTACGCTTTTTTTCTCAGCTGTCCTGTACTGCCGGCTAAATATTGAGACAAAGGAACCCACATCTATTACATATTATTGATTGGCTTCGAAATTTGTAGCAGCGAGCGATAGTAAAATATATTACTTAAAATTTAATTACTACCGGTGCCTCGGTAAATGAATAAAATGTAGCTGTCGCATCCTCAAAATAGAGAACTTCAGTATTATTATCTTCCGGTGAATATCGATCTTGAAGCTCCGGATAATTATCAAGCAAATGCTTTTTTGCTTCTACTCTGTCATCTCTTATTAGCTTGCCTGTTACTCTAAGCCACTTTCCATCGGCATAAGCACAGATTTCTGCTTTTGGATTTGCTTGTAGTTGTTTGGATACATTCTTTACCTTGCCTGTCTGGATATAGAGTTTGCCTTCAAAGATATCCACTGTGCCAAATGGCCTTACTCTTGGCTGATCGCCTTCAACTGTAGCCAAATAGTATGTTCCGCATTTTTTTAAAAATTCATAAACTTCATTCATCTTCTTATCCTCCTGTAGATATATAAAATGTATTTCAACTTTAAAATAAAACCTATGAATGCAGTAAAATATTTCCCGGTAAACATTATACCACATCTTTCATGATACATTCCTGAGTATGTCGGATTTTGGATAAAGTATCGAAGAACATGTTACACAATTATAACCATCGATTTTGAAGCATACAAAAAGGTCTGAGCCCGGTTCGATACCGGGTTCAGACCCAAATAGTACTTTGCTGTGATGCTCTTTTTGGTTTACTTTGAGTTCAGTTCATTTTATAAATTAGATTATTAAATTGTAATCTGCAAACACAATTAATCGACCTGAGTTGTCAGGAAGATAGGTAAAGTCATTTGCTCAATCTGATCCTGGAGTTCCTCGAGCTCGTCAATATGACGGTCTTCATCATTCAGAATTTCAATCAGAATATCTCTTGTCGCGTGGTCACGTACTTCGCCTGCAAGTGCTATGGCGTCATTATAAGCTTTGATTGTGCTCTCTTCTGAGGCACGGTCATTCTCAACCTGCTCAGGGACGTCCTTTCCAATATGGATCTTATTTAGTTCAGATACAATTGGTTTTCCGCCGAGAAAAAGAATCCTTCCGATAAGTTTTTCGGCATGTTTCATTTCGTCTATTGACCGTTTTTCAAAGCCTTCATGTAATTTACCAAAACCCCAGTCCTCGCACATTTCAGCATGAACGATATACTGGTTGATTGCCGCAAGTTCCCCTGCAAGCAAAGCATTGAGTGTTTCAATAAGTTTTTGGTTTCCCTGCATATGTACAACTCCTCTCTCTAAACTAGAATCAAATTTTTACGGGTTTTGATCTAACCCATCTGTTGTATTGGCTTTCACCGACATTTCATGCATTCCGCTTTAAATGGGAACACTATAAAGTTTGGTGAAATTATATTTAAGCCTAAATTACTATATACCACTTTTAATTAAATAAACTCATAATAGTACTAAAAATAAATAATTTTTATTTTATGACCTTTTATAAAGTAACATGAAGAATACCTTCTGCTGAACCGGCTATTTACCTTACAATAAGATATAAAAATAGCATTTTAAATCATTGAATATATTCTCTTATTATGATATTTTATTGCCAATAATTAGGGATTAGGCCATTTTTAGCGGCAGTTGGGCTAATTATAAAATGATTCGAGTTTGTATTAACTATAATATTAAGCTGCTCATGTTGCTGCTGTAGCTGACATGATTGTTAAAGGCGGAGTTCCGGATGGATTTAATATGTGTAATTAAAACCGGAGAAAAAATATTTATATTTCTTGTTTTATTCTTACTCTTACTAATTTCCTTCTTGATTTTTAATTACATATTCGCCGGTATATTAAATGAGATTTTTGAAAAGGTGGCCTTGCAATGCCGTTTGTATAGGCTCTTATTGGCGTTTGTAACTGATTAAGGTTTGAATAATAATAGCAGATTATTATCTGCTCAGATTGTAGACAAAAACGGTTGTGGTTTTAGGCCATAACCGTTTTTTCTAAATACATCAATGATTTTTCTCTAAATACTGGTAAAAATTCAATAAGAAATTGCAAAATAGGGTTCATA
>Ga0134100_1002648_pt1 | contig 13530 bp, 15 predicted proteins | sample 11_taG_2_FD_94444 | JGI IMG/M metagenome (GOLD analysis project Ga0134100, IMG submission 94444) | Switchgrass degrading microbial communities from high solid loading bioreactors in New Hampshire, USA - 11_42_5_180_A3 metaG | ecosystem: Engineered > Bioreactor > Semi-continuous > Anaerobic >...
GCTCAGGCTTGCGCCAGATGGCTCAGGCCTTTTCAGCATGCATTATTTTCAAGGTTCAATGTCCCTAGCGTCTACGCTACTTTTTTCTCATTTACCACTTGACTTCATATAGTCAGTCTTAAAAAATTAAGGCGTGCATTTCATTACTGCATCCTAAGATGCTCATAATAAATACACGCCTTTGTGCAAACCAGTTTTGAACATAGGTACTATTCCTATCGAGTCAGGCTTCAGTATTCATACGACTAAATTATTTCGGGTTAATCGGCGAAAAGAGAAGCTTAACGCAAATCGCCACGTATTTGGAAAAGAACAGTTATGTCACTCATAATATCCTCACCCTTTCTCCATAAAATAAAAAGCAAAGGTGCCGCTTGTTTAGCCTGCAGCACCTTTGCTATATATAATATTATAACTCTAGTTTATTTATTTGTCAATAAAAACCAATCAACATATATGAGCCAGGGAGGAAACCTAATTTAGAAAGCGCAATTTCATACTGTATCGGATTGCTTCCACTGTTGGCAAAATGGCAATAATTACGTTTAAGTCATTCTGGACTATATTTCGCCTTTATGCTACAATAACTTTATTTGCCAAAGACGCAACGGAGGATATGTATGAAACAACCCGCATCAACAGGAGCTTTTAGCAATTTACGGAACATATTTATAGGGGATCGCAAATTTTATGCGACAGTATTTATGCTGGTACTTCCAATAATTGTTCAGAACGCTATTTCACATTTTGTTAACCTTCTGGATAACGTCATGATAGGTCAGGTAGGAACACCACAGATGTCGGGCGTTGCCATTGCCAACCAGTTGATATTTGTATTTAACCTGACAATTTTCGGTGGCCTTTCGGGTGCGGGTATATTCGGCGCACAGTTTTTTGGTGCGAAAGATAATGATGGCTTGCGTTATACGGTACGGTTCAAGCTATGGACTGCTGCAATTATTTTTGTGGTCGCAATAGCTGTATTACTGACTTTCGGAGATCAATTAATCTATCTGTACCTGACCGGAGAAGGGGATGCTGCCGAAAGAGCAGCCATGTTTCGGTATGGAATCAGTTACCTTCGCATAATGCTATGGGGGCTTTTACCGTTTGCTCTGTCACAGGTCTACGGCACCACACTCAGGGAGATGGGAGAGACACTGCTTCCGATGAAGGCCAGCGTGGCTGGAATATTAACAAATTTATGTCTGAATTACATATTGATTTACGGAAAGCTTGGATTCCCGACTTTAGGTGTTGAGGGCGCAGCCATAGCAACAGTCATTTCACGTTTTGTGGAGCTTGCCATTATTATCGTGTATACCCACAGACATTCAGGTACATTTATGTTTGTTGAAGGTCTTTATCGATCAATAAGAATTCCGAAAGCTCTTACTTTCAGCATAATTAAAAAGGGAATGCCGCTTCTGGTAAATGAGCTGTTATGGTCATTGGGTGTAACAACTTTGACGCAAATTTTCTCAACCCGAGGATTAAACGTTGTCGCAAGTCTTAACATAACAAGTACCATAACGAATTTGTTCAATGTAGTCATGTTTTCCATGGGTTCAGCGGTTGCTGTCATGGTTGGTCAGGCTCTCGGGGCTGATGATATCCCGCGTGCAAAGCAAACCGCATGGAGGCTTATTTTTTTAAATGTCTGTGTCTGTATTGTAATAGGCGGACTACTTGCTGCCTTGTCACCCATCATTCCGTACATATACAATACAACTGACGATGTACGCATGCTGGCTACTCATTTTATGCTGACATGTGCTATGTATATGTGTTTTAATGCGGTAACTCACTGTACATACTTCACCATACGATCAGGAGGCAAAACATTTGTAACATTCCTTTTTGACAGCGTTTATACATGGGTTGTCTTTGTTCCTCTTGCCTATGTGCTTACACACTTTACAACTATGGATATTTTAGTGCTTTATCCTGTTTGCTATTTGGCTGATGTTTTTAAATGCATAATCGGGGTAATAGTTGTCAAATCTGGACATTGGGCACAAAATATGGTCTCGGATACCGCTTCCGATAAGTTGAATTAATCCAATATAAATAAAATGGCGTAATCATGATACAGCAATACAAAATGATTCGGATTTTACTATTTAAGTGAACTTTCATAAATTACTCATACACATTAAAGTGTGAGTAATTTTTTTGCTTTTACCTCTGAGATTTTATTTAACACAAAAATTAAAAATGATTAATGGTTTTTATGTAACATTTCAGTATAGCCAATCGTTATTAATAATGAGCGAGCTCATAGAAAAGTGGTGGTACTTATGAATGATGATAATATGAAATCTATCGCTGAAATATGTGAGAATACATGGGAACCTCTATACCGTTACATTTATTTTAAGGTTCAAAACAGGGAAGAAGCAGAGGACGTAACTCAGGAAACATACTTAAAGTCGTTGTCATATTCTAAATTCAACGAGATTGAGCCTGACGGATATATGGCATTTTTTAAAACCGTAGCCATGAATATAATCAGGGATCGCTGGCGAAAGAGCAAGATCATGGTAACAAGTACAAATATAGATTCTATTCCTGAAATTGAAGCTTCATCAGATGATATGGCGGATATGGCAAACCTGCAGATGTTTATAAAACGATCATTGAGTAAGTTGAACGAGGACCAGCGGAGAGTTATAGAACTAAGAATTATTAACGGGTACTCTGTATCCGAAACCGCCAAAATAATGGGCATAAAAGCGGGAAATGTCCGTATTTTGCAGTATCGGGCACTGAAGAATTTGGAAGTAATTATGAATGAAAAGGAGGATTGCCATGAGAAATAATGTGAAAAAGCTATCGGCTTTTATAGACAGCTTAAATAATGAAAAAAAACCAACCATCAGAGCTGATTCAGAAGAATTAAACAGGCTTTTTGCTTCGGTACGGCAAATAAAAAGCTTGAAGCCGCCGGTTATGCCGGATAAAGATTTTTCAAATAAGATTGTTCAAAATATTACTGCAAAAAAGAAGCAATCGATAAAAAGCAGAAGGAAAGCAATAGTAGGCGGAATGGCCGGTTTAGCTGCAATACTGGTAATAGCTCTATTAATTTCAAATATGATAAAAAACACCAGTATAGTCTATGCCATGGAACAGGCCTATGGTAAAGTAAAGGCTTATCACGGCAAATTGGAAGTAATATTTAATAATGAAGCCGGAGAGACTCACACACAGTCTCTGCTGGATGTTTGGGTTGATAAAAACGGCAATTATTATATAGGGGTATTGGAAGGTCCATATAGGGGTTTAAAAACAATCAGCAAAGGAGGTAAAATATGGCAGAATTCGATCGATAGAACTGTATTACCCATTTTTTCTGAAACATATGAATTCATATTTGAACTGGGAAATGAAATCGATAAATTAAAAAATGCCGAAACCGTCAGGTTTATCGGTGACGATAATATAGTCGGAAGAAATGCGTATATTATGGAAGTAACACCAAAAGGCGGTCTGACCTATAAATTATGGGTTGATAAAGAAACTAAAATCCCATTACAGAAGCAGGGTGCAATGACCAAAGCAATACAGTATATTACCAGATATACTGATATAAAATTTGTGAACTCTATTCCGGAGGAATTGATAGCGATTGATCCAAATGCAGGGTTTAAAGAAGTGGATTTTGATACGAACCAAAAGGCAGATAACATTGTGAATGATGAACCGGTAAAGTTCACACCTCAGTTTAAAGTGGATGTGGACTTGGAAGTTGAAAAAGCAGATCAGGCATCCGTTGATTCAGGCAGTTCTCCATGGAAACTTGACCCGGTATATGTAGCACAGGTATTTGTAAGCTTGCAGATTTCACCGGAAGGTATTGTCGGAGATTACCCAGTGGCTTATGATGATTTTGTAGTTGCTGATAAATATGCTAATAGCGTAAAAATTTATGTTAACAACGAAAAAACCAATATAAAAACAGTATATTTGGAAAAGTTAATCAGGCAGGATGATACAGGAATCTGGACAGTAACAGGATATGATGTTTCTGGATAACCGTTTACCTGTTATCTTACATCAATACACATCCTTCATGCTTAAACGCTAATTTCCTCTTTTATAAAACAGGATGGTACGGAAAGTTCCGGATGAGTATTTATGTATTGGAAATTCATATACATAGCAATACAGGGCTTCACGGTATCTAACACCGCAAAATGCACTTTTTCAGCGGCGTAAAATTACCGGATCCCTGTATTGATATCATTCAGCAGTTACTTATTTCCTTTTTGCATTCTGCATTATATTTTATATAATTACTTTGATATTACTTTATAATACTTACACATACTTTCAGATCTTTTACTGTCCGACAATACTTTCAAAAACAACTTTAAAATTTCTACCCCTGCCTAAAGTGAAATATTTATTTGTGGTATATCTAGCCTTTCTATTTTTTAGCCTGTTCACATGCTTAATCTTTACAGAATCGGTCAGTATTGCTTCATACCTGGGAAGAGTTATGTCATTCTGCTTCCTGTAATTGAAATTGTCCATGTAGATGCCTCCTCGTAAATTATTTGCTTTATTATATATAATAACGAAACTTTTAAAATTTAATGATGAATTGAAAAGTTTTTTCGGCTGCTTCTTTCCTTTTTTAAGGTACTGATAGTTTTTCTGAAAAGAAAGGCATATTTTGTGCAATAGCAAAGTTTTGTAAGCATGAGTCAAAATGTTATTTACATTGCACGCCTCAAATACTATACTGTTAATATGTTTTACATGCAATATTTTCCAGAGACAGGCGATAAGTCTGCCAAAGTGTTTTATCGGAGATGATATATATGCATAAAAAGCTGTTTATCCAGGCAATAGTTAAATATCTGTCCGGTATTCTGCTGTTTTCCATATTGCTGTTTGCACCGGCAGGAACGCTGAAGTTCAGGAATGCATGGCTGTTAATGGGAATACTCTTTATTCCTATGCTTATTGCCGGTATAGTATTGATGATTAGGAATCCTGATCTCCTGAGGAAGCGACTCAACGTAAAAGAATCAGAAACTGAGCAGAAAAACGTAATATTATTCAGTGGATTGATGTTTGTTTGCGGTTTTGTTGTCGCCGGCCTGGATTATCGTTATCATTGGTCCATGTTACCAAATTGGCTGATTACGGCTGCGGCTCTGATATTTGTGTTGGCCTATCTGTTATATGCGGAAGTTTTACGCGAAAATACATATTTGTCAAGAACGATAGAGATTCAGGAAAACCAGAAAGTCATAGATACAGGACTTTATGGTGTTGTAAGGCATCCTATGTATCTATCGGCATTACTATTGTTTTTATCCATGCCCCTGATACTCGGTTCCTGGTATTCATTTCTTATATTCTTGATATACCCTGTTATTATGGTTAAGAGAATAAAGAACGAGGAGCAGGTATTGGAAAAGGGTCTGGAAGGGTACTCAGAGTACAAAAAACGAGTAAAGTACAGAATGATTCCATTCATATGGTAATCGCATTTTAAATTTTTACGGAGAATGTTAAAAATGTTTCAAATATTTTTTCAATCATTGCTGACAGGGTATTCGGGAGCTATGATGCCGGGATCATTATTGACTTATACTATCGACAGGAGTATAAAATCAGGTCCTGTTACAGGTTTTTTGATTTCTGTCGGTCATTCGTTGCTTGAGCTTGTTGTTGTAGTATTCCTGCTATCAGGCACCGGCTCATTTTTAGGAACTGAAGCTGCACAAATGGTGATTGGTTTCATCGGCGGCATTATACTTAATTTTTTTGGTATCAGCATGATAAAAGATGCATATCAGAATAACATAAATATAAATATTGATGCAAAATCAGAAAAGGAAAGCAGAGGTTTAATTGCCGGAGGAATTATTATAAGCCTGTCCAATCCATATTTTATATTTTGGTGGGCAACAGTTGGCCTCGGATTGCTTCTCGATGCATATGCCTCTTTCGGAATGATTGGTGTTATTCTTTTTTATTTCGGTCACATTTTTTCCGACATTAGCTGGTACAGCTTTATTTCCGTTTTTATAAGCAGGACTAAAAAGTTCATTAATCAGAAAGCATACCGGGTGATTATAGCTGTACTTGGAATATGTCTTTGCGGGTTCGGTATCAGTTTTATTGTAAATAGTTACAGGCGTCTAATTTATCTGTTTTGACTTATGGAAAAGTAATATTAAATTACATAGCATGCACAACAGGCAAAATAATGAAGTTTTTTATTGTCGGTATTAATAAATGTTAAGAAAAGAACCATATTATTTATAAGAACTTAATTCTGCAGGAGTGCCTGTTGTGAGAAAAAGGTCTGCTTTTACAGGGGTTGGAATATTTATAAATACGATAATACTTGGAAGCGCCGCAAGCCTTTCGCATTTTTTATACGACTTAAGTGGCAAAAAATTAATTGTGGGATTGTTCAATCCTGTAAATGATAGCGTATGGGAACATTTAAAACTAATGTTTTTTCCGTTTCTATTATGGTGGATAGTCATATATCTTATAAAAAACAGGAAATATGATATACCATTAAATTCATGGATTGAATCGGCTGCGGTTTCGTTGGTTGCGGCGCCATTTTCTGTTGTATTGTTGTTTTACGGATACAAGGGTGCTTTAGGAATTGAATCGGTGTTTATTGATATTCTTTTGGCTTTTATAAGCTATTATATCGCACTATGCGTAGCATCACATTTCCTTGAATATTCAGTTCCAAATAAGTGTGCGGCAATTGTATCGGTTATTATAATTGTAATTATTTTTGCAGCGTTTATTGTATTTACAATCAATCCCCCCCGATTGCCGATTTTCTCTTCTAACAATAAATAAAAATCTTAATAAGTTAATTTAATAAACTGGCAGACAATTCTTCCATTTTATATCTATTAATTCATAAATAAAATTCCAGGATGATAAAAAGACTGTATGCCTGTTAGAAAGCAGGATATTATGAACGCGTTTTTTGAAATGACATGATTACATGATTGCGAATTCTGCTGACACAAATGCAAATGGTATAATTCAATAAGTAAATTTTTTCAAAGGCAAAACCAAAAGCTGCTTTTAACTGTCTAACAGTTGACCGGTCAAAAACAACAAGGAGGATACATAATGACAAATGACGAATTTTCTTCACGGATCGTCGCAATGATGCAGACTTTATACCGCGTAGCATATACACAGTTGTCGCAAAGCTGCGACCGGGACGAGGCTGTTCAGGAGTGCTTATATAAGGCGTGGAAGAAGCGCTACCAACTTAAGGATGATCGCTTCATGCAAACTTGGGTAATTCGTATTTTAATTAACGAATGTCATAATATTCAGAGAAAAAGAAGCCGGGAAGTTCCACTGGACGAATTACCCGAGCGTGTTGCGCCCCCTGGAGTTGATCATGAACTGCATGACGCTCTGTTTAGCTTGGAAGAATCTCTGCGTCTGCCACTTGTACTCCATTATGTTGAGGGATATTCCGTAGGTGAGATTGCCAAGATCCTGCGCTGCCCTCAAGGAACAGTTAAGTCGCGTATGCGGCGCGGACGACAGGAACTCAAAAATAATTTGTATGGGGAGGATTTTTTAACATGCGAAATATAGATGAATTAGGTAATGCATTTGGTCAGGCCGATCCTGGGTTCGTAGACAATGTATATAATACTCTGGCTCGTCTGGAGAAAGAACAGAGCAGAAAATCAACAACAATATTGTCTTTCCGCATCGCAGCTGTCGTAATGATTTTCTGTATACTGTCAGTGGGGACCGTTCTAGCTATTACAAATACTTGGGGCATCCTTGATTTTTTATCTGGAAGACGGAATGGTGTCAAAGTTTTGCCTGAGGCTTCGGAAATAGTACAAAAAGATGTGCCGCAAGAAGGCACCGAGACTGATTTAGCCGTCTTTAGGGTACGTGAAGCAGTATATGACGGCCAGAGTGTTTTTATCGTGTTGGATGTCAAGCCCTCATCACCTGAATACCTGCTGCTTGGCCCTGACGTGTATCCGTCAGACTACATTACGGATTTAGGACCTGTTTTCAGTGAGAAAACCGGTACAATTGCTGATTACGCAGAAGAAAACCATAAAGTGATGCTGCAAACGTCCGTTGTTATTAAAGGTGCGAATTGCTCAATAGACTATTTACTTTCAGAGGACGGAACCCTTGTATATATGATAAACGGAATATTAAGCAGCAATTCTGCAACTAAAGAAATAGAACTTGGATGTGTTGCAGTCCCATTTATATTCCAGAATGACAAGTATACGAGAGATTTTGATAACAAAAAAGAAACGGTACTCACAGCAACTCTTAAAAATACCGGAACAGAAGAACCTGTAACAAGCATAGGCCCTGTCGTTTTCGATGAATTCGGCGTCCGAGTAGAAAAAATAACCCTGAGGAGCTCAGAGGTATTGGTTTACGCGGAAATTGAGTATACCGTAATAGATACAGAAAAATATGCAAAGACCGATGGTGGCATATGGTTTGAATTCTTGAACAGCGATGGAGAGCGCATATCGGCTGGTGCAGCATCAGGCGGCGGTATCGAATCAGTCGACGAAAAGCATTATATTGAAAAGTTATCTTTACAGGCAATGGAAAAACTACCGGATGAGATTATTCTTCGTTGCTGCAATTTCCTGGATGAAAACCAATCTGAGACTCATACATTCAAAATGAAGTAAAATGTTGATCGAGGCGGATACATTGGCTCAATGCTCACAAGGATACCTGCAAACAGGTATCCTTATGAGTTTTGTAATTGTTTATTCATTGTTGATCTCCGTAATAAGCATGTCTTCATATATCGCGATGAAGCACAACCATTTTATACCTACAGGAGTTTTTGTGATTCATTGAGAGTATAATACTATTTGGGATAAATATCCGGATTTTATGCAATGTATGGTTAGAATTTGCAGGCCTATTGGTTTATAATGTAAATGTCAGAAATGCTTGATTTAATTACTTTTGTGCGGTGAAAGAATTATGAAAAAAATCTCAATTACAGTTATGAAGCAAATTGTCTATCAGGATTTGATAGATAAGTATGAAAACCCCATACAACATGCTTGCGATATGAAGGTAGGGCAGGTTTTTATCGCTAATGGGTGGGAGAAACCCGAGGGGTTATGCGACAGCGCATGGGAAAGCATGTCTCCTTTTGTTATGACACTTGCCCATGGCGGTGAGGATATTTACAACGGCTGGATGAAGAATAAAAAATCGGCCATGATTTCCTGCAATGACGGTTTCCGCCCGGTAAGCTTTTACATTGAGGTACTGGAAGACGAGAATTAATACAAATCAAGGTGGAAATTCTATATGAAACCGAAAATATTTGCTATGGCATTTTCAAAGGTTTACTCGATGTATATACAAAAAGCCGAGAAAAAAGGCCGTACAAAAGAAGAAGTGGATAAGATAATTTTCTGGCTGACCGGGTATGACCGGCAAGGGTTACAGGAGCAAATCAATAAAGAGGTTGACTTTGAAACATTCTTTGCAGAAGCTCCCAGAATTAACCCAAATGCCGATAAAATCACAGGAGTAGTGTGCGGTGTTAGGGTAGAAACAATTGAAGACCCGCTTATGCAGAAAATTCGCTGGCTTGACAAACTGGTTGATGAACTGGCGAAAGGAAAGAAAATGGAAAATATCTTGAAATGCTAAGTACAATGATTTCTTAGCCAGTTTACTCCCTTTTATTTCTTAAAAATGATTATTCCTGCAATCATAAGGGCTACACCGATCAGTTTACTCCATTCAAAACCTACCTTCTCGGTTCCGAAAATGCCAAATACTTCGATTAAGAACGAAACCACAAGCTGTGCCAACAGGATCAGCATGGTCGCATATGCCGGACCTAATCCGGAAATGCTTTTTATGACTGTGAATGTTATAAAAGCACCTATTACACCGCCCAGTAAGTAAATTTTATTATCTACATTGAATACGGAAAACAAATTTTCTTTATCTGCGAAAAACCATATACTTATGCTAATTGCAAAAGCTGTCAATTGTACCCAACAATTTGTAGCCCACATACTGGACGCGTCCATCACGCGCGTATTGAAAACACCCTGAACACTCATTAACAATCCGGCAAGCAATGCAAATAAAATACCGACCAACAAATCTCCTCCTATTCAATGATGATATTAGTATCCTCAAAAATATTTTTGTTTAAACTTGATTCAAATCAATTTAATTATTGTCACTATAAATATTCAAATTTTATATGATCACCATTTTAAGAAAGACTAAGAAAGTAAAATAGTCTGAAGCGAAAATTATGATTTGAATCACTTTAGTTGTTTAAAATGCTTGTTAAAATAAGAACAGCAAAAGTTAAAAATGTGTAAAGAGGGAGATAATATGTCAGGACGATTACCATTTAATGAAGTAAAGGAAAAGAAGCTGAAAACATTAGCGCAGTATGTACCGATTGTGGCCAGGGTTCACGGAAAGAGCCATCCGGAATTCCATGAAGTTCATAAATATTTTGATTTAATCGTAAAAAAATCAGCTGAGGCAGGAGAGAGAAAACCTGAATTGAATGAAGAGTTCGCAAGGTTGCGTGAAATTACTAATAACTATACGGTTCCCGATGACGTATGCGAAAGTTACGAGGCAGTATATAATATGTTATCTGAATTGGATAAAGCATATTTCGCTTAAGATCCTTTGGCTCCGCGACCCACATGATGCCATCAATAGGACGGGTGCAAGGTTTCTCATGGAGATAGGCCGGTTTGCTTCGAAGGAAAGACCACCGAACAGTAACACAATTGAAAATGTATGAGCGACACGTGAGAGAAAGACCTCTCGGCCGGGACATGACGGAGCGCAAGCGGAGAAATATCATAAACGGTGAAATTTATCTTATAGACCTGGGTGCTTAAAGGCGTTCGAAATGAGATCCTTGCGCCTGACATACGATCCTTCACTGACGCTCAGAATGGCATCAGTAGGCAAGTGCAAGGTTTCTTTTATGAGGTGTGACTATGCAGAGACTTATACTAAGTAAAAAAAATTATATAATGATTGCAAATGCTATTTTAATTTCAATTGCATTTCTCAGCAAATGGACCCTTCGGAACATTAGTGTATTTGTTTGGTCCATGGCAGCCGCCTCGGTATTAGGTGTTTTGCCTGTTGCAATACAAGCTTATCAGGCGTTAAGAGTAAAAATCGTCAGTATTGATCTACTGGTCACCATCGCAGTCGCAGGAGCATTTACGATAAAAAATTTCGAAGAATCAGCAATCGTTACATTTTTATTCTTATTCGGAGCCTATCTGGAACAGCGCACACTAAATAAAACACGCTCTGCAATAAAAGAACTAATAGAAATGGCGCCTGAAAGTGCTCTGAAACGAATGGAAAACGGAGAATTCGAAGAAGTTGATGCGGATGAAGTCGATGTAGGCGATATCCTACTTGTAAAGACCGGCGCCAAGATTCCGGCAGACGGTACGGTTCTGTCAGGAGAAGGGTATGTTAATGAAGCCAGTATTACCGGCGAATCTCTCCCGGTAAGTAAAAAGAAGGATTCAAAAGTGTATGCAGGTACAATTTTAGAGAATGGCACCATACAAATTGTGGCTGATCGTGTGGGTGAAGATACTACTTTTGGAAGAATTATCGAGCTGGTGGAAGAAGCCCAGGATTCCAAATCGGAAGTTGAGCGTTTTATTGACAGATTCTCCAAATACTACACACCGGCTGTTTTGGCTCTTTCGGCAATTGTATTGATATTGTCGCGGAACATAGAACTTGCGATTACGATACTGGTTCTGGGATGCCCGGGTGCATTGGTAATTGGTGTGCCTGTTTCCAACGTTGCAGGTATTGGCAACGGCGCACGAAACGGAGTTCTGTTGAAAGGCAGCGAAGTGGTTAACCATTTTAGCAAAGTGGATACAGTAGTGTTTGACAAAACCGGCACATTGACGATCGGCAACCCTAAAGTATCCGATATAGCTTTTTATACTGAAAAACCTGACGAAGTATCAGGTTATCTTGCAAGTGTCGAAAACGAGTCGGATCATCCTTTGGCGAAAGCAGTTTTGGAATATCTCCGAGATAAAAGACTGTATACAGTGGAAAAAACCAATGTTGTTAAAGGCAGTGGAATTGTTGCAGACATAAACGGGCATAGAGTCGCGGTAGGTAATGCCGCACTGATGGAACAGGAGAATGTAAATCTGGACGAAAGGGTGCGTACTGATATCGTCAGGTTCCAAAAAAATGGAGACTCTCTTGTTATAACATCAGTTGATGGAAAAGTTGAAATACTTATGGGAATTCGCGACCAGATTCGCCCGGGTGTAAAAGAAGTACTTAAGAGACTTAAGAAATTAGGAGTGAAAAATCTGATAGTTCTTTCAGGCGACAATCAGGCAACGGTTGACATGGTAGCCCGTGAACTTGGTTTGACCGAAGCGCACGGACATATGCTGCCGGAGGATAAATCAGCATATATTAAAGAACTGCAGGAAAAAGGCAGAATTGTTGCATTTGTAGGAGATGGGGTGAATGACAGTCCTTCGATTGCTCTGGCACAAATTGGAATTGCCATGGGAGGGGGTACAGATGTGGCCATTGAGACTTCGGATGTAGTTTTAATGAATTCCGATTTAAGCCGCCTTCCCCATGCTTTGGGTTTGGCAAAAGCGACAGCCAGGAATATGCGCCAAAATATCATTATTGCGGTGGGGGTTGTACTGATTTTGCTTGCCGGTGTATTCTTCAGTGAATGGATGAATATGTCGATAGGTATGTTAGTACATGAAGCAAGTATACTTGCAGTAATACTAAATGGTATGAGACTGCTTAGATACAGATTAAGGACCTAGCCTGTCCGGCAGTATTTCATTTGGTATCGCTACGTCATATGATTATTTAGTGCCGCTTAAGTATGAAATAAAAAATGTAGAAAAAAGGAGATGCGAATAAATGCAGAAAGCAACTATCCAATTAGAATCATTAATTTGTCCGTCATGTATACAAAAAATCGAAGGTGCCGTAAAGTCATTGGATGGTGTGGATAAAGAAAGCGTAAGCATATCTTTTAACTCCAGCAAAGTAAAATTAAATTTTGACGATGAGAAATTATCAATTAAGGATATCGAAAACGCTATCAAAAACATGGGATATGAAGTTATAAAATCTCAGTCAAAAGCAATATGAAAAATCCCTTGTCATTTGATCAGTCTCATGGCTTTGAGCCGGCAATGAGGCTGATTTTTTTCATTTTAACTGGCTACATATGTCAAATAAATAATTGTGGGTTTATATTTCATAAAATTGTTACACAATAGTATTTGATAAACATTCATAATATAAAGACATTTTTTGTGTTTTTATGTTGTTATAATAATTTAACAAGACTGACTATATGAAGTCAAGTGGTAAATGAGAAAAAAGTAGCGTAGACGCTAGGGACATTGAACCTTGAAAATAATGCATGCTGAAAAGGCCTGAGCCATCTGGCGCAAGCCTGAGCGA
>Ga0134100_1002650_pt1 | contig 13522 bp, 12 predicted proteins | sample 11_taG_2_FD_94444 | JGI IMG/M metagenome (GOLD analysis project Ga0134100, IMG submission 94444) | Switchgrass degrading microbial communities from high solid loading bioreactors in New Hampshire, USA - 11_42_5_180_A3 metaG | ecosystem: Engineered > Bioreactor > Semi-continuous > Anaerobic >...
GTAACGAAGCATTCCGCGTCTGCCAGAATTATATTTTTAATATCAGGTTTGCTGTCAGGCACAATAATGCTGTTTTCTAGCATTTCCTCAGTTTCCCTTATTTCAATAGTCCTGTAGGATCTTATAGGCTTTTTTATCAGCTCCATCTGCATATTAGGACCTCCTCTTTGCACCCTTATCCCTTCAGTTCTAATGATATGCTGTCCATGTTTAATGTATGACGGAAGGCATGAAAAAACAGCCATTAAATAATGGCTGTTTATACTATGTTCACAGACTTTCAATTAAAGCGTTATATTGTTTAGATCCTGTGACATAACTTTAACTTCAATAGTACGTGTTAAAACATCAGTATAACTGTAAGAAGCTGTTCGTGATGAATTGTATTCGTTCTGGAAAGAAACTGTAAAAATACTGGGATAAGCGTTTTCTATGATGCCTTCTTTTACAAAGGTCTTCTTTCGGCCTTTGTTGGCCTTTAGTTGTATTCTTTTACCAACACAACTTTCTAATTCCTTACGTATCTGTGATATTGAATTTCTATCCATACTACCACCTCAAAACTCACTGCGCAAAATTATATCACAAATTGTCGCCCCTTGTCAATGAAGTCATATATTATACATAGGACCCCTTTGCCTTGTCAAGACCAAAATATGTGAGATGGTAGTTTTGGAGCGAAATTTGTTGGGAAATAATTTTTCTATTGCCGGAAAACCATCAGCATGGCAAACCTTTTGCTATGCTTCTTCCTTATCCTCTTCTTTTTCAAACAACGGGCGAAGAATAACGGCACCTAACGGTGGAATTCTCAGCGTCATGGAATATGGCTTTTCATGCATGGGTATATCTTCTGAAATTATTGGTTCAGTATTGAGCACGTTACTGCCGCCATATTTCTCTGCATCAGAATTAAAGATCTCTATATATTTCGTCTTAAGAGGGGCGCCCATACGGTAGTTTTCATGAGTCTGAGGCGTAAAATTAAACACAAAGATCAGCATGTCATGCCAGTCCTTGCCTTTTCTTATAAACGAGATGATAGAATTATCCACATCCTTACAGTCGATCATTTCAAAACCCTCATTGCTTGTATCAAGCTCATAGAAAGCTGTTTCGGTTTTATACAAATGATTTAAATCGGATACATAAAGACTCATTTTCTCGTGCATCGGATAGTTCAGCAAATGCCAGTCAAGGCCTTCCCTGTACTTCCACTCAATAAACTGGCCGAACTCGCCTCCCATAAACAGGAGTTTCTTGCCGGGATGAGCAAAAAAGTATCCATAAGCGCATCTTAATCCGGCAAATTTCTGCCAGTAGTCTCCGGGCATCTTGCCAAGCATTGACGCTTTACCGTGTACTACCTCGTCATGGGATAATACCAGTATGAAATTTTCACTCCACGCATACATAAAGGAGAAAGTCAGAAGATTCATATTGTATTTGCGGTATATGGGATCCATGCTGACAAATTTTAAGAAATCATTCATCCATCCCATATTCCATTTATGGGAAAACCCCAGTCCGCCGTCGTGGACAGGTTTGGTTACCATAGGCCAGGCGGTGGATTCTTCCGCGATCATCATAACATTTGGAAAATATTTATACACCACATAATTGAGGTTTTTTATCAATTCAATAGCTTCTAAATTCTCTCTTCCGCCGTATTTATTAGGTATCCACTCTCCCGGCTTGCGGCAGTAATCAAGGTAAAGCATGGATGCTACTGCATCCACCCGTAAACCGTCAATATGAAATTTATCAAACCAATAAACGGCGTTTGCCACCAAAAAGTTTTTAACTTCGCACCGTCCGTAGTTGAAAACATGAGTCCCCCATTCCAGATGTTCGCCAATACGTTTATCCTCATACTCATAGAGGGCTGTTCCATCAAATCTGGCCAGACCGTGTCCGTCCTTCGGGAAATGAGCAGGGACCCAGTCAAGAATTACTCCCAAACCGTTTTTATGACAGGTGTCAATAAAATATTTAAAATCCTCGGGTGTTCCGTACCGGCTTGTAGGGGCATAATAACCGGTAATCTGATAACCCCATGACCCGTCATAGGGATGCTCCATAACCGGCAGAAGCTCTAAATGAGTGTACCCCATTTTTTTTGCGTAGGGAACAAGGGTTTCTGCAAGCCGTCTGTAAGAATAAGGCTTGTATCCGGTTTCTGATTCATCGTCAGGCTCCTGCCGCCATGATCCTAAATGGACCTCGTAAATATTAACAGGCTTATCAAAAACGCTTTCATTCGCTCTTTTCTCCATCCAGCCAGAATCCTGCCATTCATAGTTGTCAAGATCATAAACTACAGATGCCGTGTGAGGCGGCGTTTCATCATAAAAAGCATAGGGGTCGGACTTTATATATATTTCATCAGTAGGGGTTTTTATTTCGTATTTATACAGATCACCTTTTGTAAGGCCGGGAATAAACAACTCCCAAACTCCCGAACTTCCCATCATGCGCATAGGGTGAATCCTTCCGTCCCACTGGTTAAAAGAACCTACTACGCTTACTCTTTTTGCCGACGGTGCCCAAACACAAAAGGACGCGCCTTTAACTCCTTCTACCTCACACAAATGACATCCCATTTTTTCATAGATGCGGTGGTTATTGCCCTGATTAAACAAATAGAGATCATAATCCGAAATAGTAGGCCAAAAGCAATACGGGTCTATAACCGAATACGTGTGCCCATCTTTTGTTGTGTGAATCAGCTCATATTTAAACGGGGTATCTCTGTCGGTAATAACACACTCAAATAATCCTTCGTCGATTATACGATTCATTTCATAGGTTTTTCCGGTATGTATGTCTTTGACGACAATACTCTTTGAATGAACATTAAATACCCTTACCACAATTTTATTATTTTCAATATGCATGCCAAGCAGGGCATGAGGGTCTTTGCTGTTGCCATTTATTAAATCAATAATTCTGCTGTTGATTTCCGAGTACATATTTTACCTCCGCTTAATGAGTATGAGTTACGATTATACTAATTCTTTTTCTATATCTTTACAACTCACTTTTAATTTTACCCCAAATATGGTAATCTCTAATACAAAGATTTACATAGGGGGTGCATATCTTGGATAATAGACCCAAAAGCGTAGATTTAAGAAAAGGCCCCGATCTTATATTAAGGATGCTGGACATCTTAAGTGTCGTTCTTTGGGGGTTTATTATTGTTAACTTTGGAATGATCATGTTTGCCATGCCTGAGGGCGAGACTTTTTTTGACCGCTTGTTTTCAATTAAGGTCCGGGATTACTGGGACGCAAATCTTTTGCAGTTTCCTCTGATACTTTCCGTTGTACAGCTGATAATAAGCGTAATATCGCTGTTTTTAAACTCAAAACGTCTTAAACGCAGGGACGACAGGCTAAGAGTCTCTGTTATTGTATCCTTGTTTGTTTCTCTTATTTTATGCGTGTCTATAACTATGTTTTTATGTTTTTAGGAGGATTATCAGTTAATTTTATATTTTAAAAGAGTTCTATAGATAAGCATGGCCGCTTCTATTCTTGTAGCGCTTGAATTCAAGTCCAGCATCTTACCTGCCTTTCCGCTTATTATTCCGTCACCTGCAAAAGATGACACAATCTCAATATCCTCCTGCTGCAGCTGCCAATAATCATTAAAGCTCATAATATACTCCGTTCCGTATTGATTTAACGGATATCCGAGATATCCCAGAGTGCTGCTGAGCAAAAAGATTATATCTTTTCTTGTAGCAGCTTTATCGGGATATACCCTGCCCCCGGAATCGGGATGTATCAATCCCAAATTAACAGCAGTGGCAATATCCTTATAATATTTGTGATTAGGCGAAATATCTGCCGGCGGAAACAGTCCTGTGTAGTCATGACTTATATTAAAGCTCTTTAAAACCATATGGATCATTTGCCCTCTTGTAACGACATTAAGAGGATAAAAGTATTCGTTTTGAATATTATCAAAAACTCCCAGGCCCTGAAGGGTATAAATGGCGTCATAAGCCCATTCATACGGTTCAATATCCTGGAAAATAATAATCTTTGGTATCTTTACAGAGATTCCCACAGCAGGCGAAGCACCTGTGGTATTGCATGCTACAACTTCATAATAAGTATTTTCTCCCGTTACAGGATATCTGTCGATGAAGGTTTCAGTATCTTTGTCAACACTTCCTATCAGTTTTTTAACTCCTTTTATTGTACGGTAAATATCGTATCGTTCCTCTTTATCAGTTTGATCCAGCCATTTCAGCGTGACACGGTTATAACCCGCTGTCACAGCCTCAAGGTTTGACGGCGCCTCGGGTACGGAACCGAAAAAATGAAATTCCGGGCCTATACTGCTGAGATTCCCTGAACTTACCCGAATTCTGAAATAATACTCGGAGTCTTTATTAAAGCCAATATTAGTATAAAGTACGCCGTTTTCGACTGATTTAATCTCGCTCCACGGGTTGTTTATGTTTGTTCTGAATTCCAGAGTATAGGTAATACCTTCAGGGGCTTTATCATGGCTTAGTATATACAAAAGTCCATTAATTATATAAGCCTGAATTTGGCCGGGTTCATTAGGATATTCATTAATAACCGTTTGACTTTGCGTAAAATTTGAGTAGCAATAATCGCCTCTTTTAGCACGTACCTTGTAGGTATAGCTATGCCCATATGAGACGCTGGCGTCCGTATATGTTTCGCTGTTTTTAGGAACAGTAGTTAAAAGCATCCAAGGTCCTTCTCCCTTTCTCCATACCTCAAATCCGGTTTCATTATCGTATTGGTAATTCCATGTCAGAATTATCTTATCGGAAGCAATTGCTTTGACTGATAAATCCGAAGGTACGGACACTGTTTCAGCGGTTATCTGTAACTCCTCTGTATATTCAGACTTTTGTCCGTTCTTTGATTGCATGCAAAGTCTATATGTATAAGTATTCCCGGGAGTACGCCCGGTATCCAGATAGCTTGTCCCCTGTCCGCTGTATAAAGTAATAAAATCCCCGGAAGAATTTTTCCTTTCCAATATAATTTTTCCCTTAAAAGAATCAGGAATTTCCCACATCAGTCTTATTGATTTTTCTGATTCACTGTAACCCCAGAGAGGAGTAGTTAAAGGGTATCCTGTATAAGTACTTACCCCCGCAGTTGAAGGTATATATATTGAATATTTTTCACTGCCATAATGAATTCTTGCGCGGTAGTAATACTGGGTATCCGGCTCTATGTCACCATCCCGAAAAGTAGTTTCTGTGACGGGAAGCTCAGCTATATCATTCCAGGAGGTATGACCCTTTTTGCGCCTCTCTATCAGAAGTTTATAATTTGGTTCTCTTTTAACCTGTAATATGGGATATTCCCATTCTAGATCCACATGGTCGGAAAATGTATTTGCTATTCTAAAATTCGTAGGGTATAAATTCACCACTTCGACTTCCGGAGTATAGGGGCTTTTAATAGTTTGTTTGTGAATGGTTTGTAATCTGTATGTATAAACATGCCCGTTAGAGACAGAATAATCTTTATAACTTTCTCTGCTGCTGCTGAGAAGTGTAAACTGACTGAATTCTCCCTTATCCACAGATCTTTCAATGATAATGTATGTCGTAATATTAGGATTTTCACTATTTTCCCATTTCAATTCATTATAATTCTGATTTACCTGCACACTGAAATCTTTTGGTGCCGGAAGACTCAAAGCAAATCCTTTATTTGTCTGGAAAAATACGATATTAAACATGATTATAACAACTATTAATATTGCAACCTTATAATTTGTAAATTTTTGCAAGTCATCATCCCCCAAAAACAATCTATCACAAAGTATATCGGCAAAAAAAGAGCCGGCAGTGATACCGGCAAGTAAAGGGGGTCAAAATGTATTGTGAGGTCATTTAGAGTATTTACAGAAAAATTAAATATTATTCAAAAAATAGAAATAAATTTGTTATTATACTATTCCTCCTGTATAATAGTGAATAGAAAAAATATTGTACATAAGGTATACTATTAATAATAAATAAGCAGACAGTCATTCTGAGCGGGAGTGAAAAATCTTTAAGGATGACATTTAGTTAAATATTTACATGTAGAAGCGGGTATAATCATGAATAAAGAAATTTGGAACAAACCAAAGGTTTGCAGCAATATAGGCGGCGAAGCCCTCATTGAGGGAGTTATGATGCGAGGTAATAACAAGGTCGCCATGTCGGTACGAAAGGCTTCAGGCGAAATATATACAGAAGTAAAGCCATCCATTCCGTTGGCTAAGAAAAATAAAATCTTAGGCCTTCCTTTTATACGGGGCAGCGTTTCTTTAATAGAATCAATGGTTGTAGGAATGAAAGCTCTGATGGAATCGGCCGAACAGGTTGATCTTAATGATGAGGAAGAAGTTGAGAGTAAGTTTGATAAATGGGTAAAAAAATGGCTTGGCGAAAAATATTTTAATTATATGATTTATTTTTCAGTAGTTATTGCTTTGGTAATAAGCATAGGGCTTTTTGTGCTTCTTCCCAACTTGATTGTCGGTCTGTTTCGTTTTGAAAAGCAAACATCAAGCGGAGCTTTACTGGCTAATTTGATAGAGGGAGTAATACGTATCACTATTTTTATTTCATACGTATACTTAGCTTCAAAGAATAAGGACATCAAGAGAGTTTTCCAATACCATGGAGCCGAGCATAAAACTATTTACGCATATGAAAACGAGGAAGATCTTACTGTTGAAAATGTCAGAAAGCACACAACACTGCACCCCAGATGCGGGACAACCTTTATGTTCGTAGTAATAATAATCAGCATTATTGTTTTTGCTTTTGCCGGTTGGCATAACCCACTCGTAAATGTGCTTTTGCGCCTGGCTTTACTACCGGTCATTGCCGGAATTTCCTACGAAGCATTTAAGCTGTCTGCCAGATCCGGCAGCAAATTTGTCCGCTTAATCAGTATCCCTGGATTGATGCTTCAGAAGATTACTACCCAGGAGCCGGACGATTCAATGCTGGAGGTGGCTATCGCCTCAATGAAGGCTGTATTGCAGGAAACTCCCAAAACTGAAGAAAAAACGGTTGCTGCTTCCGAGGTTGCTCTATGACGTTGGGAGACCTCTTAAAAAAGGCAAGTGAATACTTATCCGAGAGAAATGTGGAAGACCCCTCTTTAGAGGCGGGTCTTCTTTTATCATGGCTTCTTAAGAAAGATATTGGCTATATTTACGCAAATCCGGAAATTATTCCGGATAATGAAACAGAGAAAGAATATTTTTCAATCGTGGAAAGAAGAGGGCGCCATGAACCTTATGCCTATATTACAGGCGAGTGCGGTTTTTTGAATTATACTTTTTATGTCGATCCGAATGTTCTGATACCCAGAGGCGATACAGAGCTTTTAGCCCAGAGCGCTCTTTTTGCGCTTGGACAGGATCCGGAATTTTTTGCCCAGGAAATGTTCAGGCTTAATAATAAAAGTACTTACAGAGTATTGGATATCGGCACCGGCTCCGGATGTCTGGCTGTCAGTATAGCAAAAGGACATGCCTCTGTGATTGTGGATGCTGTTGATATTTCTGAAGGCGCTTTGAATATCGCTCTGAAAAATGCAAAGCGTTATGGCGTTGAAGATAGAATAACTTTTATTAATGCTGATTTCTTAGACAGAAATATTGTTTTATCCGGCTGTTATGATCTAATAGTTTCAAATCCTCCATATATACCTTTAAAGGAAATACCCTATCTTATGGAGTCGGTAAGAAACTACGAGCCTGTTACTGCTCTGGCAGCAGGTGACGACGGATTGATTTTCTATCGTGAGATAGCCGACAGGGCTTCGTCACTACTTTTAAAGTCTGGAATTGTGTTGGTTGAATGTGGATACAATCAGGGTGAAACAGTAAGCGAAATATTCTCCAATAAAGATTTTACAACGCTTCTTCTGAAAGATCTGTCCGGTATTAACAGAGTAGTTGCCGCAACAAAAAAATAAAGGTATAAATTCCCCATTTTTGATCTATACTTTCAATAGGATGGCAATGCAGTGTTTTTTATCCTGATATAAATTTAATCAAATGCCGTTACATATTATATTATAGATCAGGCAAAACGGGGAGATTTTTATGACAGATGAAGTCATCAATAATAAACCTCAAGCATTTAGTTTCTTTAGAAGATTAGCCTGTGCAAAGGGCCGGGAGGCTGCCAGGCTTGCCGAAAAAGAAGAAATGATGAGAGAACTTACAGAAAATATACAAGAAGCCTATAATGAATGGAAAAATGCCATGGCGAACTTTGAGACGGCTGAAGGTAAGGAAATGGTGGATTATTATGCCTATAAAATCAAGGCTTCGGAAATCCGCTACGATTACCTTTTAAGAAAGGCTAAGGAAAGCCGGGCACAATAAACTTTTATTCACCCTCCAATTCGGACGAATTTTTTTATCTACTGCTGTATATAAATTAAATAGGGTATAGACCTTTTTAACTATATGGATACGGCTATCCCTCACGGCTACCAATATGACTGGGGATAACCGTTTTCTTTTACTTAAGCTGTTTGTAGGGTTGCTTTGGCCCTGCAGAAAGGAGGGATTAACATGGATAGGGGCCTTATAATATTAGCCTGGATAATCGGTGTTTTAATTGTATTTGCCTTTGGAAAGGTTATGCTTCTGCCTCTCAAAATTATATTTCGCCTGGTGATAAACGGTATTTTAGGTGGTCTGGCAATTGTAATTATTAATCTTATAGGAGCGCAACTTGGATTTACTATCTCCCTGAACCTTATTTCTGCGCTTGTCGCAGGAATTCTGGGCCTTCCGGGAATTATACTGCTTGTCATTTTGAAATTTCTTTTATAGCGTTGTAAAAACATATTAGATTTCTGTAAATCATATAATGTTAAGACTAATGTTAAGACAAACTTTAAACTATTAACATAATTTTTCTAAGCGGGGTATGAATAAGAATGATTGAATCCAAAGATTTGATTGAAGAAACGTATGGCATAACAATTACATCTATTAAACCTTGCAGGGGCGGTTATATAATTGACACTGACTTAGGCAAGAAGTATCTTAGACAGTGCCAGTGTTCGGAAAATCGAATATTGTACGTGCATGCCGCAAAAGAATACCTTTATAATAAAGGTTTTACAAACATAGATACATACCTTGTTGATTTAAACAATAAGCCATATATTGAAATAGACGACCAGAATTTTGTAATAACGCCTTATTATGATGCCAGAGAATGCGAGTTCAGCGATGACGCGGATACAATAAAAGCCGCGAGCGCTCTCGCCCAAATGCACAAATTGGGCGAAGGGTTTAAGTATGAAAATGAGGCGATTCCCAGTGATTTGGGAAAGTTGCCTGAAAACCTGGGTAAACGTTATGATGAGATATTAAGAATGAGAAGAAAGGCGGAGCGGGAACGTGGCGCTTTTGATTATATATATCTTGGTTGCGTGGAAAAATTTATTGATCTTGCCGAAGAAAGCCTCACTCTGTTAAACGGCGCCGAATACCCCCGTCTGGTTAAGAAAACCCTTAATGAAGGCGTAATCTGCCATCATGATTATTCATATCAGAATATTCTTATAAAAGGGAATACAACCTACATTGTCGGTTTTGAGTGTTGTTGCGAGGAGCTCAGGATTTATGATTTGGTAAACCTGCTGCGAAGGAAAATGAGAAAATGCAACTGGGACATCCAAAAAGCCTCTATTTTACTGGATACCTACCAGGAAATCGCACCCATTTCCAAGGACGAAATAGCGGTTATGACAGCAATGCTCCTGTTTCCTCAAAAATTCTGGCGGGTGGCAAACAAGTATTACAATTCCAGAAGAAGCTGGGCACAAAAAAACTTTACTGGCATGCTGGAGGAAGTAATAGCTGAATATGACGATCATGTCCGCTTTATGAAGCAGTTTAAAAAATTGTTTTAAATGTTATTTTACCTTGCACCCGCCGTTATGCGTCAACTTGTATAGGCGGGTGCAGGGACCTCATTTCTACCACAAAATCTCTCCATCAGCCGTAATAGATTCTTCGCTTCGCTCAGATGACATAGTGGGAGCTCAGAATGACAAATCAGTCAAGACTATTAGCTCGGAGTGGCAAGCCAGGCGAGATACTTCGATGGCGCTAAGAAGACATGTTCTAAAACAATCCTGTTATTCTCCCGCTTGGGTCAATATCGATTTTATTTGCACTCGGTATTTTGGGCAGCCCCGGCATTGTCATAATGTCCCCCGTTAATACCACGATAAACCCTGCTCCCGCAGAAAGTCTCACATCTTTGACATTCAGAGTGAAGCCTTCCGGACGCCCCAGCAGGGTCGGATTATCCGAAAGGGAGTATTGTGTTTTTGCTATACAGACAGGAAGATTAGAAAATCCCATTTCTTCAATTGCTTTTATTTCATTGAGAGCTTTGGTAGTATATTCAACATTTTTCCCGCCATACAATTCTTTATTAATAATCGCTATTTTCTCTTTGATGGGAAGATTAATATCATAAAGCATCTTAAAGGCTGACGATTTTTGTTCTATTGTTTCACAAAGCTTTTGAGCTACTTCTATTCCACCTTCTCCGCCCTTAGCAAACACTTCCGCAAGAGCGACATCAACGTCCCATTCCCTGCATTTATCCTTAATAAAGGCCAATTCTTCATCGCTGTCGGTAGAAAAACGATTTATGGCAACCAATACTGGTACTCCGAATTTTTTTACATTTTCAATATGTTTCTGAAGATTGGCTATCCCGCGGCTAAGAGCGCTTACATCTTCTTTTGACAGATCTTCCTTTTTAACCCCGCCATTGTATTTCAATGCTCGCACTGTGGCAACCAAAACAACTGCATCAGGAGCGAAATGCCCATACCTGCATTTTATATCAAAGAATTTTTCAGCTCCCAGTTCAGCACCAAATCCGGCCTCGGTTATAACATAATCTGAAAGCTTTAAGGCCAATTGTGTCGCCCTTATACTATTGCATCCATGGGCAATATTTGCAAAGGGTCCACCATGGATAAGGCATGGTGTATTCTCAAGTGTTTGAACTAAGTTTGGTTTTATGGCATCCTTTAATAGAAGAGTCATTGCGCCGTGAGCTTCCAAATCTTTTGCCGTAACGGGTTTTCCGTCATAATCATAGGCTACGATGATCCTTCCCAGTCGCTCCTTTAAGTCTGTTATATCGGTCGCCAGACATAAAATAGCCATGACTTCTGACGCTACGGTTATATTAAACCCGTCTTCCCGGGGAAAACCATTAACCTTTCCACCCAGACCAACTACAATCTGACGAAGGGCACGGTCGTTCATATCCATGCAGCGTTTCCACAGAATCCTTCTTGGATCTATTCTTAATCTGTTACCCTGATGTATATGGTTGTCCAAAAGGGCTGAAAGCAAATTATTAGCTGCTGTTATTGCATGCATGTCACCGGTAAAATGAAGATTTATATCTTCCATAGGCAGAACTTGCGAATAACCGCCGCCGGCAGCACCGCCTTTGATTCCCATAACAGGGCCAAGAGAAGGTTCTCTCAGGGCAATTATGGCTTTTTTCCCTATTCTCTCAAGTGCCTGTCCAAGGCCGACAGTTATAGTAGTCTTACCCTCCCCGGCAGGAGTAGGATTAATAGCCGTTACCAGCACAAGTTTCCCATTTTTTTTATCTTTTAATCTTTCATAAACACTGTCTTTTATTTTTGCTTTATAATCGCCGTAGAGTTCCAAATCCTCGCGCCGAATTCCCAATTTCTTCCCGATTTCTTCAATTGGCAATAGTTTCGCGTTTTGAGCAATTTCAATATCGGTCAACATTATTGTATCTTCCTTTCACTTTAACTGAAATACTTATTTTTTACAAAAATATAATGATAGGCGACTATTAAAAATTTTATTGACAGATTTAATCATAACCATATTGCATAGTAATTTTCAATAAAAATTTAAAATTTCAAAATTAAAACCTGCATAAATGAGAAGAATCTTAATCCCTACACCGTAACCTTTCATGGGCTTGACCATATATTGTATTAACGCTACATGAAAGGAGGATAGATTATGTTTCAGCAATTCGATAGAATCAGAGACAGGGATAGAGATCAGGACCGGGACCGGGACAGAGACAGAGACCGGGATTTCAGGCGTGGAACACCTTTTGACATATTCAGATTTTTAATTTCTTTTACTCCGTTTACACCATTTAATCCAATTTCCCCACAACGTCCCTCCAGTGGTCCTCCCTCCGGCCCGCCGCCTGCCTTCATACCTCAAATGCCGCCTATAGGCACTTTTGCAGTCGATCCGGGAGCTATTGCCAATTGTCTCTTTAGATTTACATACATCTGGCCATATCAATTAAGGCCTTTTTGGTTCTACCCAACTTTTGTCGGGCCACGATCCGTTGCCGGATTTCGATGGAATGGATTCAGATGGAATTACTTCGGTATAGATTTAAGAGAAATACAATTCTTCCAATGCTTCTAATTAACTTACCATTAAATAAGTTTCCACTCAGGGCGGGGGATGCACCCTCGCAGAAACGCTCAAGTATTAATTTAATTATACATAAAAGTAAAGTACCGGCTGACCGGTACTTTTATGTTTTTCATGAATACATTTCAAAATATATCTGATATCTATAAATAATAAACTGATACTTGATTATTCCCACTGTTTTAGTCATTTGCAGGAGGATATTCATTACAAAGCAATCTGTAAGGAGGTTCATCCTCTTCAATAGTCGGAAATCTGCCGAGGGGTTTTAAAAATCTATTATCATTATTATCATCATTGCACTTAGAAACTTCCCCAATAAGAACAGGGGTTGAATCATGAGGAATAATAAATTCATGATAACAGTAAGGGTATAAGGTAAGGCTTTCGCCAGGCTGCAAGATAATCTTGGAACCTGCAGGAACAGTGTAACAGCGTCCATCACGGAATATTTCAACGTCAGTATCAGCAAGCTCACCATCTTTAGTTGCATTATAAAGGGTAAACTCAATAACTCCGCCGCCACGGTTAATAATGTCCTCCATCTTATTCCAATGAAAATGCATTGGAGAAATCTGGCCAGGTTCACACATCATAATCTTTTCTGCATAAGTCTTAGTATACTTGGGATTATTTACGTTACCATTGCGAAGGGTAATCAAGGCAAGCCCCAAGGTCTTATAATTACCCATTCCGTAGTCGGTTACGTCCCATCCCAGCATGTTATCACGAATCTCATCATATTCGTGGCCTTTTGTCTTCCATTCTTCCGGAGTAAAGCTTAAAAAAGGCGGCAATTCAAATTTATGTTCTGCCAGCAATTTTTCAAAGCGTTTTATAACTGCATTGATTTCTGATCGTTTCATAAAAACCCTCCTTGCAAAATTAATTGGTCTGTTAACTTAATAATAAAAATGAGACCTGAAACGCCTCTGGTATAATGGAATCGCCAAAAACACATTACCTCCCAGAAAGGAGCGTTCAAGTCTCATGATTATTATACCATCTA
>Ga0134100_1002667_pt1 | contig 13437 bp, 9 predicted proteins | sample 11_taG_2_FD_94444 | JGI IMG/M metagenome (GOLD analysis project Ga0134100, IMG submission 94444) | Switchgrass degrading microbial communities from high solid loading bioreactors in New Hampshire, USA - 11_42_5_180_A3 metaG | ecosystem: Engineered > Bioreactor > Semi-continuous > Anaerobic >...
AAATAAGCATATATTGGAAATAATAATATCAGAAACTACTAGATACATTGCAGTAAAACAACGTTAAATTACTTGCCAGAAAGGCAGCATTCATCTCAATACACAAAATTTTTTACACTACCACTCAAATCAACTAATTTTAACATGGTGACGTTTTCGATAGTTTCATTCATCGGAAGGTTTGCCAACATTCTCCTTCTCAACAACGATTACATCAACACCGGCCTCCTGGATTTTAACCAATTCCTCCTCTAATGCATCCCAATCAGTTATCAATGTATCAAACATATTAACATCACATACCTTTATAAATGCCTTAAATCCTATCTTCTGATTAGGCATTAGCAGAATGTTTCTTCTGGTATTCTCAATAATAGCTCTTTGAAAAGTTGCTGTTTCGTCAGTTCCATTCGACACACCAAATTCTCCATCAACTCCTCCGGCAGTCATAAGACTTAAATCAAAATGCATATTTTTTACAAATGAGGTTGCAAGGCTATCAACAATAGAAGCCGTACTATGCTTGCGCATTTTACCCCCGACAATATAGACATCCACGTTGTCCCATAATTTTAACTCATTGGCAAGGGCTACTGAGTTGATAACAAGAGTATATTTTATATCTCGTGGCAAATATTTCAACATAAGGAATCCAATAGAACCACTCGTGAGATATACAATATCGTTCTCTTTGACAAACTCGGCTCCCTTTTTTGCAATTGCATCGTAGTTCTCATATACTTCTTTGATTTCTCTGATTCGTGGAGGTATAGCCCCCACTTGCATTAAGGGTATTGCCCCACCGTGCGTTCTTTTAAGAAGACCTTTCTCCTCAAGGATTCTTAAGTCACGCCTTGCAGATTCAACAGAAACATTAAATCTTTCTTGTATTTCGCCGATTGAGATTCTGCCATTCTCTTTGAGTATATTTAGTATCGCTTGATGCCTTTCTTCAATAAACATCTGAATATCACTCCTTCATAATATCACCTATGTTAATATTATATACCGTTTTTTAACGTTTTGTCAATACAAAACATTAATATTCGTTAATTATAAGTGATATTTTGAGTCTATACGTTAATAATCGTTAATTATAGGTAATGCAATAAAAATTTAAATGAAAATATTCTCGATAACATCCGGAATGCCAACTTGAAATCTCATTTTTGGTCAAGTCCAGGGGTGATGAATATATGAACGGCATAAAAATTATAATGATTTTGAAGGGAATTTAAATACTATTATTAATATAAGATTCTGCTTACATATTCACTTTTTTTATTTGGGTATAATACCTATATATTTTTGTTTTAGAGGATGATGTTCATGTCAAATTCCGAAAGAGTACCAAATAGACTAATAAACGAAAAATCACCATATTTACTCCAGCATGCATACAATCCTGTAGACTGGTTTCCCTGGGGTGAAGAAGCCTTTGCCAGGGCGAAGTCAGAGGACAAGCCTGTTTTTCTCTCCATCGGCTATTCCACCTGCCACTGGTGTCATGTAATGGAGCGGGAAAGTTTTGAGGATAAAGAAGTTGCAGAGTTTCTTAACAGGCATTTTATCGCAATCAAGGTGGACCGCGAGGAACGGCCGGACATCGATCATGTTTATATGTCCGTCTGCCAGGCTATGACAGGACACGGCGGCTGGCCGCTGACGATAATTATGACCCCGGACAAAAAGCCGTTTTTCGCCGGAACATATTTCCCGAAAAATGATCGATACGGAATCCCGGGTCTTATGAGCATACTGCGCAGCATTACAAAAGCGTGGAAGGAAAAACGCGACAACCTCGAGAATGCCGGAAACCGGATAATAGAAGCCGTTTATAATGATAACCATTATGATCCAAAAACCTTAAGCAGAACAATAATTGACGAAACATACCGGCAGCTTGAACGTTCTTTTGACCCTGAATACGGTGGGTTCGGAAATGCGCCAAAATTTCCGGTTCCGCATAACCTGCTGTTCCTATTAAGGTACTGGTTCGCAACCGGAGAAATGAAAGCCCTGGAGATGGTTGAAAAAACTCTTGATTCGATGTACAAAGGCGGGATTTACGATCATATAGGCTTTGGCTTCTGCCGGTATTCCACCGACAGGAAATGGCTTGTTCCGCACTTTGAAAAAATGCTGTACGACAACGCGCTGCTTTCCATTGCTTTTGCCGAAGCGTACCAGGCGACAAAGAACAAAAAGTACGCGCAGGCTGCATACGAAATTTATGAATATATAAAAAGGGATATGACATCCCCGGAAGGCGCGTTCTACTCCGCAGAAGACGCAGACTCCGAAGGAGTCGAAGGGCTTTTTTACACCTGGCTGCCTGAGGAAATAACATCCGTATTGGGTGAAGAAGACGGAAAGCGTTTCTGTGATATGTTCGATATTACCTCTTCGGGCAATTTTGAAGGTAGAAATATACCAAACCTTATCAGAGCGGAAGAGATTGATTATAATTTCATTGAAAAGTGCAGAAGCAAGCTGTTAAGCGTCAGGGAAAAAAGAGTGCATCCGTTTAAGGACGATAAAATTTTAACTTCCTGGAACGCGTTAATGGCGGCTTCCTGTGCGATAGGCGGCCGTATTCTTAATGATAAATCCCTTGTAAACATGGCTGAAAAGGCGGTATCGTTTATAAATACAAGACTAAAAAGGGAAGACGGCCGGCTTTACGCCCGTTTCAGGGACGGGGAAGCGGATATCCCCGCGTTTCTTGACGACTATGCTTTCCTCCAGTGGGCCTATATTGAATTGTACGAGTCAACTTTCGAACCCGAATTCCTGAAAGATGCCGTTTCAATATACAACGAAATCGAAAGGCTTTTTTCCGATACTGAAAACGGCGGTTTTTTCTTTTACGGGAATGACGCGGAAAAACTGATATCAAGGCCGAAAGACGCTTACGACGGCGCTGTGCCGTCAGGAAACTCGGTTATGGCGATGAACCTGCTACGGCTGTTCCGGATGACAGGAAATATTATGTATGTTGAAAACTATGAAAAGCAGCTCAAAGCCTTCAGCGGGCAGGTTTCATTGTCGCCTTCGGCGTATGTCCATATGCTTACCTCGTACCTTGTTTACATGCAGCCCCCGCAGGAAATAATCGTTGTTTCAAACGAGCCGGAAAATACGCTGATGCAGTATGTTGATATTGTGCGGAACAATTTCCGCCCGTTTACGTCTCTTCTGATATACGGCAGCAAGTACAAAGAACTGGAAGACGTAATACCGTATATTTCCGGATATACGGCTCCGGACGGAAAGACTCACGCTTATGTGTGTAAAAACTTTGCCTGTGAAATGCCCGTTTCGGATTTGGATGATTTACGGCGGCTTTTGTCCTGATCCCAAAAACATTTATGCATTCATCAATTAAATATGTTATTATGGGTGAAGAAGAAGCGAAAGAGAGATTCTTTATGGATAAAATTGTGAAAAGGATAATTATTTTCGTTTTTACGGTTTTTGTCGTATTGACACTCTTAATATTTGTATTAAGTGACAGCATTACCGCATCGAAATTATTAATAATTGCGGCAATTGCCGCCGTGATTGTTCTTTACGCCAAATTTCCCGTTATATCCGAATGGAAAATAAACAGAACGCGGCCGCTTCTTCTGGCAGCCGCCGCCTCATCGTTATTCCTTCGCATTGTATGGGTATATTTCGTTAAAGCGATACCGGTTTCGGATTTTTATACATATCACTCCCTTGCGGGCGCATTGGTTAATGGTGAAATACTTTACCCGAAGTTTATATCCCTATTCCCTCACGTATTTGGGTATTCAAAAGTTCTATCGGTTGTATACTCGATTTTCGGCCCGCGCCCTGACAGCGCCGTCGCGTTCAATATTGCATTGAATATCGGGATTCTTTTATTAATATACCTCATCGGAAAAATCCTGCATGATGAAAAGACCGGGCTTGTTTCAGCGGTTATATACGCTTTCTGGCCTTCTCAGATATTTTATAACTCGCTCGTATTAACCGAACCGTTTTTCACTTTCGGGCTCCTCTTTCTTATCGCTGTTTACCTGTACGCAGTAAAGCATATCAATAATATAATCCGGAGATTTGCCGTTTTCTTATTCATAGGGATTACGGCAGGTTTCCTGAATTACATACGTCCGGCAGTTGTCATCCTTGTCATAAGCTTATTGATACATTACCTTTTAATGGAATACAAATATAATTTACGTGACAAGGACGGAAAAACGGAACTGCTTATAAGAGCCGGCATTTGCGTATTAATGATTGTTTCGTATACCGCAGTTTCCTCTTTTGTGTCAGGCAGAATCGGGAACAGGATCGGGATTGAAGTGGCGAAAAAGCCTTCGGGCTTTTACATACTCGCCGGGCTTAATATTGAATCCGAGGGCAGATGGAGCGAAAAAGATTCGGTCTTTCTTGAATCTTTAATCAGTGAAGGTCTGACTTCCGATCAAATTCACGAACAACTTGCAGAAACAGGCTTAAAGCGGCTTAAAGAAATGGATTTGTTCTCATTTATCAAGCTTCAGGTAAATAAAAACAAGCATATGTGGGGAAATGACCATAAAAGCATTACATATATCCAGAATTCGGTTTCGCCGGCATCGCGCGTAAATATATCTAAACATGCGGTCTGGCTGACCTTCGCCGCTGACGCGTATTATTTTCTTTTTCTGGCATTGTCCTTCGCGGCTCTTTTCTTTGTAAAAAACAATGATAAAGAAAAAATAAACAGCGGATCATATGTTTTTTATTTATACATCCTTGGAACGGTTGCCGCCCATATGCTCGCGGAAGTCCACAGCAGGTACCACTACCCTGTTATACCCCTTCTTTGTCTGGCTGCCGGAATATTCTTCTCAAGGCTGAATATGACGGGATTTTTGATAAGAAACAAGCAGAAGGGAACTGTTCCTGCTTCCCCTGCGGAAAAACAGGAACAGTCGGGCTTTTAGATAAAAGTGTAGTTCATTCCGCTGTTGTTGTCCCAGTTGTTGGCACTGTCCTTGAAAGCAATATTGACATTTTTGCCATGCATTGTGGGAATATCGGCATGGAATGAGTTCCCGGACCTGCTCATCCGTATTGTCTGGACATTTTCCCAGTTTGTATTGCTTCCGAAACCGATAACGGTATACACGTCATCAGCGCCGCACTTTGCAAGAAGGCCTTCATATTTTAATGTCGCTGTATTATCGGAAACCTTTGTGAAGAATACCCCGTTTTGCTGATACCTTTGATAATCATTCATATCAAGATTTTCGGAGAATTCTTCCTTGAATTTATTACCTGCCTGCTTGCTTACGTGAAAGCCCGTCGAACGCTTATTCCCTTTATTCTTTTTCGCATCATGTTCCAAAACGTTGTCCAAGATGCTCATGTTTTTGTTTCCCTCCTGTCTTGTTCTTAATCATATCTAGTATGCGTTTTTATAATGCCGTTTATGATAGGATATTTCGCCAAATCAATTCCGCAGATAAACCTGAAGTCAGGTTCGGTTTAAGTTTTATTTTTACCTGTTTTAACGTAAAAAATTCGATAAATTTCGGCACGTACCCAGTTTTCGGAATGGAATGAAAAATTATCTGCCTGTTATTTCGGTTTGCTTTATTATTCCCCAGGAGTTATAATTGTATAATAATTGACAAAATATGCGCTTTTTTATTGCGTTAATATATGGAACAACGGACTTGATACAATGAAAAAACTAAAATCGCACAGGCCGGCAAACTATGAAATCGACATGCTGAACGGCCCTTTATTATTTAAAATAATAAGATTTTACATTCCGCTCATGCTGTCGGGAATACTTCAGCTATTATACAATGCTGCGGATATTATCGTAGTAGGTCGTTTCACCGGCAGTACCGCGCTCGCTGCAGTGGGATCCACAGCTTCGATGACAAACCTTATTGTCAGTTTATTCATAGGCCTGTCTGTAGGAACAAGTGTTTTGGTAGCGCAGTACCACGGCGCGGGTGATCATGGAAATGTGAGCCGTGTCGTACATACATCGATTGCCTCAAGCGTAATATGCGGTATTTTTATTGGCACTGTAGGAATAATTATGGCAAGAAACATCCTAATTGCAATGGGTTCGCCCGAGGATGTAATTGATCTGTCAACATTATATCTCAGAATATATTTTGCAGGTATGCCTGTTCAAATGGTCTACAATTTCGGAAGCGCAATATTAAGAGCGGTAGGCGATACAAGAAGGCCTCTTTTTTATTTGACTGTTTCAGGGCTTATTAATGTTACCCTTAATTTTATATTTGTTGTGTTTTTTCATATGGGGGTTGCCGGAGTTGCCATTGCAACCGTCATTTCCCAGATTATTTCGGCTGCTCTTGTATTGATATGCCTTATACAGTACAACGGCGCATGCAGACTGGTGTTGAAGGATATCAGGATTCATAACGATAAACTGGTTGAAATTCTAAAAATAGGCGTTCCGGCCGGACTTCAGGGCGCAGTTTTCTCACTGTCAAACGTAATAATCCAATCGTCAGTAAACTCCTTCGGTTCGGCTGTTATGGCGGGAAATTCCGCAGCCTCAAATATTGAAGGGTTTATATATGTTTCAATGAATTCATTCCACCATGCGGCATTGGCTTTTACCGGCCAGAACTACGGCGCCGGAAATTACAAACGTATAAATCGTATATTCCTGATTTGTTCGCTTCTTGTCTGCATAACCGGGTTCGGATTAGGCACATTTGCGGTATTGTTCGGCGAACAGCTTTTAGGTATCTATGCGCCCGGTAATACGGAAGTGATAGGTTACGGCATGATACGGCTTTCCATATATGCAAGAACTTATTTCACATGCGGTCTTATGGATGTTGTGGTCGGAATGCTGAGAGGCCTCGGAACATCGCTGATACCGATGATTGTGTCCGTGATCGGCGTTTGCGGAATCAGGATCACGTGGGTATATACCGTGTTCGCAAAAAACAGGGATTTGAGAACTTTGTATTTGTCATACCCTGTTTCGTGGACTATAACAGCGATAATCCATATAATATCCTTTTTTATTCTTTTTTCAAAACGGAAAAAGAAAGCTAATCTTCAGACTGAATAAATGCTTTCAGCAATTTAACCACATTGTTTACGTCACCGGCATCGACCATTTCACATGGGCTGTGCATGTACCTGCATGGTATCGACACTCCTCCCGACGGTATCCCGCCCGCTGTTGTATGGATTGAGCCCGCGTCATTTCCGCCCTTTTCGATTACCTCCAGCTGGTATTGAATATCAAATCTTTTTGCCAGGTCAATAAGTTTATTCTTTACAAGCGGATGTGATATTGTTCTTCCGTCCTTGATCATAACCGCGGCGCCTTTGCCAAGTTCAATCGACAACGGGTTGCATCCGGGGGTGTCGCCGGTATTTGTAACGTCCACCGCAACTGCGAGATCCGGTTTTATCGCATATGCGGCGGTTCCCGCTCCGCGAAGTCCGACTTCTTCCTGAACCGTAAATACGAATGCGATTTCGTTTTTTACTTCCTTTAACTGCCCGATAAGCTCTATTAACACCGCGCAGCCTATCCTGTCGTCAAGAGCCTTTGAAATGTATCTCCCGTTCTGTTCAATTGTGCCGGCTTCAAAAACCGCGATATCGCCGGGAGAAACATACTCCATTGTCCTTTCCCTGCTGTTTGTTCCTATATCTATAAACATTTTTGAAAAATTCAGATCTTTCGGTTCTTTAAGCTTCTCTTCGTAGCATACACAGCCGCATACACCGTTGGCAAACCTTACCCTCTGCCCGAGTGAGAAAACCGGGCTGACACCGCCTATATTCGAAAAACGTATAAAACCGTTTTCTTCGATATATGTTGCGACAACGCCTATTTCATCCATGTGTGCCGCAAGCATTATGCGCTTGCCGTTCCCCTTTTTCACGGCGATAAGGTTCCCAAGCGTGTCGGTATACAATTCGTCTACCTTTCCCGATATCTTTTTGCGTATAACACCGCGTATTTCATCCTCACGGCCTGAAGGCCCGTAAGCATCGGCAAGTTCCCTGACAAGTTCAATCATTTTTTTGCCTCCCATCAAACACCAAAGGCAGCGTAAGCAAAGCCTTTTTAACCAATTCCTTCGTGTTTTCGAGATCATATATATCAAGCACCGAAACAGGCGAATGAATGTACCGGCATGGAACCGAAACCGCAATCACTCGCACGCCTGAACCAGAAACCTGTATTTTCCCCGCGTCATTGCCGCCTGACACGGTTTGCTTCCACTGGAACGGTATCGATTCTTTTTTGGCCGTCGATTCAAAGTGCCTTAAGAGTATGCTGTCCGCTATCGCTGTCCTGTCAATAAACGTCAATGCAGGCCCTTTGCCTATTTCTGTCGATATTTCATGCCCGCTGACTTCCGGGACATCTGCACAGGTTGTACCTTCAATAACGACAGCGATATCGGGAGCCACCCTCTTTGCGGCAACTGTCGCTCCCCTCAGCCCGACTTCCTCCTGTACAGTGAAACACGCATACAGTTCAAAGGGCCATTTCTCCTTTACAAGTTCAAGAAGCACGGCACATCCGGCCCGATCATCCAACGCTTTCGCTTTCAGCCTGTTCTTGCCGAAAAATACGGGTTCACTCGAAAAGGCGGCGAAATCGCCTAACTTAATATATTTCTCCGCGTCTTCCCTGTCCTTCGCGCCGATGTCAATATAAAGGTCTTTCTGTTTTACCGCGCTTTCGCGCTCTTTTTTCTCCTGAAGATGTATCGATTTATAACCGATAACACCGGGTATTTTCGAATCCCCGATCCTGACGTGCTGTCCTGTGAGAATCCTTGTGTCAAAACCACCGACAGCGGCAAATTTCAGTTTTCCGTCGTCGGTAATGTGATTGATTATCAAACCTACTTCGTCCATATGGGCCGCAAGCATCACCTTCAGGTTTCCGCTATTTTCCCCGGCCCTTACGATAAGGTTACCGATAGTGTCGGTCATGTGTTCCAGCCCGTATTTTTCAACGCGTTCCTCTATATACTTCCTGACCTGTTCTTCGTCTCCGGAAACCCCGTCAATTTTCGTAAGCTCAATCAGTGTCCGTATCATCGGCATCCTCCTTTGACAGCCTAACGGTTCTTCCGGCAGCGAACTTTGATACAAGAGCGGCCGCTGTATCCACATCCTCCAGGTTGACAAGCTCCGCTCCCGTATGCATATACCTTAACGGAATACAAACTTCAACGACGGCTATCCCCATCCCGGACACCTGTATCGCCCATGCTTCGGTTCCGGGATCTCCCGCTTCGACGCAAAGCTGCGTCGGGATACCTTCCTGATCAGCAAGTTTGAGCAACTGCTGCGTAACATTTTTGTTAAACGCGGGACCTACGCCGACCGGTACGCCTTTTCCGAGGGTAAACGTACTCGCTTTATCCGCTTCAGGCATATCGCCGTGGCAGACATCTATTACAACGGCTATATCGGGTTCAATATTATATGAAGACGAAATCGCGCCGATAAGCCCTGCCTCTTCCTGGACTGTAGCTATTACATAAACATCGTTTTCGTGTTCAATGTTTTTCAGTTTTTCGAGTGCAAGCACACAAGCCGCAACGCCGCATCTGTTGTCAAGGTTTCTCCCGGCGGCGCAGCCGTTTACCATCCTGACAAACTGAGAATTTATAGATACCGGATCTCCGACTGCGACCGTTTCTTTTAATTCTTCATCGGGCAATCCGGTATCTATGAACAGATCCGTGAGTTTAACGTTTTTTTTCATTTCGTCGCCTGAAAGAAGATGCGGAGGTTTTGCGCCAATAACGCCGAAAACGTCCTTTTTCCCGTGAACCGTGACTTCACGCGCAAGAAGCGCTTTAGTATCAACACCGCCGAGGTTTGACACGCGCAAAAAGCCGTTTTTTTCGTAGCCGGTGACGATCAGCCCTATTTGGTCATAATGGGCCGTTATCATTATTTTCTTTCCGTTTTTTGAGCTTCCTTTTTTATAACCTATAACGTTGTAAAACGTATCAACCCATACTTTGTCGCAGTATCGGCCGAAAATTTCCTTTATTTCGTTTGATGCTGAAGCTTCAAATCCGGCTATCGCGTTTATTTTACACAGCTGTTCAAGCAAAGTATCCGTCCGCATTGCAAAAGGCACTCCTGTTATGACATCGTTCCAAACCTGTTATGCTGCCGGAGCTCATCTTCAGCCCAGCACGCCGGAACACCGGCTGCACAAATCGGGATGTTTCGGATCTTCCCCGACCGATTCGCTATACATCCAGCATCTTTCGCATTTTTTGCCCGGCGCCCTGTCAACATCAACTTCTATTTCCTTTGCCGCGTCATTCCTTTCAACGCTAACATCGGATACAATGAATATCATCGGCAGTATCGCAAGGTTTTCGTCAAGGAATTCAAGTTCCGCTCCGGAAGCTTTCAACGTGACCGATGCTTCAAGCGAAGAACCGATGATTTTTTCGTTCCTTGCGTTTTCAAGCGCTTTAAGCACCTTATCACGAACCTCTATCAGGTGATCCCATTTTTCCTTCAACTGCTCGTTATCGTAAGTATCGTCCGCCTCAGGCCAGCTATTCAGTTGCACGCTTTCCGGGTTGTCATTTTTCCTGTGCGGAATATATTTCCATATTTCTTCGCTCGTAAACGATATAACCGGCGCAAGCATCCTGACGAGCGCGTCAAGGATTATATACATAGCGCTTTGGGCCGATCTTCTTTTCTTATCATCTGCAGAATAAGTGTATATCCTGTCTTTTATAACATCAAGGTAGAAATTGCTCATGTCTATTACGCAGAAATTATGGACGTTATGGATAAAGCCGTGGAACTCATATTTGCTGAATGCATCCTCGACCTTCCTGATCAGGCTGTTCAGCCTCATTAGCGCCCATTTGTCGATCTCTTCCATTTCATCGTACGGCACCATCATCGTTTCCGGGTCAAAATCGCTTATGTTGCCGAGGATGAAGCGGGCTGTGTTTCTTATCTTTCGGTAGTTTTCTGAAAGCTGCTTAATGATGTCGTGCGAAATCCTTATATCTGTCTTGTAATCCGAAGAAGCCACCCAAAGCCTTAAGATATCCGCGCCGTACTGGTTTACGACATCCATAGGATCTATTCCGTTTCCGAGGGACTTTGACATTTTTCTGCCCTGGCCGTCCACAACATATCCGTGAGTTAATACTTCCCTGTATGGAGCTCTTCCCTTTGTCACAACGGATGTCAACAGGGATGACTGGAACCAGCCGCGGTGCTGGTCGCTTCCTTCAAGGTACATGTCCGCAGGCCATGAAAGCATCGGATTTGTTTCAAGAACCGCCGCATGCGAGGACCCTGAATCAAACCAGACATCCATTATATCTGTTTCCTTCCTGAATGTGTTGTGACCGCATGAGCACTTGACATCTTCAGGCAGGATTTCGGATGCATCCTTTTCAAACCACGCGGTTGAACCTTCTCTTGCAAACAGGTCCCTTACCGCTTCTATTGTTCTTTCATTTATCAATTCCTTGCCGCATTTATCGCAGTAGAAAATAGGTATCGGAACGCCCCAGAACCTCTGACGCGATATGCACCAGTCATTTCTTTCCGCGACCATCTTCGATATACGCTCTTCGCCCCACTCCGGAATCCACTTCACTGCCTTAATCGCTTCAAGGGCTTCCTTTTTAAAGCTCTCAACCGAAATGAACCACTGCTCCGTTGCCCTGAACAATATCGGGTTTTTGCATCTCCAGCAGTGCGGGTACTGATGATCAACGTCGGTGTCGGCAAGCAGCGCGCCCGTTTCTTTCAGGTGCTTCAGTATCGCCTTGTTTGCTTCTTCGTAAGTAAGTCCCGCAAAAGGACCTGCCTCCTTCGTCATTACCCCCTTTCCGTCAACGGGGACTACAACCTCGAGGCTGTCGTATTTTCTGCACACGTCAAAGTCTTCGACACCGTGACCCGGAGCGGTATGGACGCATCCCGTTCCGGCATCAAGAGTAACATGATCTCCCGTTATAACAAGCGAATCCCTGTCCAGGAACGGGTGGTAAGTTACCATGTATTCCATTTCTGCACCGAGAATTTCGCCAAGCACGGTATATTCACTGATTTGCGCAACCTTCATAACATTTTCCAGCAGTTCTTTTGCAACAATATACTTTTCGCTGCCGACTCTGACAATTGAATAGACAAAGTCCGGGTTGACCGAAATCGCGACATTACCGGGGAGTGTCCATATTGTTGTTGTCCATATCAAAACATAAGTGTTTTCGGGGTCGATACCCATTTTCGAAAGCTTGCCCTTATCGTCTTTAAGCAGGAACTTCACATAAACCGACCTGCTGCGCTTATCCATATAATCAATCTCGGCTTCTGCCAGCGCCGTTTCGCAGTCAGGGCACCAATATACCGGTTTTAATCCTTTATATATGCAGCCGCACTGCGCCATTTTGCCGAAAACCTCTATCTGTTTCGCTTCGTATTCAGGCTTCAGCGTAATGTACGGGTTATCCCAGTCACCAACAACTCCAAGGCGCTTGAATGACTCGCGCTGGATATCAAGATATTTTAGCGCGAATTCCTCACAGGCTTTTCTGAACTTTACCGGCCCGACTTCATGACGGTTCAGCCCCAGTTCATTTATAGCGCGGTTTTCTATAGGCAGCCCGTGAGTATCCCAGCCCGGTACATATGGGGTATAATACCCTTTCATATCATAGTACCTGATAACAATATCCTTAAGCACCTTATTAAGCGCGGTACCCATATGAATGTCCCCGTTAGCGTATGGCGGACCGTCATGCAGAATGAATTTTTTTCCGCCTTTGTTTCTTTCAAGGCGCTTATGGTATATATCTTTTTCCTTCCATTCCTTAAGGATTTCAGGTTCTTTCTGCGGTAAATTCCCCCTCATCGGAAAATCCGTCTTAGGAAGATTAAGCGTTTTTCCATAATCCATTTCCTTACAGCCTCCGTTTTATTTTAGTTGTTTATATTGTTTCCAAAATTAATAAAGCCTTTCGTCACTCATGGGACGAAAGGCATACTTACGCGGTACCACCCAAATTGCGGACAATAAGCCCGCCACTCTCACGGGATATAACGGTCCCACCCGGCTTCCTTACTCCTTTCGTTTCGGGTTGCGGCTTCCGGAGGATTTTCAGCAAGCTTACCTGCGAAGCTCTCACCTAACCTTCGCTCTCTTTGAGGATACACTTTGCTTACTCGTTCCGATCACAGCCGTTAAAATGTTTAAACTTAATTATATACGACAAAACAGGCCCCTGTCAAGAATACAAAGCAAAGACGGCGTAATATTCTAAATTGCAAGTTTAAATGCCCACCATTTTGTACCAGTTATGTCTATGTTGATAATATCTGTCTCTCCCCCTAGGGGGAGAGAGGAAATTTTTTACATATGCCTATACTGCCATCATCTCG
>Ga0134100_1002674_pt1 | contig 13415 bp, 14 predicted proteins | sample 11_taG_2_FD_94444 | JGI IMG/M metagenome (GOLD analysis project Ga0134100, IMG submission 94444) | Switchgrass degrading microbial communities from high solid loading bioreactors in New Hampshire, USA - 11_42_5_180_A3 metaG | ecosystem: Engineered > Bioreactor > Semi-continuous > Anaerobic >...
AGCATCCTGCCCGTAGCCTTACCCTCAATAGTCATTATCAAGACCAATAGGATGGCTGCATTACCAATACGTGTCTTACTTACCCCCCTATGTTTTTCCCCTTACTCTCTCGGGGAAGAAACCGCATCAGGCCTTTAACTATTACCATTTCCATTTATAGCTGTAACATCGTCGTTACCAATATGCTCGTTAGAATATTCTACATCGATATTCAATTTCATTCCAAAGAATAGAATGAAGAGCAGCAGCATGTGCAATCCCTTGTCTAACTTTGTCGTTAGCGTAAAGTTTTGGTAGGCGGTGGCAGGAAAAACGCGTGTGGAGATAAAAATAGAGACCTCACACCAACAGATAGACAGAAAGGAGCGAGGTCTCATGAAGAGCGATGGCGTAGACATCGCCCTCAACCCTAGTGTGCTGGATTTTGTAGAGGATATCAAGACTTTGGAGCAAGCCTGCTGTTGGTCTGTGATATTGTCAGGGTGTAACTAGTCTGTGAAAATGTCAGTATGGAGAGCTTTATCATGACCCAAAAAGATGCTGAGAGACACCACATAGTCAAGAAGTGCCTGGAGGGTTCGCTAACCGTTAGTGAGGCGGCTGAGATGCTAAGACTCAGCGAGCGCCAAATCTACCGACTGAAAGCTGGTGTAAAAAAACTAGGGGCGAAGGCCATTCCTCACAAAAACAGGGGGCGCAAACCCAGCCATGCACTTACCCCGGAAATTGAAGAGAAAGTACTGCTGGCCGTGGAAAAATACCCCGGTGCTAACTACTCACACCTTACCGACATGCTCAACGAACGCGAGGACGTCTCTATCAGTGTTTCCTCCGTTCGACGCATCCTTCACAGAGCTGGGATCCCCAGCAGCAAGAAACGGCGCCGGCCAAAGCAGCATCGTCTACGAGAACGCAAGGCAGCAGAAGGTGAAATGGTACAGATCGATGCTTCCCTTCATAACTGGTTAGGCGATAGAGGGCCAATGTTTACCTTGCATGCCGCTATCGATGATGCTACTGGAAAGGTTCTCGCCGCACAGTTCATGGAAACCGAGACCCTGGAAGGCTACTTGCTCGTGCTGCTTCAGATCCTGCAAAACAACGGCAGACCCGTTTGTCTTTATGGCGATCAGCACACTATCTTCAGGTCTCCCAAGGCGGCCAAACTAACCATCGAAGACGAACTCAATGGAATTCGGGTTGAACCAACACAGTTTGGAAAGGGTCAAGTCCTGATTGTGGTGTAAATTCTCCTCCTAGTTGTTGAGTTCAAGCGGCAGTGTTGCGCTTAGGCTCCATCTCCGCAGGTTTGTTATCGTTTTCCGAGCTCTTGTGCTCCCAGTAGGCTTCCATTCGAAAGTACAGCCGTCCAGTTGTCCACTCCTCATCCTGCTCCATCAATAGGGCCCCCAATAAACGCAGGGCTGAGTCGACGTTGGGGAAGATTCCAACCACTCGCTCCCGCCGCCGCACTTCCCGATTTAGGCGTTCCAGCCCATTGGTGCTGCGAAGTCTGCGTCGATAGGGCTCAGGCAAGGCCATAACGGCCATGGCATCCTCGAAGCCTGCCTCCAGGCAGGCAACAGCCCGTGGTGCCTTCTGAGCGTACTCTTCTACGATGTCATCGAGGAGATTGCGAGCCGTCTTCATATCTGGTGCATTGAACATGAGCCGCAGCTGCGACTTCAATGCGTCCTGATGCCGTTTTGGACAGGCATCCAAGATGTTGCGCATGAAGTGTACCTGGCAGCGCTGCCATGAAACACCTTGAAAGCGGCGTTTGACAGCGTTGACTAAACCGCCGTGGTGATCGGAGACCACCAGATCGACACCTTGTAGTCCCCGCTCGTTTAGCCAGCGGAAGAACTCAGACCACACAGCCTCCGACTCACTGTCGCCGATCATAACCCCGAGCACTTCACGACGACCTTCTTCGTTGACGCCAACGGCGAGCAAAGCGCTCTGCGGCACCACTCGGCCCTCTTGGCGGATCTTCAGCTGGAGCGCATCGACGATGACAAAGGGGATCCGCTTATCCTTGAGCGATCGCTCGTTCCATCCTGACACCACTGGGTCGAGCGCCTTGCACAACTCAGATATCGTGGACTTTGAAAAGCTTGTCCCACAAAGCTCTTCGGTAGTCCGACGGACTTTACGCGTAGACACCCCGTTGATCACCATCTCCATGAGGGCGAGAAGCAGTGCCTGCTCACTGCGCTGATACCTGCTGAACAAGTCCGTAGAGAATGAGCCGCTGCGAACCCGAGGAATTCGAAGCTCCAGGGTGCCCACGCGGGTTTTCATCTCCCTGTCCCGATAGCCATTGCGGTAACCTTCTCGCTCATCAGTGCGCTCGTACGGTCCTGCTTTGAGATGCTCGCTCACCTGTGCCTCCAACACCTGGTTGAGCACCGACTCCAACAACTTGCGGACTCCCTCATCGCCAAGAAAAAGTTGATGCAAAACCTCGCCATCTACGGTAATCTGGTATTGGGCCATCCTCTCTAACCTCCTGTTGGTTTTGTCTTCACAACTCAACCATTACCAGGAGGGGGATGGCCCTTCCTGCTGCTATGCCATCCTCATTCTCGAATTTACACCATCATACTGGACACTACTTAATGTTTTTTCTCGTGTTTCTTCTACTTCTCCACATCCAACAAGGTTGATCATTGCTAAACATAATACAAGCAGAAAACTTATGAATTTCAACTGAATCACCCCAAGCCACTCTACCTCAAAACATATTTTTAATCTTAAAAACTGCCGTACCCTCAGCAGGAGAGGGGAATATACCGGGGTCGGGGTGAGAGCATTCGGCCTGAATCAAAAAGGTCGCCCCGTGTGGGGCGACCTTTTGCTCAACTGTACCGGATGCTACTTGACGCGCACGCCACCGGTAACCGAAATTTCCTTGCGATACTGCTTCAACCAGCCGTACTTCGCAGGGTCCTCGATGATGAGGTTGTCGAGCGCCTCCGCATCATAGACCACTCGCGTCCCCTCGGAGGCCAGCCGGGCATAGCCGGTGCCATCGGACCAGCTCTCGCCGCGATACTCCAGCAGCATTTCGAGACGCTGCTTGGCCCTTGCTACAACCGGGTCTACCTCTTCCTCCACTTCGGAAAGGCGCTCGCGCGCCTCCCGGATGAGCGCAACCATTTCCGCAATCTCCTCGTCCACGGATTTGATCGCGTTCGGGTCAAGCCGCTCACGGTTGCGAATATCCTCAGCCATACAAATACCTCTTCAACCAACAACGCGTACGAGCTTATATTTTACCTCATCCGGGCCCATACCGCGATGATACAGGCGCTTTTTTATGGCTGATTTAGGTGGCGCGCATCGCACATATCAAACCTAAAACTGCTCTTTATACAGGCAAAGAAAGCCTATCCGGCTGCTCTAAGCCCACATCTCGCGCAGGTTCTCCCACAGGATGTACAGTGCCATGAGCACAACCAGCCCGATCACAATCGGCTGGAAGAAGTTGATCAGGATGATGACCGCCGCGACGAGCGCCAGCACCACCGTCACCAGTACGACAAGCTGCCCCAGCCAGCGGCGGAAGGCCGCCTCCAGCACGAGGATCAGCGCCAGCAGGATGCCCAGCCCGATCCACAGCGGTTCTTCAAACACGATCAGCGCGACGAACGCCAGCGCCACCAGCCCAATGCTGGTCGCCGCCCACAGTTCTGCGAGGAGCCCCAGCCGGAGTTGCTCATCGCTAAGGGGCCGGTGCCCGCGCCGGATATGCGCGCGGATCGGCCCGTAATCGCCCTCGCGCAGCCGTTCGATATGGTGCTCCAGCGCTTCGAGCAGCGCTTCATCCCGCGCAAGCTGCGCGCGCGCCTCGTCAAGCTGCGTCCTGAGCGCCTCCATCTGCTGGGCCTGCTGCTCAAACAGCGGCTTAAGGTGCGGCAGGCCGCGCATCGCGTCCATTTCCACGCCCAGCCGCATCAACTCGGTATGTGTGTGCTCGATGAGGTCGTTCAGTTCGTCGCGCCGGTTCAGGATGGCCGCCCGCCTGCCGAAGGCGCGCTCCAGCGCACGGCTCGGCGGCGGGACTTTCTCCAGCCCGGCCCAGCCAACCGGATCGTACCACGCACGGCGCACCGAGCCGTCCCGGTTGTACATCGGCCCGGCGGGGGCGTCCTCGCCGGCAAACGGATCCTGCATGTAGAAGCCCCACAGGCCGCGATACAGCCGCACCCAGTCCGGCACGGGGTCCAGCAGGATAGGTTCGTCCCACTCACGCTCCTGGCCCGGCCCGATGCCGCGCCCGTCGCCGCGTGCGTAGTCGATAAACGGGATGCGGAAGATGTTGAGCGCGGGCTGATCGGGCGGGTGCGTAAGCTGCACCCCCCAGTATTCCTCCAGCGCCTCGTTGCGCGCCTTCTGGATGCGGTCGGCCAGCTGGACGAGCGGGCGCATAAACGGCAGGTCGATCTCGGTGAGGTACTCGCCGGGCTGGAAGTAGCTGGCGTGCGAACCGGCGGCGACGTACACAACCGGATGCTCCCCAACCTTGTCGAGTTCGGGGTCCGTCCAGTGGCGGCGCAGATCGTCGCCGAAGTAATCGTGCGAGGCATACGCCACCCACTCCGGCTTGATCTGGTGGTCGTCGTCCTCGTACACGTAGATGCTCACCTGCTCCCAGTCGGCCTCATGGTCGTTGATGCCGAAGAAGCCGGAGCGCCAGTTGTTATACGCGTAGAAGAACCAGTACTGGAGCACAATCCAGTCCTGGTCGCGCACGACGCGGCCATAGTAGCAGGTATGCGGAGACTCCCGCATGATGCGCTCGTAGGTCATTGAGGCGGCGGCGGCAGTATCGCCGGGGATGCGCCCCCGCGCCAGCAGCACGAGCGACAGCAAGGCCTCCACAAAACGGGAAATGTAGCCAACGCGCGCCAGCCTGCCCCGCCCCGCCTCAAACACGTCCAGTTCGTCACGCTCCTTGCGGCGGCGGCTCTCCTCAAGCTGGTAGCGGGCGAGGTCGGCCAGGTTCAGCGGCTCGATGAACTGGAGATAGGTGACGGCGTCGAAGCCCTCAGCGCGGTGCTCGGCCAGCTTCTCCAGCGTGAGCTGGCCCTCCGGCACGAGGCACCGGGCCGCCGACCCGCTGCGCTGGATCCACAGGCTGCTCTCGCGCACGTAGGCTTCGGCGCTCATCGGGAAGAAACGCTCGCCGCGCGTGTAGCGCAGCACCGGCTCGAACCGCCTCAGCAGGGCGATGTCTTCAGCGCGTCCCATTGTTCTTATCCTCGATGGGGAGAAACGCCACGTGCACGCCCGGCAGCAGCAGGTACACCACCACAAACACGGCGTACACCAGGATCAGATAGCTGTAGAACGGCGCGGAGACAAAGTACAGCACCAGCCCCAGTATCAGGCTCAACGCCTGGGAGAACATCACCTGATGCCAGGCGCTCCGCCACTGCTGCAAAATCGTCAGGATGGCGAAGAACCCGGAGCCGATAATCATGATAATGCCCAGGATTTCAAGCACCTGGAAGGCCTCCGGCCCACCCTCCAGCACCTCGCGGATGGTCAGGTTATCGGTTTCGGAGACGAGGTATATGCCCAGGGCAAAGTGACCGGCCATCTGCCCCAGCAGCAGGAGCATCACCGCGACGACCGGCCAGGGACGTTTGCGAACCCGGGGGGCAGCGTGCTCCTCGGTCGCCTCGCGTTCGATGGGAACGTTAGCCATGCGCTCTCGTGTTTCCCTCTCCCTCCTGTCAGTCTGTACTGCGCCGCTCTCCTTGATCCAACCAGCCCATACCCCCGGAGTCAACCGGCGGGCGCAAGCCGCCGGGGAGAGCGGCGCAGGTGAAGCTCCCCGGTCCGTCAGTCGATGGACTCCTCGATGACAGTCGAGTCGCCCATCGTGTCCTCCAGCGTGAAGCCGATCTTGATCGTCACCTGCCAGTACGCGACTCTGCCCCCCTCAATGTAGCCGCGTGTGTCGACCACCTCAAACCAGCGCATGTTCTTGATCGTCTTATTGGCGCGGGCAATGGCGTTCTGGATCGCGTCCTCCATGCTCACGGTTGACGACCCGGTCAGCTCGATCTTCTTGTAAATATGATCAGGCATTCTGTCCCTCCGGTGGCTGCTTGCGAATAATGCGTGGACCTCGATTATAGCAGGCTGCCGCGCGATCCTTCCCCCTAGCCGCGCGGCACCGGCACCGGGCCGGTCATCTGCACGAGCGCAATGACGACCATCGCAACGCCGAGCGCTCCGCAGATCACCCGCGCACGGTCCCGCCCGACACGCCGCACCAGCCAGGCCGCGCCGCCCGCGCGGAAGAACCAATCCCAGTTATACACACTGGCGACAGCCCCCACCCCGCCGACCACAAACAGCAGCAGGATCACGGTAGACGACAGGGCAATGGAAATATCCGGGCGCATGGCGTTCCTCACTCGTCCAGGCGATAGTATTTGCGGATGCCCCACTCAAAGAGGCGACCCGGAATGAAAGGGCGCAGCGCGATCATGGCGCGCTGGGCCAGCGGCCCGACGGTGTAGCGCACCTTCGGGCGCGGCGTCTCGATGATGCGGCGTATAAGCCGCGCCGCCTGCTCGGGGTGCGCGCCCGACTGCTCGTCGGCTTCCATCACCCCGACACAGCGCCGCGCGCGCTCGCCGTAGGGGCTGGACTCCGTCGACTCCGATGTCCACTGGCGCTGTGCGGTGAACCCGGTGCGGAAGTCGCCCGGCTCCAGCAGGGCCACCCGCACCCCGAAAGGCGCGACTTCCATGCGCAGCGCCTCGGTCAGCCCTTCCAGCGCGAACTTGCTGGCGCTGTACCAGCCCTGGAACGGCAAGCCGACGCGCCCGCCGAGCGAGCTGACGTTGAGGATGAACCCGCTGCCCTGCCGCCGCATCACGGGCAGCGCCGCCCGGCACACTCGCAGCACGCCGAGCAGGTTCACGTCAAGCTGGCGCATCGCCTCCTCAGGCGTCGTCTCCTCGACCGCCCCGGCGATGCCGTACCCGGCATTGTTCACGACGACATCGAGCCGCCCCTCCTGTGTGACGATGTGCTCGACGGCCTGCCGCACCGAGGCCTCGTCGGCGACGTCCACTTGCAGCAGCGGGAAGGGCAGTTCCGGCGCAGCCTCGGGCTTGCGGCTCGTGCCATAGACGCGGTAGCCGTGCTCATGCAGATGCTCGGCGGTGGCGCGGCCCAGGCCGGACGACGCGCCGGTGATCAGGACGACGGGTTGGGAAGGCTTCATGTGGCTGGCTCTCTCTTGTGATGAGTTATTCAGACTCCCTGGACGCGGATGTGCGAAAACTTCACGCGGATCGGCTGCGAGTATATCTGCGACATGCTCTCAGGCGTCAGCCCGATGTTCTGCATGCCCCGGCGGTACTTCTCGATATAGGCCGGGTTGTCCTTGACGGCGGGCGCGGAATCATCGAGTGTCGCCCGCCCCAGAAACACGACGACGTCGGCGCCGCGCTCGTCGCTGTTGAAGTTGACGGCAACCCGGTCATTATTGCGGATGTTGCGCACCTTGAGCGACTGCGGCGGCGTGTAGATCGTGATCTCGTCGCCGCCCTCCCACACGAACCAGACCGGCGTCGGCTGTGGGACGCCATCCGGGCTGACGGTCGTGAGCCACACGACCGATTCGCTGCGCAGCCGCTCGGCGGCATGGGCGCGATTGGCGTCGGACAGGTTGAGCATATTCCCCCCTCTTTTTGCTGTTCGCTCACTTTCGTAACTGCCGGGGTCTTGCCTACCATCGATAGGGCTGCCCCCCTCACCCCCGGCGAGCCATCAGGCTCGCCGACCCCTCTCCCACAGGGGGCGAGGGGTGTTTGCTCACCGGGAGCCGGTAAATTTTCCCCTTCTCCCCTCTGTGGGAGAAGGGGTGCTCCGGGCCGCCGCAGGCGGTCCGGGGCGGGGATGAGGGGGTCGCCCCTACGCCCCCCGCTCCACCACCTGCCCCATCGGCTCGACGTCGTAGCCGGGCAGCGACGCCACCGCCGCGCGGAACGCCTCGTCGTGCAGCAGGCCCAGCAGCGGCTGGAGCAGGTCGCTCTCGTAGTGCTCGCGCGGGATGACCAGATCGTACCGCTCCCAGCCGATCGTCACGAAGTCAAGTTCCAGCGCGCGCGCCGCCGCACGGACGCCCATCCCGGTGCTCGCCGTGCCGCTTGCGACCGCCGCCGCCACCGCGAGGTGCGTGTACTCCTCGCGCCCGTAGCCCTGGATTGACGCCGGGTCGATGCCGCGCCGCCCCAGTTCGTAGTCAAGCAGGATGCGCGTGCCCGCGCCTCGCTGCCGGTTGACGATGCTCACATCCTCGCGGGTCAGGTCGTCAATCGAGGTGATGCCCTGCGGGTTGCCCGGCGGGACGATCAGCCCCTGCTCACGGCGAACGAGCGTCACGAGCACCACGTCACGGCCCGGCAGGTACTGGTCGATGTAGCGCCAGTTGTAGTCGCCGGTCTCCGGGTCGAGCAGGTGCGAGCCGGCAAAGTGCGCCTCGCCGCGTCGCAGCGCGACAAGCCCGCCCAGGCTGCCCACGTTCGCCGAGGACAGGCGCATGCCGGGTGCGCGCTCGGCGAGGTACTGCGCCAGCAGGTCGAGAATGATGTCATGAGAGCCGATAGCGACGATCGTGCGCGCGATCTGCGCGGGCGAACGGTACAGGTTGACCGTCACCTCTGCGCCCGCGTCAAGCCCCTCCGAGAAGCGGGGGATGCGCACAATGCCATCCGCCCGCACCAGCGACGAGATCACGCCCGCCCCGCGCGAGAGCGGCGTGGCGATCACCCGGTCGCCCACCTGCCCCACCGTCACGCGGACGTAGTCGTCATCGCCCGGCGGCGAGACGACCTTACGGCTGATCGCCGCCTTGATCGTCGGCGGCTCAGCGGGCGGCAGGCCCAGCCAGCGGCTGATCAGCCGCTCGACGAAGATCTCGCCGGTCAGCGCCGCCGACACCGGGTAGCCCGGCACGCCCACGACCGGCACGGCACGGCCCGCATCATTGCTTGCGCCCAGCATCCCGAAGATCACCGGGTGGCCGGGCCGCACGGCGACGCCGTGTACCAGCACCTCGCCAAGCTCCCGCACCACGTGGACGGTGTAGTCCTCCGTCCCGGCGCTCGACCCAGCGTTGATCAGCACCAGGTCATGCTCGCGTGCCGCCTCGGCAACCGCCGCCCTGAGCTGCTCGTAATCGTCCGGCACGATATGCCAGCGGGTCGCGACGCCGCCCCAGGACTCGATCTGGGCGGCGAGTACGAGGCTGTTGTACTCGATAATCTGCCCGCGCCGGATCTCGCCGCGTGCGGCCTGCTCCGCGCTGACCAGTTCGCTGCCCGTCGGGATGATCGCCACGCGGGGCCGCCGCCGCACGCGCACCGTGGCGTAGCCGCTGCCCGCCACCGCGCCGAGGTCTACCGGGCGCAGCAGGTGGTTGGCCGGGAGCACCAGTTCGGTTGCTACCATGTCCTCGCCCATCTGCCGGACGTGCTGCCAGGGCGCAACCGACTGGCGGATGAGCAGTTCGCCGGGCCGCTCACCCGGCTGCACGTTCTCGATCATGATCACGGCGTTGGCCCAGGGCGGCATGGCGTGCCCGGTGTTGACGGGCTTCGCCGGGCGCTCCACGCGCTCCAGGTCCTCGTCGCTCTCGACGGTCTGGAGCGCAACCGGGTTCGTCTCCGACGCGCCCTGTGTGTCCCGCGAGCGCACCGCGTAGCCATCCATTGCGCTGGCATGGTAGTGCGGCGCGCTGACCTTCGCCCATACCGGCTCGGCAGTCACGCGGCCCCGCGCCTCGGCGAGGGGTACCTCCTCGCCGGGGAACGGCGACCACAGCCCCGCCTGCTCCAGCGCGCTCGTGAAGTGCGCCCAGGCCTCGTCCATTGGAATATCATGGAGATAAACGTTGCGTTTTCGCATCAGGATGCCTCTTGGTGAGTGGTCGATATAGTGGTCTGTGGCTTGTGGCTTACGGCTTATAGCCTATAGCTTATGGTAAGTTGCTATCGAGCGAGCGCAGCAAGCGGGCCATATGCTATACGCTATATGCCATATGCCATATAGCGAGCGTAGCGAGCGAGCCATCCGCCACACGCCCATTATACCGGAGATACTCCTGGCGGGGTCAGACCCAGCGCCGGATGAGGCGCATCACGCCCAGCGCGGCGAAGTACGGGGCCAGCGCCAGCCCGATGGTGAGCAGCACGCGCAGGGTGCCATCCCACCGCTCCAGCGGCAGCAGGATGATAGGCAGCACCAGCGCGCCCGCCACGAGCAGCGCAAGGATGCCGCCCGCAACCCCGGCAGTCACCGCCCGGCGCGTACGCAGCGTCACCCCGATGCTCAGCACAATCGCCAGCAGCGTCACGCCCCATAGACCAAGCACCCAGCCGCCGAACTCCGGGGTAAAGCCGATCGTCTGGAACCGCCAGGAAACCAGCCCTCTGGGCGGCGCGGGCAGGCGGAGCCAGCGGCTCAGGATGGGCGAAGTGGGGTACATGGAGATCACATTCCGCATAGACCAGTGGATCACGGCGACGAAGAACGCCGGCACGAGCGCCGCGCCGAACGCGAGCAGCAGCCGCAGCCGCTGCAGCACGAGCGCCAGGTGGAAGCGCACCAGCGCGATCCTCGGCACGTGCGTCAGGCGGACCAGTTGGTACGTATCCGTCTGCATGGTGCGGGCGGTGTTCAGCCCGGCGAACAGCGCGGACACCATCACGATCAGCAGGAGCGTGCTGCCGGTGCCAAACAACCCGACAAACCACACCGACGCCCCGGGGCGGCGGGCGGCCAGCAGCGCGTTCATCGCGGGGAGCAGCGTCACTGCCGCCACCACCATGACACCGAGCGCCAGCAGCGGGAAGGTGAACCAGCGTGCGCGCGGAACCAGCCGGGTGAGGGCGCGCCGGGAATCAAGCATCACGCCCTGCCCCTTCGCAGCCACCCCCGATCGCGTGGCTGGCATAAGCCAGCGTTTCAACGTTCGCCATTCCGGTCCCCCCCTCTCACGCATCGCGGAATGAGCCTTTGGAGCGTGCAGTGTTAACGTTATGATAAACGATTCCGGCGGCGCCCGTAAAGGGGACGCAAAAGCGGGCCGGTCACCGTTCGACCCGCCCGCCATCCGTTTCTCCAACGTTATTCCGGCGCTGTTCCGCCCGCCCCGGCGCGGCTCGTCCGGTCACTCACCCCCCATGCCGACGCCCAGCCCGATGGCCGCCGCCAGCCCCGCGCCGATGCCCAGCGGGACGCTATCCGCAAACGCGCCGAGCGCGATGCCCATTAACACGCCAAGCGCCACGCCGACGAGCGACCAGCGTGTCACTCCCCGCGCCTCCTCTTCAGGCTGCTGGTCGATTGGATTCTCCGTCATGCCATGATGCCCCCTGCTCCAGCCGGTTAATAGGGCAGAGTATAGCAGACGGACCTGCTATTCTCCGCCCGTACCGCCGCTGCGGTGGCCGTCGTGAGTCTTCCGCATCTCATCGCGGTCGATGTAGTGGCGCAACCCACCGCCTTCGATGGCCCAGATGCCCGTTGCGAAGCGGTCGATAAAGGCGCGGTCGTGGACGGTCGCCAGTACCGTGCCGGGGAAGGCGTCGAGCGCCTCCTCGAACCGCTCCCGCGACTCGATGTCGAGGTGGTTGATCGGCTCGTCAAGCACGAGGCAGTTCGCGCCCATCGCCACCAGCCGCGCGAGCAGCAGGCGCGCGCGCTCACCGTAGCTGAGGCGGCCCACCGGCACGAACACGTCATCCCCCGCGAACAGGAAGAAGTGCAGGAAGCTGCGGGCGTCCGTCTCGGTCATCGGCGCGGTGCGCAGGATCACGTCGAGCGGCGTCGCCGCCGGGTCGAGCGCCTCTTGCTTCTGCGGCATGTAGCCCAGGCGCACGTTCGCGCCGAGGCGCACGCTGCCCTCGCGCGGCGCGATCTCTCCCATGATGATGCGCAGCAGCGTGGACTTCCCCGAGCCGTTCGGCCCGAGCAGCGCGATGCGCTCGCCGTGGCGCAGGGTGGCGCTGGCATCTCGGAAGAGCCAGTTCACCCCGTCGAACGTGTGCCCGACGCCCTTGAGCGTGAGAACCTCCTGCCCGCTGCGCGGCATCTCGCCAAAGTCGAACTTCAGCCCCCAGTGACGCTCTGGCTTCTCCACCCGCTCGTCGGACGCAAGGTAGCGCTCCAGCTTCTTCTCCCGCGCGAGCGCCTTCTTCGCGACCTTCTTGGCGTAGCGGCGCGGGCCGGGCGTTCGCGGCGTTGTCGTCATCTCGACGCTCTTGGCCTGCATCTTCGTCCGGTGGATATCCTCCTGAATGCGGCGGATCTCGGCCTGCTGGTCCTTCCAGGCACTCCACTGGCGCTCGCGCTCGGCGGCCTTTGCCTCGGCGTAATCGCTGTACGTGCCGGGATACTCCGTCACAGTGTGCGTGCGTGGGTCGAGTTCCAGCACGCGCGTAACGGTGCGGTCGAGGAAAGTGCGGTCGTGCGAGACGATGAGCACCGCGCCGTCGTAGCCCGCGAGGAAGCCTTCCAGCCACTCCAGCGCCTCGATGTCGAGGTGGTTGGTCGGCTCGTCGAGCAGCAGCAGCGTCGGCGACGCAAGCAGGATGCCCGCCAGCCCCGCCCGTGTCTGCTCGCCGCCGCTCAACTGCTCGACCGGCGTGTCCGGCGCGATACCGTCGAGGCCCAGATCGGCGAGCAGTTCCTCAACGCGCGGCTCGACGGCATAGCCGCCCAGCGCCTCGAAGCGGAGCAGTGCGCGGTCGTACTCGTCCATCAGTCGCGCCAGGTCATCGCCATCGGCCTGCGCCATCTGCTCGGCGATGTGCTCCAGGCTGCGGCGGGCCTCCTCCCAGCCGTCGATGCCGGCCCGCACCACCTGCCCGACGGTCATGCCAGGCGTGGGCTTCACACCCTGCCGCAGATAGCCGAGCCGGGCGGTGGGGAGGAAATGCACCGAACCGGCGTCGGGCTGCTCCTCACCCGCGATGATGCGCAGCAGCGTCGTCTTGCCGGAGCCGTTCGGCCCGATCAGCGCGACGCGCTCGCCCGCGTTGACGACAAAGGACACGTCCTCAAGGACGGACTGTATTCCGTATGACTTTGAAAGATTTCGGACGATCAACATCATGCACACTCCTGTGAAGAACCTGGGCGTTCTTCCCCGAGCCGGGGGACGAAAAAACTGCCGCACAGCTTACGCTGCACCGCAGAGAACGGTTCGCACCACGCCGGAACGGCCCCGCAGCCGCTATCGACCGGGGGACGGGAGTATCCGTGACGCGCAGTGCGTTATCGGGTTGGAGTGCGCATACTACCTGTGGTTTTCCTGTCAGGGACGCGCTTGCCAGGCGCGACCGGTTGGCTCAAATCGCCTCGATTATACCGGGAATTGG
>Ga0134100_1002682_pt1 | contig 13381 bp, 10 predicted proteins | sample 11_taG_2_FD_94444 | JGI IMG/M metagenome (GOLD analysis project Ga0134100, IMG submission 94444) | Switchgrass degrading microbial communities from high solid loading bioreactors in New Hampshire, USA - 11_42_5_180_A3 metaG | ecosystem: Engineered > Bioreactor > Semi-continuous > Anaerobic >...
GCAGCTATACAGCATACATGATGTTTATCGATGAAAGGGATTGGGGAACAAATGAGGAAAGGGATTGCATTGATATGTTTGGCCATCTATATGTTGACACTGACGGCATGCCAGATTGTAGAGGCACCGCATATAGCAGAACAGGATATCGACATGGGTGAAACTGAGGAGGAAAAGGTTCAAACTCCCGAGCCTCAAATGGGGGGCGAGCTGGTGGTACCCATACCATCACCCGATACTCTCAACCCTTTGCTCACCCAATCAAGGGATATGATTAATTTTTTTGGCTTGATATTTGAGGGATTGTTTGAATACGATGAGAACATGAAGCCACAACCCTGCCTGGCCGAATCATGGGATGTGGAAGATGAGGGGAAGCTGTGGCGTTTTCATTTGCGGAAAAATGTGGCTTTCCATGATGGACGGACTCTGACCGGGGAAGACGTGGTGTTTACATTTATGGCATTGCAGGGAGGGCGCCTTGGGTCCTTTTATCAAAAGGGCATTGCCGGCAACGCAAATATACAGAAGGTTGAAACCGATCCCTTTGATCCTTATACGGTAAACGTGTATCTGTCTCAGCCCGTAAACAACTTGCTGGATATTATGACCTTTCCCGTACTGCCGAAATGGGTATATCAATCCGATGAGTTTATGCTGCAGCATAAACAGGATATGAGTTTACTGCCGGTAGGAACGGGACCTTACAGGGTAGAGAAGGGAGGAATTGAGCGGGAGGAAGGCGGAAACGGGCTTGGGCAGATCAGGCTGGTGAGAAACGAAAAGTACTGGGGCAAACGGCCGTACATCGATGCCATACTGGCACGAATTTACCATGATGAGATGGAGGTAAGGCAGGCCTTCTATGATGGGGAGGTAGATTTGATTAATGTTATGGCTACCGTAATTAACCCCTATCCCAGGGAAGAGGATGCAAGGGTGCACAGGTATGTTACGCGCAATTACGAGTTTTTGGCCTTTAACTTGGATCATCCGGTATTGAGCGATGTTAGCGTTAGAAAAGCCATCGCATATGCTCTTGATAGGAAGGATATCATTTTTAAGGTTTATTTGAACAATGCCGAAGCTGTGGATGTACCCATTCCTTCAGATTCCTGGCTTTACGATAGCAGTTATAGGATATACGATTGCGATGTTGATAGGGCAATTGAACTGCTCGAGCAGGCAGGCTGGGTGCTTGATGATCAAATCTCCTATACGAAAGCGCAATCATCGCAAAATGGGGATGCTGAAAATGGCTTGGCGCAGAGTCAGCAGGAGGACAACTGGGTCAGGCATAAAATGATAGATTCTCAAAAAGTTGACCTTAGATTTTCCATTTTAACAAATTCTGAAAATATCTTGAGAAAGGATGCCCTGGAAATAATCGCTCAGCAGCTGAAACGGGTGGGCATTGCGGTGGAGGTAGAAGCACTTCCTTGGGAAGAGCTTATCGAGAGGTTGAAAGATGGCAGGTTTGAAGCGGTATTGATAGGCTATTATCTGGACATATTTCCGGAACTTAAGTTCATGTTCCATTCGGGGGAGATCGGAAATGATCTCAACAATTTTATGAAGTACCGCAGCGATGAGTTGGATGAGCTGCTCGATGAAGCGGCCGTGACTTATCAGGATGCCAGGCTTGTTGAGCTTTACAGCCGCATACAGAAGCATCTGGTTGAACAGCTGCCTGTAGTTAGCCTGTATTTTCAGACAGCCTCCCTTGTGACCGGCAGCAGGGTTTATGGCGTGAAGGCTTCCGGGGAGCTCAATATATACAGGGGCATCGAGGACTGGTATTTGAGCGATTGATGGCGCTTTGCGGTAGCTATCATAACTGTATGAAAAATTCCATCCCAATAAAGATGAATTATCCGAAAAAATATGATAGAATATTTTTCAGCAAAAATGAAGAAAGTATGGGATGAATTTAGCCCAATGAAACAGCCTACATTAGCCCCATGAAAGTAATTGGTTGACTATTTAACAGGTAGGATGTGAATTTGTTAACTTATTTTCGACCAGATTGCATTTTACCAATACGAGAAGGAGGGATACCATGTCTATACTGGTAACAGGTGGTGCTGGGTATATAGGAAGCCATACCTGCGTGGAGTTGCTGGAAGCAGGTTATGATATCGTTGTTGTGGATAACTTTTCTAACAGCAAACCCGAAGCCTTAAGGCGCGTAAAGGAGATAACCGGGAAGGATTTCAAGGTATATGCCGTTGATTTGCTGGACAGGGACGGACTCGATAAGGTGTTTTTTGAGAACGACATTCAAGCCGTAATACACTTTGCAGGGCTTAAGGCCGTTGGCGAGTCTGTAGCCGTACCGCTGAAGTATTACTATAACAACATTACGGGGACTATCATACTGTGCGAGGTCATGCAGAAGCATGGCATCAAAAAAATAGTCTTCAGCTCATCTGCCACCGTATACGGCAAGCCCGAGAGCGTCCCCATAAGGGAGGATTTCCCGCTGGGCCCTACCAATCCATACGGTCGCACCAAGTACATGATAGAGGAGATTTTAAGAGATGTATATGTTGCCGATGATGAGTGGAGCGTCATTCTGCTGCGTTACTTCAACCCCATAGGTGCTCATGAAAGCGGCATAATAGGAGAGGACCCCAACGGTATACCCAATAACTTGATGCCCTATATAACCCAGGTGGCTGTGGGGAAACGGGAAAAGCTGTATGTATTTGGCAACGATTACGATACCCATGACGGTACCGGGGTAAGGGACTACATCCATGTGGTGGATTTGGCCAAAGGCCACCTGAAGGCACTGGAGAAGGCCATGAAAGACAAAGGCGTGGAAGTATACAATCTGGGGACGGGCGTGGGATACAGCGTGCTAGATGTGGTCAATACTTTTGAAAGGGTCAATGGAGTAAAGATACCCTATGTCATTACCGATAGAAGGCCCGGTGATGTGGACAAATGCTACGCCGATCCCACAAAAGCGCACAAGGAACTGGGCTGGAAGGCCGAAAAAAACCTGGAGGACATGTGCAGGGACTCGTGGAACTGGCAGAAGAACAACCCCAACGGGTATGAGGAATAAATTGGCTGGATGTTCAGGCGATGCGGGTCTGTGACGCAATTATAAAAACGGCTGATATTTTCTCAAAGGATAGGGCGTGATAGTACGATGCAGGCAATGGTGAAAAAGAGGATACCGGCGCTGGTGTCATGGACCCTTGTAATTGCATGGATGACCGTAATTTTCTTGTTTTCAGCTCAACCTGCGCATGAGTCCGATGGCCTGAGCAAGAGCGTGATTCTGTTTATCATTGGGCTAGCCAAAAGGGTTATGCCTTTGGCTGACCTGGCGATGGATATAGCGACCCTAAACCATTTTATTAGAAAGGTAGCCCATTTTACTGTCTATCTTGTGCTGGGCATTTTGACTGTAAACTCGCTAAAGGCGAGCGGCGTTCCGATATTTAAAGCCATTATGTGGGCTTTGGTCATATGCATTGCATACGCAGCTACCGATGAGATACACCAGATGTTCGTGCCGGGCAGAGGCGCGCAGGTAAAGGATGTGCTCATAGACTCTGTTGGGGCAGTTGTAGGGATTTGCGTATATTATGGAATAGTGCGGGCTTGATAGATTAATGGTAAGCAGTAAATTCTTACCGGCTGGTGCACCAAAAGCGGTGCACCAGCGATAAGTTTTTGGAATTTTAAATCGGGCGAAGTATAGCTAAGGGGGTATCGGCTATAAGCAAGATCGCACTGTTGTTTAAGAAAATTGTAACGCGCTTGAATCTTATGAGCGGATTGAGGTTCAATTCCATTAAGTACAGGATAATCATTTTATTGGGGATCAGCACCGTAATAAGCTTGATGTTTTCTGCAATAGTTTCATATAATTCAATTATTTCCATCCAGCGCAATAAGATAAATACAGCTATTTCGTCCACTTTAGAACGCCTTACCGATCAATTGGACAGGGATTATTACAGCATAATGCAGATCACCCAGCAGATGATGCCGCAAGGGTATATAGGTAGCGATGTTGATGAATATTTTTTCACTACCCAGCCTTATAATAAATCGGTATTGATACGCAGAATATCCAAGAATTTTGAGCTTATCACCTATCCATATCCTAATGTAGGCCTTGCCATGTATTATGATCCCGAAGATGACGATGTCTTATTCTATAACCTCCCACCGGTTGAGAAATTTTCTTTGGAAGATCTACCCAAGTTAAAGCAGCATTTAGAAATAACCTATCACACCTTTCATCCATCCATATACAAATACGGGGATCAGCAGGTTATCTCGGTGACGCGCACCGCTTTGTTCTCAAACGATGCCAGTTTGATAATCTATGTTGAAGCAAAGAACGACATTAAGAAAAATCTGGACATGCTCTTTAATGCTCAACGTATGAATTATATCTTTTTGCAGATAGATGAAAATAAGGAGATAAAGTATAGCAGTTCTCCAAGCATTTTTGGGCTAGGCCAGAAATTCGATCTGGGTTCCCAAGATCTTACGGGAAGAATCAACGGTTATATATGGAATCAAAGGAAGAGCCAATTTGGTTTTACAAATATCATTTTAGTGCCGACGGATAGTTATAACCGTGAGCTTTATGCATGGAGCACCACCATGGTGCTGGTCACGTTTATCATTCTATTCTTGGTGGCTTTAATGGGAATTATGCTGTATCAGTTGATATATAAGCCTTTGCATTTGTTCGAGCGGGAGATGGAGGAAGTTGGCAGGGGTAATATGGAAATGATAGATTATCACATGGATATAAAAGAATTTGATCGTATGTTTGATAAATTCAACACCATGAAAATGCAGATTCAGGCTCTCATGCGCGATATAGAGAAGAAGGAGAAACAGCGCCATGCTCTGGAAGTGGAAAAGCTGTATTACCAAATTAACCCTCATTTCTTGATGAATGCGCTGAATTCGGTTCATTGGATGGCCGTTATAAACAGGCAGCACGATATAAGCAATTATATATCGAAGCTCAATTACATTCTAAGCTACAGCCTGGGTAAGACAGATCAAGATACCACCCTTAGGACCGAAGTAAAGATGCTTCAAACCTACCTGGATCTGCAGAAGATGCGGTATGACTTTGAAGCCTTTGTAAACGTAGTGGAAGGTGATTATCTTGATATCCGTGTACCAAGGCTTATATTACAGCCGCTGGCAGAAAACGCTATTTGTCACGGGCTTGATCAAAATGGTATACTAACTATAGATGTATTGCCGGATTACTGGAACAAAATGGTTAAAGTGATCATTCAGGATAATGGTAAGGGGTTGGATTCGGAAATTCTCGAAACCATCCGTTCTCGAAGTAGATGGAATAATGGGGCATTTGGCCGGGGAATAGGTTTGCGGTATGTCCATCTTATGCTTGAGTCTTTCTACGGGGATCGCGCTTCAATGATTGTTGAGAGTAAGCCTCATGAGGGAACGACGGTCAAGCTCTTGTTACCATTCAGTTAAAGGAGGCGAATTGATGATCCGGGTATTGATAGTCGAGGACGATAAGCTGGCGCGCAAAGGTATTATTTCCATGATACCCTGGAATTCTTATAACATGGAAGTTGTGGGGGACGTACCCAATGGCGCAAAAGCCCTGGAATTTCTTGCCGACAATCCGGTGGATTTAATGTTTGTTGACCTTGCGATGCCCGTGATGTCCGGGATAGAGTTAATGGAAAGGGTACGGGATAAGTATCCCAACGTTAATTTTGTGGTACTGACATTTCACGAGAATTTTGAGTACGTGCAAACGGCGCTTCGCTTAGGTGCACTGGACTATATTTCTAAAGCGGAGCTGGAATCGGAAAATTATGATCAGATTTTTCGACGCATTTTACAGAGGATTGAGGAAAAGAGCGGATCGAATGCATTCAGTAACGAAGACCATGGTGGGACCAGCATAGACGCTGAGATGTGGGAAAAGCTAAAGCATAGCTGGTACCAGCTATACTGGTTGTATGACGATGAAGTGTTTGAGGAGCTGTGCTCACGGATAGAAAAGGGCGATGTTCCAATACGTTATGTAGAGCAGCTGTTTATAAAGCTTTTGGTGATGGTTGAAATGGCTACAGGATTTAAGAATGAGACTATGCCGGATATCAGGGATATTAATAGTGCCCTGGAATGGATGAGAAATTATAGGGAATCCTTGTATTACAGAGCTTTACAAACCAGAGACCTGGGCAATATAGCGGTGTGCATGATGAAAGCAAAAGCTTATGTGAGAGAAAATATTGGCGAGAAGATTCGCCAGGAGGATGTGGCTTCTTACGTTAATATGAGCAGGAGCTATTTCTCGCAGGCCTTTAAGAAAATGGTGGGAATTACATTCAATGATTATCTAAAGAAGGAGAGGATTGCTGTAGCCAAAAAGCTACTGATTGGTTCAAGCCAATCACTGACCAGCATAGCTCAGGCTGTAGGCTATGAGGATGTCAGGTATTTTAACCACGTATTTCACGAACTGGTTGGTATGCATCCGTTGGAATACAGGCAAAAGTTTTCTTCATACAGCGATAATTGTTAGATGTATAGATAACAGGAATCCCCCTTATTGCTGCAAGCCTGCATAGATGTGCTATAAACGTAGAACAGTACACCGTTTACTAGTAAGTTTTTCTTTAATATCATTAAGGTATAAATCAAAGTGCTCGAAAGCATGAGGGCTTTCGGGTTATACAATAATTAGAAGGGGGAGTTAGCTTGATTAAGAAATCAATAGCCATTATGCTGATTTGTATGTTGGCATTGATGAGCGTGGCTTGTTCCTCTGGGAGCAAAACCCCAAGTCCCGATACCAATGAAAGTCCTTCATCAAACAACGAATCGGGAAATACATCGGGGGAAAACGGCTCTTCGGAGGGTGAACCTTCAGGGGATCCGGCGTTTATGAAGTTTCCCGAGCCGGTAGATGTGCATATTGGTATGAGCGTCTCGCCGGTTGATAAGACGCTGCCCGAAGGTGATAGCGCGCAGGATAATCAGTATACCCGTTATTTAAGGGAAAACTTTAATATCAACGTTGTGGTGGATTGGACTGCAGCGGAAGGTGAAAACTACAACCAGAAAGTTAGTCTGGCAATTGCTTCCGGCGATCTCCCGGATGGATTGATCGCAAATGATCGCACCTATATGGTGAGGGCTGCCAAGTCAGGATTGCTTTACGATATTACCGATTTGTTTGATAAGTATGCATCCCAGCAGGTAAAAGAGATTGTGGCTAGCACCCAAGGCCGAGCTATAGAAAATGCCAGCTATAATGGCCGGATGGTTTCTCTTCCCAATATTACCGTTGATACCGATGGCATATATGTGATGATGATACGCAAGGATTGGCTGGATAAGTTAAATCTGCCAGTCCCCAAGACTTTAAGCGATATCGAGAAGACTGCCAAAGCGTTTATTGACAATAAAATGGCAGGGGAGAATACCATAGGCATAGTAGGACCGGACAAGAACGGTCGTGCTTACAGCACATTCCTGTTGTCGTCTAACAACAGGTTTGGGTTTGATCCCATATTCCAGGCCATGGATGCTTACCCCGGGTATTGGCTGGATGACGGCACGGGGAAAGTGGTGTACGGTACTTTGAACGAGAATACCAAGAAGACGTTAGAAATACTTGCAAGGTGGTATAAGGAGGGCATCATTGATCCTGAGCTAGGTACAAGGGATTCTTCGGCTGAGGTCGTCAATGCCAATCAGGCAGGTATCTTCTTTGGCCCGTGGTGGAGCCTGGGATATGGTAACGGTGATTCGTTCAAGAATGATCCCAATGCTAACTGGCAGGCCTATCCGGTTTACACCGACGACGGCAAGTGGAATGTGCGCATGAAGACGGTTGGCACGACGTATACCTTGATTAGCAAAAAGGCAAGTGAAGATGTTGCCAAGGCTATAATAATTATGAACAACGTACTGGTAAGAGACGAGAGCATTTTTGATACTTCTGTGGCGATTGGCTGGTATCCGTTGCGCAACGTTATGGCACCAGCGGATGAGTGCGAATATGAGTATAAGGAGCTGTGGAAGATTTTAAGGGGAGAAGCGGATCCGGAGGACTACAATCAACCTGGCAGCCCGTATAAGTTGATGTATTCCGACGCAAAAGCCATCAAAGACGTTGTAAAACCGGCTGATCCCAACAGCGAAATACTCAACGTGCAGGATTTTGATCAGACTGATTTTGGCAAATTCCAGCGCTTCTACTCCTTGCTGATAGGCAATCGCCCATTTGCGACGCTTACTCCCGATAAGAAGGTTTACAGCGTGACCTACAACCAGACCGGGACCATGGAGAGGAAATGGGCCAATTTGCAGAAGCTAGAAGATGAAACTATTCTCAAGATCATCCTCGGTCAAGCACCTATCAGCAGCTTCGATGAATTTGTGGAGAAGTGGAAGGCACAGGGCGGAGACGAAATAACTGCTGAGGTACAGGCAGCATACGATGAGGAAAAATAGATAAACGCAGTTGAATTTGAGCGGAGGTGTTGGAGAGCAGCACCTCCGCTTAATAAAAGCATTAAGTTTTATTTAAGGGGAAGTGGATTATGAAAGGCAAGATGGGAAGCGTCGAGAAGCATTACTATTTAATGGTTTTACCGGCATTGGTCTGGCTGTTCTTGTTCAGCATCGTTCCAATGGTAGGCATCATAATGGCTTTTCAGGACTATAACCCGGGGCTGGGGATTTTCGGTTCGGAATGGATCGGATTGGAAAATTTCAGGTATTTAATGCAGTTAGACGACAGTAAGCAGGTGATAATAAATACCCTCATTATTTCAAGCGGTAAAATTGTGCTTAATCTTCTGGTACCGCTTATATTTGCTTTATTGTTAAATGAGATCACGCAGCTGCAATACAAAAAGCTGGTACAGACAATCGTTTATTTGCCGCATTTTATATCATGGGTTATAATGGCCAGCATAGTTATAAATATATTCGGTTACAGGGGGGCCATAAACACCATGAGGAGTTGGCTGGGCTTAGAGCCCCGCTTGTTCATGGCCGATGCGTCTATTTTCCGCCAGCTGGTCATAGGGACCGATGTATGGAAGAGCTTTGGTTTTAATGCCGTGATTTTTTTGGCTGCATTGACGTCCATTAACCCTAATTTATACGAGGCAGCCACCATTGACGGCGCTAATCGCTGGCAGAAAACGTGGTACGTTACGTTGCCGGAGCTAAAACCCACCATTGTGCTGTTAGGGGTTTTGGGGCTAGGCAACATTCTGAATGCGGGATTTGACCAGGTGTACAATTTATACAATCCTCTGGTATATTCCACGGGAGATATTTTGGATACCTGGATTTATAGATTGGGGTTGACCAATTTGCAGTTTTCCCTTGCCACCGCGGCAGGATTGTTTAAGTCAGTAGTGAGCTTCGTGCTGATCACCATCTCTTATGTGCTGGCCTATAAATTTGCCGATTACAAGATATTCTAGAGGGGGAATAATTGTTGGTAAGAGACAGGACGTTTTGGTCCCGAGCTTTCGATGTGGTTAATATAATAGTACTCGGTTTGATAACTTTGAGCTGTTTGTATCCGCTGTGGTATACGTTTTGCTTGTCTATTTCAAATAAATCGGCAGCCAATGCGGGATTGGTGACGTTTTATCCCATTGGATTTTCGCTCGTTTCCTACAAGGAGATCGTGAGCGACATTAAATTTTTTAACTCTTTTTGGATATCCATACAGCGCACCGTTTTAGGAACCGGTATTTCGCTTTTGGTGGGAATAATGATGGCTTATCCGCTGTCAAAATCGAAAGAGGAATTTAAAGCTAGAGATACAATCATGTGGCTGCTGGTCTTTTGCATGCTTTTCAATGGTGGCCTCATTCCATGGTATATCACTATTCGGAATTATGGTTTGCTGGATACTATATGGGCGCTTGTACTGGCGGGCGGATTGCCGATATTTAACACCATTCTCATCATGAATTTCTTCCGGGGTTTACCCAGGGATATTGAAGAGGCGGCGGTAATTGACGGTGCGGGACCGTGGCGTATATTGTTCGGAATAGTTGTTCCTTGTTCCATACCGGTTATTGCGACCATCACCCTATTTGTAGGCGTGTATCACTGGAACGAATTCTTTCATGGGCTGGTATTGATGAGCGATGCTACCAAATATCCGCTGCAGACGTATATTCAGCAGCTTGTGGTGAGCATTCCCACGAATACTAGCTTGACTCCGGATCAATATAAGAGGTTGTCGGAGCTGTCAAATCAATCCTTGAATGCGGCAAAGGTATTCATCGCATTGATACCCATGCTTATCGTTTATCCGTTCCTACAGAGGTATTTTGTCGCCGGAATTATGCTGGGAGCGATAAAGGAGTAAAGGGATATTATTGGATTAAAGGATTAAACAGGGTTCCCATAAGGAATTGGAAAAGGGAACCCTGTTTTATTTTTGCTAACAAAAGCTTTGCCTAATCATTAAACCGGCTGAACTGCCAACGCTGCCAATAGAAACTCTTGTAAAAGGCATGATGCTTGAGTTTTCATATTTGGTTATTTATCGGTATGATATTTAGTTTACAAAATTTAGATGTACAATGAAAATTATTATACTGGAAATGCGGGAATTATGATACAATTGATTATGACATCCTATTAGAAACAGCAGGGGGTGAAGGCATGTACAATTTTCCTAAAGGTTTATACACCGATGTCCGAATAGAAGAGATATTTGAGACAAAAATCGGCTTTAAAAAGGATGCGCTTCAAGAACAAAAGGTTCGCAGCAATAAAGGGGCTTTCATCAGGGTTTTCGATGGCGAGCGATGGTATTACAGTTCCCTGACCGATTTAAGCCGCGTGCAGGAATGCATAGACGCTCTGGCACGGATGGCCAAGCCCAACGAAAATATTGCGGAACACCCGGTCGTTAAGGCTTTTGAAGTCAATAAGGACAGGATTGTTCAGCACGAGAAGGATTCGGTTACGGATATCCCTGTAACCGAAAAGCAGGCGTTGCTGGAAGGATATTTAAAGCTACTGGATTACCCTGAAATCGTGCACCATACTTCTTACTATGTTGACAACAAGACAATTAAAACGATCTATTCCTCCAAGGGAACGGCGGTTACTTTCGATAAGCAGACGTGCGGCATTCGTTTAAACCTGGAGCTTGCCTCCAGCGATAATAAAAACAGAGATGTCATTTCAAAAGCTGCCATACGCTTTGATGAGCTTATAGGGCTTGAGGATTACCTTAAGGAGAGGATTGAAAAAGCCATTGCTTTTGTGAGGGAAGCGGTGCCCGTAGAGCCGGGCATATACACGGTGCTGTTGAGCCCCGAGGCTGCGGGTGTGTTCACCCATGAAAGTTTCGGGCATAAGAGCGAGTCGGATTTCATGGTGGGAGACGAGACCATGAAGGCCGAATGGGCTCTCGGCAAGACAATTGGGAGGGAGTTGCTGACCATAGTGGATGACGGCCTGGTTCCAGGCAACGGTTATGTACCCTATGACGATGAGGGAACCAGGGGTAAAAAGACGTATATCGTGAAAAACGGGAAGCTGACGGGGAGGCTGCACAGCGCTGCTACCAGCGCCGCTTTGGAAGAGCCCCTTACCGGAAATGCAAGAGCCATAAACTTCCAGTTCGAACCCATCGTTCGTATGACCACTACATACATCGAGAAGGGAGATCGGCCTCTTAAGGATATTATCGGAGAGATAGATAAGGGCATTTATGTGGAGACCATCAGGCATGGCTCTGGAATGTCCACCTTTACCATAGCGCCTTCCCGGGCGTATAAAATTGAAAACGGTAAGATTACCGTACCGGTTAAGGTATCCGTTATAACCGGCAATGTATTTGAGACTTTAGCAGAAGTGGATGCGGTGAGTAAAGAATTTGAACTGCTGAGCTTTGTAGGGGGCGGATGCGGTAAGATGGAGCAGTATCCGCTACCGGTAGGGTTCGGAGGCCCCTATACAAGGGTACGAAAGCTGAAAGTGCAGTGACGAGAAAATTAAGTTATGGTGGCGGGAGGTATAGTCAATTGATGGAGAAGGAATTTATAACCATACATGAAAAGGAGACCGCGGTAAGGGTTCAAAATACCAGGGTCAACGCCGTGCGTATGAAGGATATCGTGAAAAAAGGGGTCAGGGTATACAGAGATGGCAATATAGGCATCTCGGGCGCCATAGGCGAGGTTCCCGATGAAGTCCTCCTTGAAAATGCCGTACAAAACTTGGGCGCTGGCATTTCTTATCCGTATGAACTATCGGGCAACCTTAAAGACCACCGTGACTACGGGAAAAACAGGATGAGCGGGGATCAGCTGCTGGAATGCGCAGAGGAAATACTCGAAAGGCTCAGGGTAGAGTATCCCGATTTTGATTTCAATGAAGGTATACTGACCAGGGAAGTAAGCTGGCATATGAAAAACACCAAGGGACTAGACCTTGAATATAAAGACGCCTATATGATACTGGCGTTGATATTGAAGGAAAAGAAATCCGCTAACGTTATTGATGGTTTTTTGGAGTATTATGGCAGGAATTTTGACCTCCAAAAATTCTGGGCATTTAATGCTCAACTCCTTGAAGCTTATAGACGCAGGGTTCCACTGCCCGAAGGAGATACCTTACCGGTGCTTACCGTCGAATTTCATGAACTGTCAAGTTTCCTGTCGCGTGCGCTTAACGGCGAGATATATGCAACCGGCGGTTCCATCTTCAGCAATAAACTGGGCCAGAAACTCTTCAACGAAAAGATTACCATTGATCAGAACATGTCTCCGGTATATAGAGCCGAGCCCTTCTTTGATATGGAAGGGGTGGTATTGAAAGACGACCGCTATACTTTGATAGAAAATGGCAGATTAGTCAGTGTGTATACAGACAAAAGGACGGCCGATGTTTATAAACTGCCTCATACGGGAGCGGCGTCGGGCGATTACGATGGAGTGCCTTCCCTTACATGGGCACCCATACGCTTTGCCGTTGACTCCTCCGATATAAAAACCGCTCTGGACGGTAAAATGGGAATTTTAGTTGCGGTGAGTTCCGGTGGAGACTTCACCGCCGATGGAAGCTTTGCAGCACCGGTACAGGTAGGCTTTCTATTTGATGGGGAGCATATCATAGGGAAGCTTCCGGAGTTTAGCATCAGGTCCCACCTGTATAAGATGCTCGGAGAGGATTATATAGGCACATTTGAGAACAAGGATTTTTATTTCGGAGATAGCGTGCAGCTTCAGGGGTATTATATGACCATTGTAAGATAGATGAAGCGTGCCAGCGCTTGCATTTATGCACTGGCTGTGAGGGAAGGGCTGAGTAAGAAAGAAGCTTCTCGCTTCTTTCTTACTCAGCC
>Ga0134100_1002719_pt1 | contig 13240 bp, 14 predicted proteins | sample 11_taG_2_FD_94444 | JGI IMG/M metagenome (GOLD analysis project Ga0134100, IMG submission 94444) | Switchgrass degrading microbial communities from high solid loading bioreactors in New Hampshire, USA - 11_42_5_180_A3 metaG | ecosystem: Engineered > Bioreactor > Semi-continuous > Anaerobic >...
CCAAAGCAAGGGTCAAACCGCCGCCGACTAATCCCGATACACTGGTGCCGCTATTAACATCCGGCCATGATGCACTGCCTTCACTTTCATCGGCGCTTGCCGGGTTTTCGTCCTCCGGTGCCTTAAAGCTATAATCAGGTAAAAAAGCGACCTTACTCTGGATTTCAGCCATGGTCTGATGAATACCATCCGGCGCTTCAAGTTCCTCTACACCTGCTGTCTTAAAGATAGACCATTCCAAACCATCAGGATTGGCAGAGGCAAACCATGAGAGGACGCCTCCCGTAACTATCGCCGCCACAGCCAGGACTACAGAAACTCTTTTAATGGATACTTTCCCCAGGGACTCTCCCATAGCCACTTTTTCAAGGATTTCCGGCCTTTCCTTCCAAACAAATGAAACGACTGCAGCAACAATTAGGCCTTCCACCACACCAATGGCAAGATGGATGGGCTGCATCAGCAACACGAACGTGCTAAAGGGCAGTTCCGTTTTCCCGGAAAGCAAGGTTTCAAGGACAACGCTAAAGGCACCCAGCTGAAGCCCAATAACTACTGCAAGTAGAGATGCACCAAAAATGCGTTTGGGAGTATACCCTTTGGCAATTATCGGTTTATAAATCAGCGGATAGGCAATAAAACAAGTATAAAATCCCAAGTTGAAGATATTGCACCCCAAGGCCAATAGACCTCCATCCGCAAAAAACAATGCCTGGATCAGAAGAATAGAAGCCATGGCAAGGAATCCGGCATAAGGACCAAGGAGAATGGCCAGTAACATTCCGCCACCAATATGACCGCTGGAACCTGTCCCGGGAATTGTAAAATTGATCATTTGGGCGGCAAAAACAAAAGCCGCTGTTACTCCCATTAGAGGAATTTTCTTTTCATCCAAATCATTTTGGATTTTTTTAATTGAATACGCTGCAACTCCCGCAGTAGCAGCCCACATAGTCCCTCCAACCACCGGTGAAATTAAAGCATCCGCCATGTGCATGCTTATCACTCCTCCATAAATTATTAGCCACAAAGTTTTTTATTCAAAATAAAAATCCAAAACTTATCCGTTTTAACATACCCCTTATTTCAAATTCCCCCTTAAAAACAAAAACCATGAAAGCTGCCTATTTCTTTAGGCAAGACCTTCATGGTCAAATCCTTATTATTAAATTATCCCTTTACAGCCATCAGCTTTTCAGCGCGTAATATTTTCTTGATACTAACTCCTTATATTTTATTTTTATTATTCTATATATCTCTTCATATTCCTTCATTACCTCAAAAATTTTTTAAATGGTCTGTAAGACTAGGACAATTTGCGCTTAAACAGGCTGCACCCACCAGGGAAAAATAGTTTCCGGCAATCTTCAGTTTTTAAGATTGTCCGGAAACTATTGCCATCAACATCATTCGCCTAACAAATCTGCTTTGTACTCCAATACTTTCAAACCTGCAGTGCATGCAGGGCAGTCACACCACACAGCACCTTTTTCCTTGATTTCTTTAGCATGGGAAAGAATCTTATTTGCCATTTCCTCGCCGAATTTTTCTTTTGCCATATCACTTTCAAATACATGGATGACTGTGTCTATATCTGTAACTGCATCTTCCAGTGCCAAAACATATTTCCTGGAAGCTTCTGCTTCTCTTTCTGTTCCCACTGCATCCAGCCACTCCTCAGCCGCAGCTTTTAATCCTTCGTAGCAGCGAACAGACAATAACTCCTTGGTTCTTTCAACGATAATTTCCTGGTTTTTCATGATATCATTCCTTTCCTATTGATGAGGAAGTACCCATTATTTAGTCGTCCAACGAGTATACAATATGAATCTAGCTAATAAAAGAAGTAAAACAGATAACCGATCCCAACTGCCAGTACATTGCTGATGCTGTGCATCAGCATAGGATAGAAGATGCTCTCGCTTTTTTGATAAGCAACACCATACACGATCCCTAACACAAAGGAATAGTATATTTGAAAATCGATCCTGGGGGAATCCAAATGTGCAAAGGCAAAGAGCAAAGCGGCAATAACCACTTCCAGTGAAATGCCGAACTTCAGCTTAATGCTTTTCCCGAAGATCATAATAAACAATGTTATCGGCAGGGCACGAAAGAGAATTTCTTCTGAAGGCCCACTCAGAAGCATTTGAAAGGCCAGACTTCCAATGATGTTTTTGGCATTGAGTGGGTATCCATAATTGATGTGTGAAATTGTGGAATAGAAATATAGGTTTTGTAGTGTAATAAAAACAGCGAGAGTGAGTGTTAAAATCCCTACAAACAGAAACCCGGTTTTTACATTTCCCTGCTTAAAGCCGAAGTCCTGCTTGAACTTGATTTTGATGAATAAAATAATCAAAAGCGCAAACAACATCTGAACGATATGATGTACAAACTTAGGTGCGAATACTTTGTATGGGTCTATCCGGCTATAAGAGAACATATGGGAAATGACGTTCCCAACCAGTGTTGCTGTTTCTTGAACAAGCAGCATAAGAATGAAGTAGGCTGCGCCATACAGCAACAGCTTTGCGCTTTTTTTCATTGCCGCACCTCATCTTAGATTACTATATAACTTTTTGAAACATAATTTCTCTGCACTTGTATATAATTGCACTTACAGTGATACAAAGAGTAATAAGCAAAATAACCGCTCCATTTTTTAAAAAAATTATCGGAACAATACCGAGGGATAGATTTCCCACTGTATGAAGCAGCATAGAACCAAACACGCTGCCATTGCTCATAAGATAAAGCAATGTTATTAAAACAGAGATCATAACGGTATATAGCGAATATCCCAAAATTGCAGGAATACAGCCGAATGAAATCAAGGCATTTTGGGTTGTTCCGTTGATAAAAAATAAGGGAAGATGCCAGAATGACCAGATTACTCCAAGGAGCACAGATGCTTTAAACGGAGATAAACTTCCTAGCATTTTCTTCAGTGCAAATCCCCGCCATCCTGCCTCTTCACCCAAAGGTCCCATAAAAATAAAAATGTACACAAAAGCAATGGGAATAAACCAAGGAGAGAACTGCATCTGTGGAAGAATGCCCCCTGAAAGATAAAAAAACAGGCATGATACCGTCGATACTGCCGGCAGGACTAAGAAGACGAATAACAGCCCTCTACCACCGATACGCACATTTAGCATCGATTTAAATAGTGAGTATACCTCAGCTTTTCCGCCGAAAATGTATGTAAAGAAGAAACCGGCTATAGATGGAACAAAGGTTCCAACGGTTATAAAAAAGTTATAAGGGAGCCTCATAGAGATACCCTGATTTTGTATCAGAAAAGCAGGTAACCACAAAAGCCAAGTTAATGAAATAGTAGTGAAAAAGAATAGGAATATTTCATTGCTTAGTTTGGGACTGTCCCTCTCTTCCATTTAACATCCTTCCTTTTGGCAGATTTTCACCCTGGCAATCCTCAATAAGAGATACTAGCTTGTAGAAAAGTACCGTTCTTTAAATCATCAAACGCCTTATTCAATTCTTCCTTAGTGTTCATGACAATAGGGCCACCCCAAGCCACTGGTTCGTCCAGTCTTTTTGAACTTATGAATAAAACCTGGGCTTTTTCATCTGTGGCCTTTATCTCAACATAGTCACCGGAGGTAAGTTTCACTGCAGTTTTTTCCTTTACCGGCTCGCCACCAATATATGCGTTCCCCAAAAGAGTAAACGCCATAATAGAACGCTCATTTTCTGTATTCAATATGACCGACTCTTTTGGGTTTATATGTAAATCGTAATAGTCAAAAGGAAGGTATTTGCTTATATATCCTTTCTTTCCTTCGAACTGGCCGGCCAACAGTCTTAGCTTTCCCCAATTAAACTCTATTTCCTGAATTTCTGAGTTTTTGATGCTGTGATAAGCTGGGGGAGCCATTTTGTCCTTGGCGGGAAGATTCAGCCAGAGTTGTACACCAAGCAGCCGCTGGGCAGCCGGCAATTTTTCTTCATGCATAATACCGGAGCCCGCTGTCATCCATTGAACCTCTCCGTCACCAATGGTATCCTCATTCCCTAAGCTATCCCTGTGAGTCATATATCCACGATACACATAACTGATTGTTTCAATACCTCTGTGCGGGTGCATGGGAAATCCAGCTGTATAGTCATCAGGGTTTGTGCTGTCAAAGGAATCCAGCATTAAAATCGGATCAAATACCTGAACAGTTTGATTCCCCAATACCCTGACCAAACTCACTCCGGCACCGTCCTGCGTTCTATAGCCCCTTACCTGATGACTGATTCTTCTTTCCATATCCTTAATCTCCCTTAATTAAAAAGTTTTGCTGATCTACCCTGAACCTGACAATTTCACGGATTAGGTCTGTAGGCAATGGCTTGCTGTGCGGAAATTGCACTGCTCCTTTCGATGTCTTATAGCCGGATAACTTTTCTTTGAATGCCACAATGCCTTCAGGTTGTGGATAAAAGCCGATGTGATTCTTAAATCCAGCAAAATGAACCAACCATTTTCCATTTAAGTCATATGTGGGCATTCGCATACAAATCCGTTCAGTAGCCTGTGGAGCCAATTCGTGAATGATATTTCTGATTTCAGTTAAACGTTCTTGTACTTCCGCCGGAAAGTTTTTAATGTATTCATCTACTTCATTCATTTAGAAATCGCTCCTCTCTTATGGTTTTTATATTATTCCCAAAGGTAAGCGGTCATTGACAATGATCCCAGTTCACAAGATTTATTATACACACTGATTTTATCATCTTCATCCGACGCTCCCAGCATATAAAGAAGAGGATAAAAGTGATCCGGAGTGGGCACTGCCAGCCTTGATATATTGCCAAGTTCATTGTAATTCAGGACATTTCTGTAATTCTTATTGAGAATGCTCTCACAAATATATTCATCGAATTCATATGCCCAATCAAAACCCTTGTTTACTTTATGCCAATCAACCAGTCTTAAGTTATGGACCACATTTCCGGTTCCGAATATGAGAACGCCCTGTTCTCTTAATGCACCTAATTCTTTGCCGATTTGGTAATGTTCTTCCGGTGACGCATCGGCATCGATACTTATCTGAAATACAGAAATATCTCTTTCCGGATACATGTGCACCAATACAGACCAAGTTCCGTGGTCAATCCCCCAAGAGTTATCAAATATTGTTTCCCTGGAAATCAGATCTTTTGCGGCTTTTGCTTTTTCAGGAGAACCTGCCGTATTATATGTTACTTCATATAATTCTTCGGGAAAACCATACATATCATAGATAGTCTCTGGGTTTTCCTGGTTCATAATTCTGGTTCCTTTTGTAAACCAGTGAGCCGATAAAGATAATATCACATCAGGTTTGGGTATCCTTTCCGCTATGCTTCTCCATGTTCTGGTATATTGGTTATCTTCGATGGCATTCATCGGCGATCCATGCCCTACAAATAAAACCGGCATCTTTGGCATAATTATCTCACACTCCCTTTTCTCTACCCATTTTTCTTAGTTTCTACAATACGCTTAAATCTTTCGATAAGACCACTAGACATTCCGCCATGAAATATTTTGGTATATAAATATCCTTCTTTTCGGTTAGGTTTTGATTAGTGATTTTTCAAAATCATACCATTCAACGTCACTCTTTTCAATTTCATTATTTGGGTTCTTCTTCACATGACACAAGTGTTCATTGTTGATGCCGCGTCTACTTGCATCACTAGATGTTACGCCCGCAGCTCTTTTCAGAGTTACGGGCGTAGCATTTTTTATATAACATCATCATTCTATGATAATCGGGAGTTTAAATCTGAATTTTTGAAACTTCCTCGATTAATTTTTGGGCGCTTTCATTTGATTCTTTTGTCAAATTCAAAATCTCATTAGATTTTAAGGTAATATCTGTTACCTTTTGGGCAATGTCCGTTGTTCCTTTCGCTCCTTCGTTAGCCGCCTGGGCTACTCCATCTATGGTTTTTATAACATCCTGTATAGAGACTAAAAGTTCTTCTGCCGTTGAACTAAAATCTATAAAAAGGTCTTCTACAAATTTAGCGTCTTTACTGTATTTATCTGCTACATCAAGCATAGTTTCATAATCGTTGTTCACATCAGTAGACACAAACTGGAGCAATTTATTTGAACTATTGGAAAGATCATTAACAGATTCTGTAACTTTAGAAGCAATATTCTGGATCTCAATTGCTGTATTCTTAGACTGCTCTGCCAGTTTCCGGATTTCATCCGCTACAACGGAAAAACCTTTGCCCGCTTCACCTGCTCTAGCGGCTTCAATAGCTGCATTGAGTGCAAGCAAATTGGTCTGTTTTGTTATTTGCATAATAGACTCAGTTAAAATATTAATTTGTTCAACTACTTTCGTGTTTTCAATAGCCTTGCCCAGCTCTTCCCTTGTTTCCAGTAAAATATCTGCAGCTCTTTTCTGTGCTTTATTAACATTTTCTCTTGTATCAATGGCTCGTTTGTTAATTTCATTAACCTTTTCTGTACCCCTTTGAGCGCTTTCGGCGATAGTTTCTACAGCCTTTTCTATCTCTTGGGCAGTGGCTGTCATCTCTTCCGATGCTGCGGCTGTTTCTTCCATATAAGCTGACAACTCTTCAGTACCCGCTGATACATCTTCTATATTGCTATTTAAATCTGCGACATAGCCCGTTACTTTTTTTGTAGCGGTTTGGCTATTATTTGCTTCAGCCTGAACATTCCTAATAAGATCTCTTATCCCATCTTGCATTAATTTAGCGGATCTTGCAAGCAGCCCAACTTCATCCTCCAGGTTTAAACACTTTTCAGAGAGCTCTTCTGTTAAATCACCCTCCGCTAATATATTCATGTGCTGGGAACACTCTTCAATTGGTTTGGATATTCTTCTGCCGATATAAAGGGCAACCAATACCGATATTATTATCCCTATAGTCGTCACGAAAATAATCACATAAATAATCTTATTTAAATTCTTAAGCACTTCAGAACTTGGTACATTTACTCCCACGATTTGACCATTATCCATTTTGTAATATCCGATTAAAGTCTGCTTTCCTTCATAATTCACTTCTATAACTGAGGCCTTATTATTTTTCATTTCATCGGTAATATGCTTATATTTTCCATCTTCCATGGTGCTAAGATTATCTTCAGGAGTTTTGCTTTTATCAACTAAAAAAGTAAAATCATCACTTAACAAAACAAAAAGGCATAACCGGTGTCATATACTTTTGTGGATAATATTAATTGTTTTAAACTTTCAAAAGACATATCCAAACCTGCTACTCCAACCAATTCATTATCGGCATAAATAGGCATGGTATAAGATATCATAATTATTTTACTCACACTATCCTCATAGATCTTCGACCATACCCCTTTTTTCGCTTTTATAGGGTCATAATACCAGTCAAGATCCTCATTGTCTTCTCTATAATCATCAAGAGTATATACATCTGTCTCAACAATACCTTCTTTTTTACTTTCGTCATAGATGTACGTTACATCAAAGCCTTTATTTCCGCTTGTAAACTGTGGATCGAAATTTATATATAGCCCTGCTATACCTTCATTGCTATCTCCTAAACTTTTTACTATTCCAGATAATTCTTTTTCATAATCAGCCATATAATCATCATTTTTGACCTTGGAAACATCTATGCTCCCCAGTACTATTTCTGCTAACTCCTTTACTGTATTTTCAGCCTTAGAAGTTTGAATAGAGAATTCATTCCCTCTACTTAAAGCTATATTTAAAAGTTTGTCCTTTGCTTCACTTTTAATGATACTTGTAGACTGCATGATGCTAATAATACCCACTATAGAGGATACTAAAACTGAACATAAGACTATGGCCGAAACGATTCTAAAACTTAATTTTTTTCTCAAAATAAAATTCTCCTTTTAAGAATAATTTTTATCGATGGATCTTTTAAAGATTATAACATAACAATGTACAAAAAATCTTAAATTAAAACATATTTCATAACTTGTAAATTTCTGCCGCAATAAAAAAACGCCCCGACATCCGGAGTGAACTATACTCAAGAAAAATAATATATCAAAACAGATAAGCTAGAGTTTCTTCTCTGCCAATATTACTTTCTCTGCTGCTGTGCTTGAAGTCTCTTTTATCGGTAAGAAACCATTTTTCATCCAAAAATGCTCTGACTGCGGATTGCCCTTTACCCATGCCAAACGAATCGAAGTGAGCGTTCTGAAAAATAAGTCAAAAACAGGTTTGTCGCCCAAATGCAACAGGAACGACGTATATAAATAAAGCCTCAGTAGTTGAAACCGAGGCTTTATCATATCTCATTATCAACTTCTTCGGCACTTTACTGATAGAATAATTCTTCGTCAGGAGCAATCTTAGTACTTGATAAACTTATCCCCCGGTATACCGCAGATACCGCATTTATCCGGACGAACTTTCTCAATGTTTCCGCAGACAGGACAGAGATAATAGAAAACCTCTTCCGTTTGATCCAAGTTTTCCAATGCCTCTTTATAAAGCTTTGCATGAACTTCTTCCGCTTTCATCGCGAAGGTAAAGGACATAACTGCAGCTTTGTTTCCTTCCTCCTCGGCTTCCTTTACAAAATCAGGATACATTTTTTTATATTCGTGAATTTCACCTGCAATAGCATCCAACAGGTTATCCGCGGTCGCGCCTACTTTTCCGGCAACTTCGAAATGCTTCAGCGCATGCAGCGTCTCGGCATCAGAGGCTGCTTTGAACAGTTTAGCTGCATTCAACTTCCCATCTTTTTCAGCTTTCTTTGCATATGCCAGATACTTTCTATTCGCTTGAGCTTCTCCTGAAAACGCCTCCATCAGATTATTAAGCGTTTTATTTTCACTCATATTTTATCTTTCTTCTTTTTATCAAAAGACTCCAGCAATTTTCCTTATGTGTTATCTAAACACTTCATTGATTGTTCTTTCCTGCAAATTCAGAAGGTGACATCTTTTATGATAACGAAAAAATGATTTTTTACTTCATCTGCAAACAGTCCGATATACATAGGGTTACCTTATTTGCCGCACTTGTCGTGATGCTGATGTTCATGGCAAACAGAACCAGTTGACTTCAGCTCACCATTCAGGTAGTTGAGAACAGCGGTTTTAGCATCGCCGGAAGCACCCACAACAACCTCGACATTCCTTTCATTGAAGATATCAACAGCACCACCACCCATTCCACCGCTGATTATTACGTTTACGCCGCAATCAGCTAAGAAATTGGGTAGGAAGCCGGGCTTATGACCTGGGTTCGGTATAGACTCTTCATTTGTAATTGTTCCGTTTTCAACATGGTAAATCAAGAAATTGGCACAGTGACCAAAGTGCTCCGTCACGTTTATACCTTCGCCAGCTACTGCTATTTTCATCATTTCTTTTTCCTCCTAGTTCTCTAGTATTTTTGAGATATTATCGAACCAGTTCCCATCGAAGAGTTCAATCATGCCATTATCGCAGGCTGCTGAAATTTGAGGATCGATAGGGAGCTTGGCAAGAACCTTAAGGTTATGCTTCTCTGCAATTTCATCGATATGACTTTCACCGAAAATTTTATACTCTTTACCGTTATCAGGGCATTTGAAATAGGACATATTTTCAACAAGGCCGATAACCGGAATGTTCATTATTTCAGCCATCTTAACCGCTTTTGACACGATCATCGAAACAAGCTCCTGCGGGGAGGTTACAATAATAATTCCGTCAATGGCTAAAGACTGAAAAACGGTCAGCGGTACATCCCCAGTTCCAGGAGGCATGTCGATGAACATGAAATCCACATCGCCCCAAATAACATCTGTCCAGAACTGCTTAACTGTATTGCCGAGAATTGGACCTCTCCAAATAACAGGATCGGTGTCGTTTTCAAGGAGGAGATTGATAGACATAATATCAATCCCAGTCTTGCTTTTTAAGGGATACAAACCGAGTTCACTACCTGTAGCCTTTTCTTTAATGCCGAATGCCTTCGGTATTGAGGGGCCTATCACGTCAGCATCAAGGACAGCAACATTATAACCCTTTCTTTTCATTGTGATAGCCAGCATGGAGGTAACCGAGGATTTGCCCACTCCACCCTTGCCGCTGACAATACCAATAACCTTTTTGATGTTGCTAAGCTCATGCGGCTTTTCTCTGAAATCGGGTTTTGCTTCTTTTCTGTCTGCGCAGTCTTCTCCACAGCTGCTGCAGCTTTGATTGCATTTTTCGCTCATCGTTTTTAACTCCTTACAAATATTTTTAATTGCTCTCCAGTGAACATATAACGGTTATAGAATTCAACACCTGTACAGTGGCAGGTGTAAAAACGCGCTCCGGTCTCCGAATAAAATATCATGTTTCAGCAGCGTTGCTTTCTTTGAATAGCAACTTCATTGTGTTACAAAAAACTTCTTTTGCGGCAGCTCCGGCAGGGCAATCAACATCCACTATGGTTTGTCCGTTATTGATTGCTGCTACAGCCTCAGGGTCAAATGGTATCCTCCCGGTAAACGACAAGCCATTTTCTTTACAGAATTCTTCAATTCTTTCTGTGTTTGAGAGATTTGTGTCGTACTTATTAATACAGACTCCAATCTTTGTGTGGAACGTTTCCGCCGTTTTTATAATGCGCTCCATGTCATTGATTCCCGAAATGGACGGCTCCGCAACAATCAAGACCATATCAACTCCACTGAGAGAAGCGATGACGGGACAGCCTATACCTGGAGAACCGTCAATTATGGCAAGCTTAGTATCCGGACTCGCCCTGGTTCTCAATTGTCTTTTAACTTCAGTTACGAGTTTTCCCGAAGTGCCGCTTCCCGTTTTTAGTTGTGCTGTTGAAAAAACCTTATTCTCGTCAGCATACAGCACCAACTCTCCCGCAATTGCAGGTTTCAAAGAAACCGCATCTACAGGGCAGAAAGCTTCACAAACCCCGCAGCCCTCACAAGCATAAGGATCGACCATAAAACCGTTCGCGTTGGAAATTGCCTCAAATCGGCATTTTTCTTTGCATAGTCCGCATTCAATGCATTTATCAATGTCTATTTCAGCCTTTGGCATACCGAAATAGGCTGTTCGTTTCGGCTCGATGTTTTGTGCCATTATTAGATGAAGGTTGGGCGCATCAATGTCGCAGTCGGCATAGATTTTGGCACCTGAAAGCTTAATAAAAGCGCTGGCTATAGTCGTTTTCCCGGTGCCGCCCTTACCGCTAAGGATTAATAGTTGTTTCATGCAGCACCTCCTTCATCACAGTTTCAAGCAGAGAGGAGAATAGAACCTTATATCGCTCACTTTCCCTTGTGGCTATTTTGGCGTTTGAATTAAGACTTCCAAGATTGTTCTCAAACGGTATACGACCCAAAATAGGAACATTATTCTCCACGCAGAATGATTCCACAGGGTTCTCTCCATCAAGGCATTTGTTCAGCACAACTCCGTGGGGCTTATTAAACAGTCTTACCAAATCATAAACCATGCTGAGGTTATAAACACCGAAAACCGTAGGTTCAGCAACGAGTATGCAATAGTCCGCATCCTTGATGCTTTCCATGACGATACAGGAGCTCCCCGGAGGGCAGTCGACAAATACGGGAAACGTATTATCTAATATACTTTTTTCAAGAAGGTTTTTAATGATCGGTATTCCGGACGCTTCACCCGCATTCATTATCCCTGTATAAACTCTTACATTACCGGAAACGCCTTCTTGTACTTTACCAATTGCCTTTTCTTGTTCTCGGATTGCCTTTTCGGGGCAGAGCAACATACAGCCGCCGCAGGAGTGGCACACCTCCTCAAAAACATATGGCTTGTTCTTTATAAAGGCGAGAGCATTGAATTTACAAAAATCAACGCATTTGCGGCAGCCATTACATTGATCTTCGTCAATAACTGGTATCTTTACAGAAATTATTTCTTCCCGGACATTGTCAGGTTTAAAAAACAAATAACCATTGGGCTCCTCCACATCACAGTCGACATATACGGATTTCCCGGCAATAGAAGCTATATTAACGGATACCAGTGTTTTACCTGTACCGCCTTTGCCGCTTAGTATGGCGATTCTTACACCCTTACTTTTCATGGCCATGAAATCCCGGATGGAAATCCCTGAGCAATATAAGCTGTTCGGCTACAAACGCTCAATATTTTGCCGCGCGGTTCCAGGTATTGATTTATAGATCAGTACCTCTGACTTGCGCAATACCTTTTCCGCATTTTCACCGCAACGGGAAGTAATCAGTGCGCGAACGCCATGATCGGCTATTACCTGGGAAACTCTGATGCCTGCACCGCCCTGGCTAGCAACAGCAGTGTTATCAAGATAGTAGGTTTCTTTTGTGACTGTATTGTAAAAGAGAAGGTGCGGTGATCGCCCAAAGGATGGGCACACATTTGATTAAAAGTTTTGCTCCTCTACTGGTATCGCTATTTTCATCTGAGTCCTCCGTTATAATCACATTCAAATTGTTTTCAGCTTCCGGCTCTTCTGCAAAACCTCTGCCGCATCTATGTCGACGACAGCCAGCTCTGCCACAGCCGTTTCCTCTCCCGTCACAGAGTTGGTATTCACCACCTTCTATCCAAAGAACTTTTCCGTTGACCAAAGACTCGGCAAGTTTTCTTCTTGCTTGATCATAAATTCCTTGAACCGTTGTGCGAGAAATGTTCATTTGATTGGCGCATTCTTCCTGTGTGAGTCCGTCCAAATCAATTAGTCTTATAGTCTCAAACTCATCAACGGTCATATTGACTATGTTTACAGCGTCTGCAGGGGAGTCAAGAGGTCCGAAACGATTGCTGTCTGGAAGGCAGCAAACTTTTCTCCATTTTCGGGGTCTTGGCATATGATTCACCTCCTTGTGTTTTCCGACATATGCCGGTTACAATTATTATTGTCCTATTTCCGACATATGTCAATAACGTTTATGAAATTTCTCAGCATTAATGCAAAAAAAATCGGGTAATCCCGACCTGGCAGCGCCTTTGCTATCCCGATATATTAAATCGCCATGCGTGGCGCACTAAAAAAAGGTTTCCGTCAATCGGTAATACTAACCGAAAGTATGGAAACCTTTGATTTCTAGCCATTAGAGCATTTTGCGTGACATCAATACGACAGTCTCCACATGGCCCGAGCCGCTTGGATTGATGTCTTAGGCTGATTTTTTGAACCTTACGTTTACGGGAACATGTCAATGGTTTTTGGTTGTTTTTAAAATTCTAGGTATGCGGAAACATATCAACAAA
>Ga0134100_1002736_pt1 | contig 13173 bp, 16 predicted proteins | sample 11_taG_2_FD_94444 | JGI IMG/M metagenome (GOLD analysis project Ga0134100, IMG submission 94444) | Switchgrass degrading microbial communities from high solid loading bioreactors in New Hampshire, USA - 11_42_5_180_A3 metaG | ecosystem: Engineered > Bioreactor > Semi-continuous > Anaerobic >...
AGGTTGACGCCGCGCAGCTTCTCCGCCTGGTTGCGGTCTGTGACGCCCTCGATCTCCAGGATCACCAGGTTCTTCACGAAGCCGCGGAACTTCACCGCGGCGGGCCGGTCCGGACCGCCCAGCAGCACCCGCCGCAAGGTCGTGAACCGCTCCGGGAAATCCGTGACCGGGTAGACCCGCACCGCACCGCGCACCCCGTGGGGCGCGGTCACCTGCCCGATCCGAATCAGCTCGGGCCTGGACCGCTCGACCACTAGGCCTCACCCCGGATCGCAATCACCTTTCCGTCCTCGACGACGATCTCCGTCGCCATGAGGGCGTCGAAGTTGTCGCCGACCTTCAGGTTCGCGGTGGCCTGCACCGTGCCCTGCACGATCTCCGCACCCAGCGGCAGCGACTGGACGCGGCTGATCTCCTGCTGAAGCTGCGCCTTCTTCTCGGCGCGCACCGCCCGCTCCTGCTCCACCAGCTGGTGCAGCTGCATCTGCTGCTGCGGGGTGATCGTGGCGGTCAGCTGGGCGCGTTTCACCTGGCTCTCCAGCTCGGCCATCTCGGCGTCCAGCTGCTGGATCGCCGCGTTCAGTTCGGCCGTCATCCTGGCCTTCAAACTCTCGGTCACACGAGCCTTAATCGTTACCGGACGAATGATCTGCAGACTCATGACATGAACTCCACCATTACTCGGCGGCCATCCTTGACGGCGGCCGCTTTGACCACCGTCCGAATCGCCCTGGCGACGCGACCCTGCCGGCCGATCACCTTCCCCATGTCGCTGTCGGCCACACGGACCTCGAAGGTGACGGAGCGGGGGGATTCAACCGCCGTTACTTGCACCTGGTCCGGGTGCTCCACGAGCCCCTTGACCAGGATTTCCACCAGCCGCTGCAACATTGCGAAACAACCCCCTCGACTGGGGTGGGTCGTCCTCGCCCCTTACTTCTTCGCCTCGTCGAACTTCTTCATCACGCCGGCCTTGGAGAGCAGCGACCGGGCGGTGTCGGTGGGGGTGGCGCCCTTCAGGAGCCAGCCCAGCGCCTTGTCCTCGTCGATCTTCAGCACAGCGGGGTTCTTGGTGGGATCGTAGTAGCCGATCTCCTCCACGAACCGGCCATCGCGGGGCGAGGCCGACTCAGAGACCACGAGCCGGTAGAACGGAGCCTTCTTCATCCCCATCCGCTTCAGGCGAATCTTCAGAGCCACTTCGGTTCATCCTCCTCGAATGTTGCCAGTGGAATCTATCTGTGCACATCCCGCTCCGCTGGGGAGGGGATGGGGCACCCCAACCCGCTACCTGCGGCCCCAGAGGCCGCCGAAGCCCCCGCCGGGGAGCCGGGGCAGCTTGCCGCCCCGCTTCAGCATCTTCTCCATGCCGCCCAGCTGCTTCATCAGCTTGCGGGCCTGCTCGAACTGCTTGATCAGCCGGTGAACCTCGGCGATCGGCCGCCCGGAGCCCCTGGCGATCCGCTCCCGCCGCCGGACGTTGATGATGTCCGGGTTGCGGCGCTCCTTGGGCGTCATGGAGAGGATGATCGCCTCGATGTGCTTCAGCTCTTTCTCGTCGACGTTGATGTCCTTCAACTGGGCCCCGACACCCGGGAGCATCTTCAGGAGCTCCTGCAGGGGGCCCATGCGCTGCATGGCCCTGAGCTGCTCCAGGAAGTCCTCGAAGTCGAACTCGGCCTTCAGCATCTTGCGGGCCATTTCCTCGGCCTGCTTGCGGTCGACCTGCTCCTGCGCCTTTTCGATCAGGGTGAGCACGTCGCCCATGCCGAGGATGCGGGACGCCATCCGGTCCGGATGGAAGGGCTCGAGCGCGTCCAGCTTCTCGCCCACGCCCACGAACTTGATCGGCCGGCCGGTCACCTCCCGCACCGACAGCGCCGCACCGCCGCGGGTGTCGCCGTCCAGCTTGGTCAGGATCACGCCGTCGATGCCGAGCTTCTCGTGGAAGTGCTCCGCGGTGGTCACGGCATCCTGGCCGATCATCGCGTCGATCACCAGCAACGTGTCGTGGGGCTTCACGCGCGCCTTGATCTGCTTGAGCTCCTCCATCAACTCCTCGTCGATGGTGAGCCGGCCGGCCGTGTCGATGATGATCACGTCACGCCGCTCCTGCGCCGCGTACTCCACGGCGTGTTGGGCGATGTCCACCGGGCTCACCTGGTCGCCCTCGGCGTAGACCGGCACGCCGGCCTGCTCGCCCAGGACCTGCAGTTGCTTGATGGCAGCCGGGCGGTAGACGTCGGCGGCCACCAGAAGGGGCCGCTTCCCCTCTTTCTTCAGCTTCACCGCCAGCTTGGCCGCGTGGGTGGTCTTGCCGGAGCCCTGCAGGCCGCAGAGCATGACGATGGTGGGCGGGCGGTCGGCCATGTTGAGGCCCACGCCCTGCCCGCCCATCAGGGCGACCAGTTCTTCGTAGACGATCTTGATGACCATCTGCGCCGGGTTGAGCGTCTCCAGAACCTCCTGGCCCACGGCCCGCTCCTTCACCCGGGAGATGAACGACTTGACCACCTTGAAGTTGACGTCGGCCTCCAGGAGGGCGAGCCGCACCTCCCGCAGGGCCTCGTTCACGTCAGACTCCGTCAACTTCCCCTTGCCCCTGAGCCGCTTGAACGCCTCCTGGAGGCGTTCCTGAAGGGACTCGAACAATCCGCTTCCCCCTCTCCGTGGTGGGGTTGGCATCAGGCCGCCGTTAGCAGGCCCCGGGCCTTGACCGGAAGGGCGTCACGCCTCTGCCTTCAGGGCCGCCAGCGTGCGCCGGGCGGCCGCCAGGTCGGCCCGGTCGAGCGCCGCCTCCAGTTCGGTCAGCAGCTGCATGCGCCGCTGGTGCTCCGCCACGAAGCCCAGCCGTGCCTCGTACTCCACGAGCGCCGCCTCCGACCGGCGGATCAGTTCGTGTACGGCCTGCCGGCTCACGCCGTCCGCATCGGCGATCTCGCCCAGGGAGAGATCTTCGAGGTAATAGGCGCGCATCAGCTCCTGCTGCCGCTCCGTGAGCAGCGGTCCGTAGAAGTCGAAGAGCAGGGCGAACCGCGGCACGTCCTTCATGCGACAGCGCCCCCTCCGGCGTGCTCACACTGTCAAGCAAATCCCCTTGACAGCACCGTCGCCTGTTTGAGTATAGGCGGGCGAACGCGGGCTGTCAAGGGGATGATGTTGACACTCCGAAAAAGCTCCGCGCGGCGGACCGGGCCCGGGGCAAACCGGCAGCCGTCCGCACGGCAGGCGTGCCACACACTTCGTTGTCCTTCCATGCGAATGCTACCCGCCGTTACCCGGCCGCGTCCAGCGATCGGCGTCGCGCGTCTGGTACTTGGCCAGAACCCGGCGGAAGGCATCCTCCAGGTCGATGTTCATCTGGTTGGCCATCACCGCGACCACGAAGAGGATGTCGCCCAGTTCCAGGGCCACATCCCCGGTCTCCTCGGTCGGTTTCTTCTTCTTGGGCCCCCAGCGGTGGTTGACCTCCCGGGCCAGCTCGCCCACCTCTTCGGTGAGCCTGGCGAGGTTGGCCAGCGGGTCCCAGTAGCCGCGGGGGGCGATCCAGCGGTCAACTTCCTGCTGTACCTCCCGCAGATCCAAGCGCTCACCTCCTCGGGGCGGCCCATCGCCCTACAGCAACAGCCAGGCCAGCGTGGCCAGCAGGCCCACGCCCCCGGTGGCGGCGGCCGCCGCGGTGGTCCGGAGCAGGTTGACACGCCCCCGCAGGTAGCGGTCCAGCGGCGAGCTTTCCAGGCTTTCACCCACGGCCTGGCGAAAGCGGCGCGTGACCGCAGGATAACGGGAGAGCGGCAGCCGGTGCCCGGGCAGGTCCAGGGCGTCAGGGTCCTTTGCCGAACGGCGCAGGTAGGCGGCGAGCGTGGCCGCCCACTCCTTCATCTCCGGCGAGACGGACTCTCCGGGCAGGGCCTGCTCCGGACGCAGCGTCGCCAGCCGCTCGACGAACCGGATCTGGGCGAGCAGGAGGCCGTCGGCCTCGGCCCCCCGGTGCGACTGGCGCAGCCACTCGGCGTAGGCCGCCAGGCGGAAGCCGGCGGTCACCAGAGGCAGCGGCTCACCCGGCATCGGGTGCAGGTCGGCGTCGTTCACCAGGCAGGGGTACTCGGTGAATACCTGCTTCCAGATGGCAGCCGCCTCCTCGGGCCGCCCGTCGTCCCACGCCTGCCGGGCCCGGGCCAGGAGGGCGCTGAGGTGCAGGGCGTAGGCGATGTAACCCACCGACTTGCCGTCCGCCGGCGTGCGGGCCGCCACCGGGTCGGTCACCATCTGCGCCACCAGCCGGGCCGCCTTCGCAACGGCCGTCTCGGTCTCTCCGGCGTCCAGTGCGGCCCGCACCGCGGGTGCGGCCTCCCGCAGGTGCTGCCGGAGCCGCATCTGCCGGTCCTCGGTGGGCGCCACCCGGCAGTTGCCCTGCGCATCGACGACCAGCTCGCAACCCAGGCGTCTCAGGTCGCGCTGCACCCGCAGGAAGAGCCCGCCCACCAGGCTCAGGTAGACCAGCTGGACCCGCCGCTGCCGCTCCGGCACGAACTCGTTGAACTCGCGGTGGAACGCGGCCCAACCCGCCTCCACCTGCTTCTGGGCCCGGTCCAGCGACTGGTCGATGCCCAGGAGCTGGGCGGCCGCCTCGCGGCCCACCAGCGGCTCCAGCGCGGCGGCGACCGCGCTGCCGATGATGCGGGCGCCCTTCTGCACCAGCGGCTGGCTTCTCAGGCGGGCCACCAGGTCAGCGTAGTACTTCAGGTTCTGTGCGTGCTCGGTAAGCGACTGCGCCACCGGCCGGCCCGCGGCGGCGATCAGGTCCGCCAGGGCCCGCAGGGCCTGAGGCGGCAGGGCGTAACGCCGGACGATGCCCGGGTGGGGCACGGTGCGGGCCAGGTCGGCGACGATCTGATTGTACTCGCTGAGGTCAGGCGGGTTGAGCCCCGCCCCCAGTTCCCGGGCGACCGCGGCCGGGTTCATGAGGAGGAGCCGGCGGCGCAGGGACTGCAGATCCGCCTTGCGCCCGCTCTTCCCCTCCTGTCTGCGGAGGTGGTCGATCTCCTTGAAGCGGCGCATCAGGGGCTTGACGAAGGCCCAGGTGGATTCCTGCGCGCGCGACTCGGCCCGACGGATCAGGTCATCGGCCAGGGGGGCCGGCAGCTCCTGCCTGAGCTCGGCCACCAGATTGTCCCACTCCCGCTGGACGCCCACCCACCGACCCACGGCCGGGAAGATCAGGTCATCCATCTGCATCCCTCCGCTACAGGTCGATGCCCAGGCTGTCCAGACCGCTCCAGTCCAGGTTGGCGTAGGCCTGCAGTTCGGTGAGCCACCCCTCGTAGGAGACGGCCTCGAGGGGCAACACCCGCCGCCAGGCCTCCCGCAGTTCGGCCCAGTCAGCACCGGACGAAAGCGCGGTGGGGCCGGCGGAATCTGCCGTCACCTGGCCGCTGTGCAGAAAGTCCTCGAACCCGCGGTCAGAAAAGAGCACCCCGCCCTCGGGCAGCGCGATGGCTGCCGCACGCAAGGGGGCGACGTGTTGGAACAGCAGTGCGTCCAGCCGGGCCATGGGGCTCAACCTCCTTGCAAGCGGTGACTCAGCCGTGTCGAGACCGGACATATTGTGGGACGCTTCAGGCGCTGCTCGTCCCTTCACTGCGCCCGTCACCTATTATGACTCGGGCGAGTCGCGCTGTGGTTCTCGCCGCCAGATGATTTCGCCCTCGCGGGTGTTGACCCTCTCGTAACGTAAGGGTTTATCCTACGAACCAGGAGGTGAGCAGATGGCCCTCACGGTGAAGGCGGTGGCTGACCTGGCCGGCGTCAGCGTCCGCACGCTGCACCACTACGACGAGATCGGTCTCCTGAAGCCGGCCGGGCAGTCGACCTCCGGCTATCGGCTCTACTCGCAGCAGGACGTGGAGCGGCTGCAGCAGATCCTCTTCTTCCGGGAGCTGGGCTTCAGCCTCAGGGAAATCAAGCAGATCATCGACAGCCCCGACTTCGACCGGCGGCAGGCGCTGCTGGCCCACCGGGAGGCCCTGCAGCAGCGGAAGGCCCGCCTCGAGCGCCTGATCCGCACGGTCGACCGCACGCTCGCCAACATGGACAGGGAGGACAGACCCATGACCAGAGACGAGATGAAGGCACTGTTCGACGGATTCGATCCCACCGAGTACGAGGAGGAGGCGCGGCAGCGCTGGGGCAGCCCCGAGTTCGAGGAGTCGCTGAAGCGCACCCGCAGGTATACCAGGGCAGACTGGCAGCGGATCAGCGCCGAGTCCAGCGAGATTTACGGCAACATCGCCAGGCTGATGGACCGCGACCCGGGCGATGAAGAGGTCCAGCAGTGGGTGGCCCGCTGGCACGAGCACATCAACAAGTGGTACTACACCTGCTCGCTGGAGGTCTTCCGGGGGCTGGGCGAGATGTACGTGGAAGACGAGCGCTTCACGAAGAACATCGACAAGACAAAGCCCGGCCTGGCCCGCTTCCTGCGCGACGCCATGCGGGTCTACTGTGACCGGCGGGAAGGGAAGTAGCGACCGCAGTGCGGCTGAATCCCACTGCGGCGCCGCGCAGGACGGGTAACCGTGTGCGGTGAGCCGTCCTGCGCGGCCGCCGTGACAGGAGAATGAGAACACGGAACGCGCCCCGACACGCTGGCGCTGTCGGGGTGCGTTCCGTGTTGCGCCTCTTGCCGAGGCAGGTCCGTCCGCCGCGTTCAGCCCAAATCGGTCTCCAGCAGTTGGGCCAGGCCCTCGGCCGCCTCCACCTCGTCCGGGCCGGAAGCCCGTACTGTCACTTCAGCCCCCTGGTTCAGCCCCAGCGACAGCACGGAAATCAGACTTTTCAGGCTCACTGCCTTGCGTCACCAGTTCCACCTGCGAACGGAACCGGTTCGCTTCCTTCACCACCCGTGCAGCGGGCCGTGCGTGCAGCCCGGACTTGGACCTGATCACTGCTTGCCGTTCCACGCTCATTCCATCACCCTCACACCGGCGAGCCACGCCGTGATAAACTCCGCAACGCCATCCTCGTCGTGGTGACCCACCACGACGGGTGCGGCCTGTTGCACGTCGGGAGGGGCGTTGCGCACGACGCCCCCGAAACCTGCCCAGTGGATCATGCTCAAGTCGTTGTGGGCGTTGCCCACCGCCGCGACAGCCGTGCGGTCCACGTGCAGGTGCTCGGCCAGCAACTGGAGCGCCCTGCCCTTGGTTACGCCCCGGGCGGTCAGTTCCAGCGAATCCGGACCGCTGGTGGTCACCTCCAGCTCGCCCGGCCACTGCGCTCTCACCGCCGGTTCCAGCTGTGCGATCAGGACCGGGTCCGCGATGATCACCAGCTTGGTCGGCTCCCCGGTCAGGGTGCCCACCAGGTCTCCGGTTTCCACGTACGGCACGCCCTGAGTCCGGGAAAAGGCCAGGGTCTCCTCTGTGGCCTTCTCCACGAGCAGTACACCGTCCACGTAGGCCTTGAGGTAGATGCCCTCCCGGGCGGCCCACCGGGCAACGCTCCGGGCCAGGTGCAGGGGAACCGTGCGCCGCAGCAGGGGTTCCGGGGCGCCGGCCGGTCGAATCTCGGCGCCGTTGCAGCTGATAATCCAGAGGCCGGGTCCCTGCCACAGGCGGGCGTAGCGTTCGACGGAACCCGCCGTCCTCCCTGAGCACAGGGCTACGTAAACCCCTTCGCGCAGACACCGGGCCACGGCTGCATGGTTGGCCGGCGAAACGGTCAGGTCGGAGCGGAGAAGTGTACCGTCCAGGTCCAGCGCCAGCAGCCGCTTCTGCGCCATGTCTACCCCACCACGCGCCGAACCTCGGCCATGAGCGCCTCGGCGTCACCGGGCCGGGTGAGGCCGGTAGCCGGATCGACGATGGCCGTGTAGACGTGCGGAATGACGATCTCGCACCCCGCCTCCAGAACCGTCTCCACCACCCGGGCCACGTTGTTCACCTTGAGGCCGCCGGTGGGCTCGAACACGGGGATGCCGGCCTCGGCGGCGGCCCTGGCCATCGCCCGGACCTCGTCCAGGCGGGAGTCGCCCTTGATCGGGAAGAACTTGACCGAGTTGACACCCACCTCGGCCAGCATCGCCGCCGCCGTCTCGCAGGGCACCTCGGCTACCGGGGCCGCCTGGCTGCGCGGTCCAGTAGCAATCCGCACCTTTCCGGGCGTGCCGGAAGGAGAGATCAGGGCGTTCACGATGTTCTCCCCCAGCCCCCGGGCCCGGAGGGCACCGACGGTGTACCCTGCAGCGGGGAACACCTGGTTCACGTGGCCAGGATCGGTCAGCAGGGCGGTCTCAACCACCCGCTGCCACTGGGCGGGGTCCCCCGCGCCCAGCCCCACCGAGACCACCGGTACGGCCTGCAGCAACGACCGCACCTGTGCGGCCGCGGCCTCTACGGTATCGTAGTCCGCCAGCATCACGCCCACCAGGGCGTGGCCACCGGTGGCAGCCCACACCTCGCGGGCGTTCGCCACATCCCTTGCCAGCAGGTTCAGCACGACACGTTCCCGATACAGCGGCAACCGCTTCATGCCTGCACCTCCTCCAGAATCTCCCTGAACCGCGCCAGGATGACCTCTTCCTGCCCGGGCAGGAGCGGACGCGGGTCGATGTTGATGATCCCCAGGTTCAACTGGTGATTCCGGGTGTAGATGGCCGGGTTGCTGCATTCCAGTCGCCGCACCATCTCGGCCGCCGTGATGCCCGCCTCGGGAAGCACGGCCACGCTGGCCCGGTAGATCTCACGCCCGGCCTCGTCCTGAATCAGGCGCGCCTTTAGGCCGGGAATCTGGTTGAGCTGGTCCACCAACCACTCCATGCGGGCCTTGTCCCGCTGGGCGGCGGCATGCACATCCTTGCGCTCGTACAGGTCGATCGCCGTGAGCAGACCGGCGATCGCCTCCTTGCTGACCTTCATCGCCCGGCCGACACCCGCGTACTGCATGGCGCAGGCCTTTACCAGGTCACGCCGTCCACAGATGAACCCGGAGGTCGGTCCGCCGATGGCCTTGCCGCCACTGTAGATGACCAGGTCGGCCCCCATGCTGACATACCGCCGCAAGTCCTCTTCCGCGGCGGCATCCACCACCACGGGCAGGCCGTGGCGCCGCCCGATGGCGATGATCTCCGGCAGTCCGGGCATCCCCTTCTGCACGGCGTGGTGCGACTTGCAGTAGAAAAGCGCCACCGTGCGGTCGGTGATGGCGCACTCCAGGTGCGCGGCGGTCACCAAGTTGGTGTGCCCGGCCTCCACCGGCTTTCCGCCGCCGAGGCGGATCATCTGCGTGATGGAGGCACCGAAGTGTACGCTATGGCCCTTGGGGAGCACCACCTCGTTGGGCCGGCCGAGGCTGTCCGGCAGCGCCTCGATGGCCGCCAGGTCCGTGCCGGCCACGCAGGCGGCGGTGGCGATCGCGATTCCGGCTGCCGCCCCGATGGTGGGCACGGCGGCCTCCGCGCCGGTGGCGCGGGCGATGCGCTCTCCGGCCGCCGCCAGCAGTTCATCCATGACCACGTACTCCTGTGCACCCCTGGCCAGGGCCTCGGCCACCTCGGGCGCCACCGCCGTGGCCCCCAGGGCAGTCATCTTGCCGCTGGCGTTGATGACCTGCCGCAACCCCCACTGGGCGAAGATGTTCATATGCTAATTGCCTCCTCGCATGACTCGGCGAAGCGGGAGCGCCTCCCGCTTCGCCGCCGTCTATCGCGTCCGTTACCCGGCCAGGGGAATCAAGGCGCCGAGGATCATGGCTCCCAGGATCGCCCCGCCCGCCACGGGCTTCTTGAACCAGTAGGAGATGGCCGCACCCACGAACGCTCCGACACCCGCCGGGATGCTGTATCCGATCGCGGAGAGGACGATGAGGGGACCGAGGTACTGGCCCGTCTTGTTACCGGCACCCATCATCACGTCAGTGCCGAGGCTGCCCATGCCGGCCGGCATGAGTTTCCGGATCAGCATGATGATACAGCCCAGGACGACGCCGATGATGAGGCCGAGACCAAGGGAGGCCACGAACGACTCCAGCGGCCAGCGGATGCCGGAAGCCAGCATCACCGCCGGAATGCCGATGCCCACGCCCGTCATGATGGAGCCGCCCAGGTCGAGGAGTCCGACCAGGGGACCTTCCAGCACGCGGGCGATCAGGAACCCCGCTGCGAACCCTGCTGCCGCTGCATAGTCGCCGGTGTCGAGGCCGGCCTGCAGCATCTGCACGACGTAGATGTCGTTGAACGCGCCGGATCCGGTCGTGATAAACATATGGGTACCCGCCACCACCGAGGCCGCCACCACGCCGAGGAGCAGCGGGAAAGCCGCGGGGCTCATCAAGAAGGCGTTGATCTTGCTGTTCTTCATGTTCATCCCCTTCCTAGAACAGCGCGATGAGCTTGGTGTGGAAGCCGCGGAAGTAGGCGATGAGGATGAAGAGCACGGCCACGATGGCGATCATGGTGTTCGTGGACTTGCTGTAGCCATGCTCCTCCGCGGACTTGCCGATCAGAATGCCCAGCACGATGCCGGGCACGGCGTTGCCCATAATCATGTGGGCCAGGCCGCCCAGGATCGTGGACCACACGCCGGTGATGCGGCCCGCGTCGAGCGCGGCAAGCCAGAAGATGACCGGCATGACCGGGTTCATCATCAGGCTGGAGGCGGGCCCGAGCACCTGGCTGGCGACCACTGCCATCGACTGCGGGATGAAAGCGGCCACGGTGTTCAAGACGCTGAGGACGACGGCACCGACGATGGCGCCCGCTGCAGCCATCGCCGCGGGAGAGTAGAGCGTCTCCTCGACCACCTTCGGTCTGTGGAGGCCGGCGTGACGGCGCTGCGGCAGGGTGCGCGGGTGCTGTGGCCCCGCACCCGGCACCGGTACCGGCTGGAGGCCAACATGAGCCGGGCGGCCGCCGCACTGCGGCGGGAGGCGGAGCTGGGGAGCCTGGCGGTTGGCCGGGTGGCCGACATCTCCCTGATTCGGATTACAGAGGGTGAGTTCCCGCTGACGGATTCGGAGGGTGCGGTCGAAATGGCCCGCTACAATCTCGAACTGGCCGGGACGATCCGGGCCGGCCAGGTGGGCGCCGGCACCGCCGCTGCCGCAGAAGCTGATGCCGAAGCTGGCGTTTTCCTTGTGCATGACATCGCCCACCTTCATGTCCGCGGCCATGCCGGGAATCACGAACAGCACGGGGCCCTTGCGCTCCTCCATGATGCGCTTGCGCATCTTGGCCAGGTGATGGCGGGGGAGGGGTAGTACGCACGTGGAAGTGTTGGACACTCGGATAGGCGGGCGGCAGGCATGGTGATCTCGTGTCCCGCACTCAGCCGCTGAAGCGTCACCTCCAGGTGCACGACCAGCGAGACGAAGCTCTCATCGGTGAACTTCCGCCCCAGGGCCTCCTCGGCCCGGTGGACCACCGCACTCAGCTGCGCCCAGCCGGCATCCCTGTTCGAGCCTCCGGCGGTCTCCCAGTGCGGCCCCGGGGCCACGCCCCGCCCGACCTGGAGCAGCGCCTCCGGCTCCAGCGTTTCCACCAGGAGTCGCACCAGGGCCTCGCGGCGCTCCTGCTCCGGACCGACCACCCGCACCCGGCCCCTCCCCCGCTCCAGGCGAAGGCCGTACGTCCCAAGCTGCCGTGCCACCTCTTCCAGATCGCGCAGGACGGTGGTGCGACTGCATGCGAGGGTCTCCCCAAGCATAGTGAGGGCGAGCCCGTCGTCGTGGGTGAGGAGTTCCAGCGCCAGTCTGTGCTTCCGTTCAACTGCGTCAGTGGGCAACGGTGGGGAGACAGAGCGAACGAGGTTGATCACCGCTTCACGACGGTCGGGCTCGCCCTCAATCCACAACCCTGATCGCGGGCGGGCCACCAGGTGCAGTCCGGTGCCCTTGAGCGCCGTGCGCAGATACTCAAGGTCGTAGCGCACCGTGCGCGTGGCCACACCGAAACGGGTGGCGAGTTGGCGGGCGGTCGTGCGGGTGTCCCGTTCCAGAAGGAACAGCAACATCTTGCGCTGTCGGTCACTGAGGCTGGCGATCATGTCAGCCCCTCCCCCGCAAATGGTGCAACCTTGGACAATCTGTTGCGTAACCCTCTAGCCTGGTTTAGTCAAGGAATTCTGTGCTGGCAGTTCTATTCCTTTATCTCTTTGTCATCCAATTGTGTCACATTAAATGGTGCATACACGCGCAAGTCCGGGCGGTCTCGCCCACAAACGAAAGGACGCCTCCCAGGAGAGGCGTCCTGTTCTGGGCGTTGCAGCGCAGCTACTCACTGAACAGCGCTTCCACAAACTGCTTCGGGTCAAACGGCTGCAGGTCGTCGATCTGCTCGCCGACGCCGATGAACTTCACCGGCACCTTCTCCGTGTCCGTAATCGCCACCACCACGCCGCCCTTGGCCGTGCCGTCCAGCTTCGTCAGGGCGATGCCGGTCACGCCGGCCACCTCCCTGAACAGCTTCGTCTGCTGGATGGCGTTCTGGCCCGTAGTGGCGTCCAGCACCAGGAGCGTTTCGTGGGGCGCTCCCGGCACTTCCCGTCCCAGCACCCGGGCGATCTTGCCCAACTCGGCCATGAGGTGGCTCTTGTTGTGCAGCCGGCCGGCGGTGTCCACGATCAGCACGTCGGCCCCGCGCTCTCTGGCCACCTGCACGCCGTCGAAGGCCACGGCGGCCGGGTCCGTGCCCTCCGGCCGGGCCACGACCTCCACGCCGGCCCGCTCGCCCCAAATCTTCAGCTGGTCGATGGCAGCCGCCCGGAAGGTGTCGGCCGCGGCCAGGACCACCTTCAGGCCCCGGTCCTCCCGCAGGTGGCGGGCGAGCTTGCCGATCGTCGTCGTCTTGCCCACGCCGTTGACGCCCACCACCAGGATCACGGTGAGCCCCCCGGGGTTCAGGTTCAGGGGGGCGACCCCCTCGCCCAGGCGGGCGGCCACCAGTTCCTTCAGCAGGGGCAGCAGCTCGTCGCCGTTCTTCAGCCCCCGCTGGCGCGCCTCTCGCCGCAGCTCCTCCACGAGCTGGGCGGAGGTGGTGACGCCCACGTCCCCCCGGATCAGCACTTCCTCCAGTTCGTCAAACAGCTCGTCGTCGATCTTGCGGAAGACGCTCATCACCGTGTTCACCTGGCCGATGAGCGCCTCCTTGGTCTTCTGCAGACCCGCCTTCAACCGGTC